>Ga0307516_10007451_pt1 | contig 12582 bp, 8 predicted proteins | sample 19_EM_MG_FD_203310 | JGI IMG/M metagenome (GOLD analysis project Ga0307516, IMG submission 203310) | Populus trichocarpa ectomycorrhiza microbial communities from riparian zone in the Pacific Northwest, United States - 19_EM | ecosystem: Host-associated > Plants > Roots > Unclassified | place...
CGTCGCCGACGGCATGGGCGGGCTGCCGGCGGGGGAACTGGCCAGCGAGATCCTGATCGGGGCGCTGGCCGCGGTCGACGAGAAGCCGGACACCGGCGAGCCGCTGCAGGACCTGATCGCCGCGCTCGGCACGGCCAACGAGCGGATCGAGGCGGCGGTCGCCGACGACGACGCCCGCGACGGCATGGGCACCACGGTCACCGCGCTGCTCATGGCCGGCGACCGGGTGGCCGCCCTGAACGTGGGCGATTCCCGCTGCTACCTGGTCCGCGCCGGCGAGCTGACCCAGCTGACCCGCGACGACACGTACGTGCAGGCGCTGGTCGACCAGGGCGTGCTGACGCCGGACGACGCCCGCCGGCACCCGCAGCGCGCGCTGGTGACCCAGGCGGTGCAGGGCGGCCCGTTCCGCCCGGCGGGCCGGATGGTCCCGGTCGAGGTCGGCGACCGCTTCCTGCTCTGCAGCGACGGCCTCTCCGACTACGTCGAGGACGCCGTGATCGCCGACACGCTGCGGGACAATCCGGACCGCAAGACCTGCGCCGCCGAACTGGTGAACCGCACCCTGGAGGCGGGCGCGCCCGACAACGTCACAGTGATCGTCGCCGACGTCGACGAGGCCTAGTGTTGCTGAGCCTGTCTTTCGCATGCCCTTCTGGCCCTCGCGTGCGGCGTCCTGCCGGCGCGCGGCCATGTGCCGCTCGGTGCAGTCGGTCATGCTGACCACGGAACGGCTGGTGCTGCGGCGCTTCCGAGCGGCCGACGCCCCGGTGCTGGCCGCCTATCGGTCCGACGAGGACATCGCGCGTTACCAGTCGTGGGAGCCTCCGTTCACCCTGGAGCAGGCCGAGGACTTCGTCGGGTACATGGCCGCTGCCGACCCCGCGCGGCCCGGCTGGTTCCAGTGGGCGGTCGAACTGGCGTCGGAGCGGGCGCTGATCGGCGACGTCGGCGTCGGCCTGGCCGACAACCTGATGCAGGCCGACCTGGGCTTCACCTTCGCGCCGGGAAGGCACGGCCACGGCTACGCCACCGAGGCGATCCGGGCCGTGCTCGACCGGCTGTTCCGGGTGCAGGGCGTGCGCCGGGTGTCGGCCGAGTGCGACGCGCGCAACCTGCCAAGCGCGCGGCTGCTCGACCGGGTCGGCTTCACCCGCGAGGGCCTGCTGCGCTCACACACCTGGATCAAGGGCGAGTGGACCGACGACCTGATCTTCGGCCTGCTCGCGGAGGACTGGCTCAGCCGTCCATGAGCGCGATCAGCGACTTTGGCGCCACCGTCCGGTAGGCGTCCTCGCACAGCTCGGCGATCTCGGCCCAGTCCACCGCGCCGTCCAGCCGGACCCCGAGCCAACCTCGGTGCCCGACATACGGCGGCCGGAAGAACTTCTCCGGGCTCGCAGCGATCAACTCCAGTTGCGCGCCGGGCGGCCCGGCACACCACAGATGCGGGAACACGAGATCGTGATGACCGTCCGGCCAGAACGTCACGAAGCTCCTCTTGCCCCGCAGAAACCAGGTCGGCGCCCCGTGACTCGGCCGCTCGGTGACCTCGGGAAACCCGAGGCAGATCGCGCGTAACTCGCCCAGCATCCCCGCAGGCTACTCGAGCTCTCCGGCGCCTACCTCAACTAACCCCTGGATGCGGGGCTGATTTCGGGACATAGGGGGTGAGCAGGGCACGGTTGTGTGGGCAGCCGGCCCCAATAGGTGCTCCGGTGTGGACTTGGCCTCTTGCCGCGGGGCCTGGGAGACCGCGGAGCGGGAATCGCGTCGACCTGCCGGGTCCGGCTCGGCAGGATGGACGGTGTGAAGGTACATGAGCGGATTGCCGGGCGGCTGCGGGACTTCATCGAGGCGCAGCACATGTTCTTCGTGGCCACCGCGCCGTCCGGGCCGGGCGGGCATGTCAACGTCTCACCCAAGGGCATGGCAGGCACGTTCGTGGTGCTCGGGGAGCACCAGGTGGCGTATCTGGACTATCACGGCAGCGGCGCGGAGACCATCGCCCACCTACGCGAGAACGGGCGGATCACGTTGATGTTCTGCGCCTTCCAGGGGCCGCCGAACATCGTGCGGTTGCACGGCCACGGCCGGGCCGTGCCGGTCACAGATCCGAAGTACGCCGAGCTGTTGCGGTTGTTCCCGGCGCCGCCGGACACGCACGCCGCCCGCGCGATCATCGATGTGGACGTCCAGCGGGTCAGCGACTCGTGCGGCTATTCCGTGCCGCTGATGACCTACGACGGCGACCGTGATCTGCTGATTCGGGCGCACGAGCGGCGCACCGAGGCAGACCTCGCAGAATATCGCCGGGTGAAGAACGGCTTCAGCATCGACGGCCAGCCGATCTTCGTGACGCCGGAGCAGGCGCCGGAACAGATACCGGAGCAGGCGAGCTGAGCCGCGGCGATGCGGGCGCATCCCCCGGGGAGGAAATGCGCCCGCACGGCTAATCAGGCCGCGGCGGCCGTCGGCGCCGGCTGGTAACCGGCGGACCGGGCGGTGAAGGTGCCCCGGCCCTGGCTCCGGCTGCGCAACCGGGTCGCGTAACCGAACAGTTCGGCCAGCGGCACGGTCGCCGTCACCACGACGGTGTCCGACCGTACGACCGAGCCGGTCACCTGGCCGCGCCGAGCGGCCAGGTCGCCCAGCACCGTGCCGACCGCGTCGGCCGGCACGGTCACCGTCACCTCGGCCACCGGTTCGAGCAGTGTCATCGCCGATGCCCGAAGTGCTGCCCGCAGGCCCAGTTTGCCCGCGATCCGGAAGGCCAGCTCCGACGAGTCCTTCGAGTGCGTGGCGCCGTCGATGAGCGTGACCTGGACACCACTGACGGGGTGGCCGCCGAGCGGGCCCTCGGCGAGCGCGTCCCGGCAGCCCGCCTCGACCGCCCGGATGAACTCGCGCGGCACCCGGCCGCCGGTCACCGTCGAGCGGAACGCGAAGTCCTCGCCCGCCAGCGGCTCGACGTCCAGGACGATGTGCGCCCACTGGCCCGCGCCGCCGTCCTGTTTGGCGTGTCGGTAGGCCAGGCCTGTCACACCGCGTACGACAGTCTCCCGGTAGGTAACCCGCGGTCGTCCCGCGGTCAGGTCGAACCCGCGCTGGCGCAACTGCTCGATCGCCACCTCCAGGTGCAGCTCGCCCTGCCCCGACAGCACCGTCTGGCCCGTCTCCGGGTCGGTCCGTACGGTCAGGGACGGGTCCGCCTCGACCAGCGCGGCCAGCGCGGACGCCAGCCGGCCGGTGTCGATGCTCCGGCGCGCCTCGACCGACACGGACACCACCGGATCCGCCGACCGCGGGGGCTCCAGCAGCACCGGCGTCGCGGGCGAGCACAGGGTCGCGCCCGGCCTGGCCGCCTTGACCCCGATGACGGCCACGATGTCACCCGCGATCGCCCTGTCGACGTCCGTGTGCCGGTCGGCCTGCACCCGCAGGATCCGGCCCACCCGCTCGGTGCGCCCCGCGCCCGCGTCGAGCACGGCCTCGCCCTTGCGCAGCGTCCCGGAGTAGACCCGCAGGAAGCTCAGCCGTCCGGTGGCGTCCGTGTGCACCTTGAACACGAGCCCGGCGAACGCCGCCGCCGGGTCCCCGCCGGGTGCCGGCAGGTAGGCGACGACCGCGTCGAGCAGGGGCTCGATGCCGATCGATCGGTAGGCGGAGCCGCACAACACCACCACCCCTTCTCCGGTACGGGTGATCTCCCGCAACGCCGCGACGAGCGTGCTTTCGGACAGGTCCCCGGTCGCGCAGAACTCGTCGAACGAGTCCGGGTGCAACTCGGCCACCGCCTCGACCAACTGCCTCCGCCGGGTTTGCGCCTCGGCGGTCGCGGGGGACCGTAGGCGAACCAGGTCCACCACGCCGGTGAAACCGCCCTCGGAGCCGATCGGAGCCTGCACCACGAGCGGTGTCACGCGCAGCCGGTCCCGGATGGACGCGACCGCCCGATCGAGGTCGGCGCCCGAGCGGTCGAGCTTGTTGACGAACGCGATCCGCGGCACGCCGTAGCGATCGGCCTGGCGCCACACCGACTCGCTCTGCGGCTCGACGCCGGCGACGGCGTCGAAGACCGCGACCGCGCCGTCGAGGACGCGCAGCGAGCGTTCCACCTCGTCGGCGAAGTCGACGTGGCCGGGCGTGTCGATCAGGTTGAGCTGGTGGCCGTCCCACGCGCACGAGACGGCCGCGGCGAAGATGGTGATGCCACGGTCGCGCTCCTGAGGGTCGAAGTCGGTGATGGTTGTCCCGTCGTGCACCTCGCCTTGCTTGTAGGTGGCGCCGGTGGCGTACAGGATCCGTTCGGTCAGGGTGGTTTTGCCCGCGTCGACGTGGGCGAGGATACCGAGATTACGAAGTCTTTCGCGCCTGGCGCTCATGGGAGAGTGCCCTTTCACGGTTGATCGGAAAGGTGGAGGGCAGCCCCTGACGACACGGCGATAGTGGCGCCGTCAGGGCAGCGAAGACACCTTGATCAACTCGCGCAGCGCGGAACGGACGGCGAGCACGGGGACGGCGATGCGGTAGCGCATGGCGTCCTCCCCACTGTCCGTCGAACCGGTCGGTGGAAGGATAGCGAGATCAACTCTCGGCCGAAACCGAGTTATCGCACTGATCAGCCTTCGTATCGCAGCCAGACCGCGCCCAGCGGCGGGACCCGCAACGACACCGAGAAGTCCAGCCCGTGCCACGGCAGGTCGTCCGTGTCGACCTGGCCCAGGTTGCCGACGCCGGAGCCGCCGTACAGTTCGCTGTCGGTGTTGATCACCTCGTGCCAGCGCCCGCCGCGGGGCAGGCCGATCCGGTAGCCCTCGTGCGGGATCGCGGCGAAGTTGACCACGCAGGCCATCGTCTCGCCGTTCGGGGCGAAACGCAGGAACGAGAACGTGTTGTGCTGCGAGTCCTCGGACGTGATCCAGCGGAAGCCGCTCGGCGTCGTGTCCTGCGACCAGATCGCCGGCGTCTGCTTGTACGCCTGGTTCAGGTCCTGCACGAGCTTGTAGACGCCGCCGCCGCGCTGCTGGTCCGCGAGCAGGTCCCAGTCCAGGCCGCGTTCCTCGCTCCACTCCCGCTCGTCGCCCATCTCGGAGCCCATGAAGATGAGCTGCTTGCCGGTGAACGCCCACATGAAGCCGAGCAGCGCGCGGGTGTTCGCCAGCTTCTGCCACAGGTCTCCGGGCATCTTGCCGGTGAGTGAGCCCTTGCCGTGCACGACCTCGTCGTGGCTGATCGGCAGCACGTAGTTCTCGCTCCACGAGTACACCGTGGCGAAGGTCATCTGGTGGTGGTGCCACTGCCGGTGGATCGGCTCCTTCTCCATGTACGAGAGGGTGTCGTTCATCCAGCCCATGTTCCATTTGAAGCCGAAGCCCAGGCCGCCCAGGTGGGTCGGGCGGGTGACACCCGGCCACGCCGTCGACTCCTCGGCGACCGTGATCACGCCGGGATAGTTCTTGTAGACGGTCGCGTTCATCTCCTGCAGGAAGCTGATCGCGTCCAGGTTTTCCCGGCCGCCGTACTGGTTCGGGGTCCACTCGCCCTCCTTGCGCGAGTAGTCCAGGTAGAGCATCGACGCGACCGCGTCCACCCGCAGGCCGTCGGCGTGGAACTCCTCGCACCAGTACAGCGCGTTGGCGACCAGGAAGTTGCGCACCTCGGTGCGGCCGAAGTCGAACACGTACGTGCCCCAGTCGGGGTGCTCGCCGCGCCGCCAGTCGCCGTGCTCGTAGAGTGGCGTGCCGTCGAAGCGGGCCAGAGCCCACTCGTCCTTGGGGAAGTGCGCGGGCACCCAGTCGAGGAGCACGCCGATGCCGGCCTGGTGCAGCTTGTCGACCAGGTGACGGAACTCGTCGGGGGTGCCGAACCGGGACGTCGGCGCGTAGTAGCCGGTGACCTGGTAACCCCAGGACCCGCCGAACGGGTGCTCCATGACGGGCATCAGCTCGACGTGCGTGAAGCCGGTCTCGACGACGTACTCCGTCAGCTGCTCGGCCAGTTCGAGATACGACAATCCCGGCCGCCACGAGCCGAGGTGCACTTCGTACACGCTCATGGCTTCCTGGTGCGGCTGCCGACGGGCCCGTGCGGTCATCCAGTCGGCGTCGTTCCACTCGTACGCCGACTGGTAGACGACCGACGCGGTGGCCGGCGGCACCTCGGTGTGCTGGGCCAGCGGGTCGGCGTGCTCGCGCCAGGTCCCGTCGCGGCCGAGGATCTTGTACTTGTACTTCGTGCCGGGCTGGGCGCCGGGCACGTAGAGCTCCCAGATGCCGCTGCTGCCCAGCGAGCGCATGGGGTAGCCGTCGTAGGGGCCCCAGCCGATCACGTCGCCGATCAGCTGCACCCCGCGCGCGCTCGGCGCCCACACGGCGAACCCGATGCCGTCGTCCTTGACCTGCGCGCCGAGCACCTTCCAGAGCTTCTCGTGCCGGCCCTCGCCGATCAGGTGCAGGTCCAGGTCGCCCAGCGTCGGCAGGTGCCGGTACGGGTCGTCGAACTCCACGCCGTCCACGTCGAGCCGGTAGTCGTGCACCGTGCCGGTCACCTCCACGGCGAAGATGCCGTCCGGATGCACCTTCGTCATCGGCGCCTTCTCGCCGCCGTAGAGGACGGTCACGTCCCGGGCGCCCTTGCGCAGCGTACGGATGACCGTGTTCGCGCCGTTCGGGTGTGCGCCGAGGATCGCGTGCGGGTCGTGCGTGTCGCCGGAAATCACGTTGTTCATCGCACGGGGGTCGGCGCCAAGTGGCGACGTGGACTGGCCGATCATCGGAGCCTCCGGGTATATGTCAGCCGACGAGCCGGGCGATGGAGCGCAGCGGGATCCGCAGCCACCCCGGCCGGTGCCGGGCTTCGTACGCGGCCTCGTAGACCGCCTTGTCCAGCTCGTACGCCGAGAGCAGCGTGCCCTGCTCCCGCGGGTCGATGCCCGATGCGGCGGCGTAGCCGTCGCAGAACGCGTCCCGGTTGCGGTCGACCCACTCCCGGGCCCGTTCGGCGAGGAGCTTGTCGTCGTCCTCGTCGACCAGGAGTTGGTACGCCGCGTACTCATAGGAGCGCAGGATGCCGGCGACGTCCCGCAGCGGGGAGTCGGGCAGCCGCCGTTCGTCGAGCGGCGCGCCCGGCTCGCCCTCGAAGTCGATCAGCAGCCAGGCCGCGGGGGTGCGCAGGACCTGGCCGAGATGCAGGTCGCCGTGTACCCGCTGGACCGTGATCAGTTCGCCGGTGAGCTTGCGGAACCGTTCCTCGATGGCCGGGACCGAGGGCCCCAGCTCGGGGACCGTCTCGGCCGCCGCGGTGAGCCGGGCCAGCACCGCGTCCACCGGGAACGGCGCCGGCCCCGACCCGAGCTGCTCGGCCAGGTCGGCGTGCACCGACGCCACGGCCTCGCCGAGCCGGTATGACTCCCCGGAGAAGTCGCCGCCCACCTCGTCGGCGTGCAGCTCGGCGTCCTCGGCGAACAGGTCCCGGGCGCTGGCTGTGGCCATCGCCCAGCCCTCGGCGGAGTTGGTCGCGTACGCGGTGACCATGCCCAGCGGGCAGGGCCGGCCGCTTACGGTGGTCTCGAAGGAGCCGAGCAGCCGGGCCACGTGCGGGTTGCCGGCCCGGGCGAGCACCCGGTTCAGCTCGACGTCGGGGTTGACACCGCAGGAGACCCGGCGGAAGACCTTGAGGATGGCCTCTTCCTCGAAGATCACGCTGGTGTTGCTCTGCTCGGCGTCGAAGACCCGTGGCGCGGCTTCCAGCGCGAATTCCACATCGGGCTCGGGCTCGAAGACGACGTCCCCGATCGTGCGGCCGTCCGCGATCAGCGACAGCAGGAACCTCGCCGCGTCCGGGTCGTAGAGCGCGTCGTACCCGGTGCGGTCCTGGTCGCTGCCGATCGTCGCGACCGCGCTGTATTCCACGAACGGGCCGGAGCTCCAGGTCACCAGGACCTGATAGCGCTCCGAACTGCCGTCGGTGTACTGGACGTCCACCAGGATGAGGTCCAGGTCGTCGCGCAGTGGGGTCACGGAGCCGGGCTTGGCGGATTCCAGCGTACGGGTCTTGCCCGCATACCAGCGTTGCTCGCTGAGCCAGTCGGCGAAGGGCAGCGTCATTGCTTCTCCTCAGATCCGCACAGCTGGAACCAGTAGAACCCGTGCCCCGGCAGGGTCAGCAGGTACGGCAGCTGGCCGATGCGCGGGAAGTTCACATGCCCGGTCAGCTCGACCGGCGTGTATCCGTTCCAGTGCTGCAGGTTGAGCTCGATGGGCTGCGGGAACCGCGAGAGGTTGTTGACGCAGAGCACCACGTCGTCGCCGTCCTCGCGCAGGAACGCCAGCACGGACGGGTTGGAGCCGCCGAGCTCGCGGAACGTGCCGGTCGCGAACGCGTCGTGCCGGCGCCGGACGGCCAGCATCGTGCGGGTCCAGTTGAGCAGCGACGTCGAACTGTCGCGCTGGGCCTCCACGTTGACCGACGCGTAGCCGTACACCGGGTCCTGGTTGGCGGGCAGGTAGAGCCGGCCCGGGTTGGCGGTGGAGAAGCCCGCGTTACGGTCGGGCGTCCACTGCATCGGCGTGCGCACGCCATCTCGGTCGCCCAGCCAGATGTTGTCGCCCATCCCGATCTCGTCGCCGTAGTACAACACGGGCGAACCGGGCAGCGATAACAGAAGGGCGGTGAACAGTTCGATCTGGTTGCGGTCGTTCTCCAGCAGCGGGGCGAGCCGCCGGCGGATGCCGACGTTCGCCTTCATCCGGGGGTCCTTGGCGTACTCGGCGTACATGTAGTCGCGCTCTTCGTCCGTCACCATCTCGAGCGTCAACTCGTCGTGGTTGCGCAGGAAGATGCCCCACTGGCAGTTGTCGGGGATGGCCGGCGTCTGGGCCAGGATCTCCGAGATCGGGAAGCGCGACTCGCGCCGGACCGCCATGAAGATGCGCGGCATCAGCGGGAAGTGGAACGCCATGTGGCACTCGTCGCCGCCGGAGCGTGGATCGCCGAAGTACTCCACCACGTCGGCCGGCCACTGGTTTGCCTCGGCGAGCAGCACCCGGCCCGGGAACTCGTCGTCGATCACCTTGCGGCAGTGTTTGAGGAACGAGTGCGTCTCCGGCAGGTTCTCGCCGTTGGTGCCGTCACGCTCGAAAAGATAAGGCACCGCGTCCAGCCGGAAGCCGTCGATGCCCAGGTCCAGCCAGAACCGCAGGACGTCGAGCATCGCCTCCTGCACGGCCGGGTTGTCGTAGTTGAGGTCGGGCTGGTGCGAGAAGAACCGATGCCAGAAGAACTGCCGGCGTACGGGGTCGAACGTCCAGTTCGACTCCTCGGTGTCCACGAAGATCACCCTTGCGTCCGGATACCGGTCGCTGGTGTCGCTCCAGACGTAGAAATCGCTGTACGGGCCGTCGGGGTCGCGGCGGGACTCCTGGAACCACATGTGCTGGTCGGAGGTGTGGTTCATGACCAGGTCGGTGATCACCCGGATGCCGCGCTTGTGCGCCGCGTCCAGCAGGGCCACGAAGTCGTCGACCGTGCCGAACTCGGGCAGCACCTTGTAGAAGTCGCGGATGTCGTAGCCGCCGTCGCGCAGCGGCGAGTCGTAGAACGGCGGCAGCCAGAGGCAGTCGACGCCCAGCCACTGCAGGTAATCGAGCCGTTCGATCAATCCGCGCAGATCGCCCGAACCGTCCGAACTGGAGTCATAGAACGCCCTGACAAGCACCTCGTAGAAGACGGCCCGCTGAAACCAGGTGCGGTCGGCGGGCAGCGTCCGCGCGTGCCCGAAGTCGTCGGCGGTCGGATGCTCGACGACGCCGGCTTCGACGTGGCTGCCCTCAGCGGGATCATGGTCGAGATTGCTCGTCAGGTCCATTACTCTGCCACCTACCCCACCCTGCAGGAACTGAATCGCTTAGTCGTGCCGGTGCAGCACGAACACGTGGGCCGGCTCGACATACGGGTCGATCCGGACCGGGTTGTGCTGGCCCCACTCGTAGGTCGCCCCGGTGATCTGGTCGGTCACCATGAAGCGTTCATGCCAGTCCAGGCCCAGGGCCGGCATGTTGAGGGTCGTGTTACCCCACTGCGTGTTGTGCGAGTCGAACGTGCAGATCACCAGGACGGTGTTGCCCGACTCGGCGTCCGACTTCGACCAGCAGAGCAGCGCCCCGTTGTCGATCTCGTGGAACGTCAGGTTGCGCAGCCAGTGCAGCGCCGGGTTCTCCCGGCGGACCTTGTTCAACTTCGTGATGTACGGCGCGAGCGTGCGCCCGGAGCGCTCGGCGGCCGCCCAGTCGCGCGGCCTCAGCTCGAACTTCTCGTTGTCGATGTACTCCTCGGCGCCGGGCCGGTTGACGTGCTCGAACAACTCAAGCCCCGAATACATGCCCCAGGACGGCGACAGCATGCTCGCGAGCACCGTGCGGATTTTGAACATCGGCGGGCCGCCGTGCTGCAACGTCTCGTGCAGAATGTCCGGGGTGTTCGGCCAGAAGTTGGGCCGCATCCAGTCGATCGAGCCGATCAACTGCTCCATGTATTCGCGCATCTCCCAGGCCGTCGTGCGCCAGGTGAAATACGTGTACGACTGGGTGAAGCCGATCTTGCCGAGCCCGTTCATCATGGCCGGCCGGGTGAAGGCCTCGGCCAGGAACAGCACGTCCGGGTCGGCGGCCTTGACCTTGCCGATCAGCCACTGCCAGAAGTTGAGCGTTTTGGTGTGCGGGTTGTCGACCCGGAAGATCTTCACGCCCTGGGCGACCCAGTGCAGGACGATCCGCAGGATCTCCTCGCGCAGCCCCTTGGGGTCGTTGTCGAAGTTGATCGGATAGATGTCCTGATACTTCTTCGGGGGATTCTCCGCGTACGCGATCGTGCCGTCGGCGCGCGTGGTGAACCACTCGGGGTGCTCGGTGACCCACGGGTGGTCGGGCGCCGCCTGCAGCGCCAGGTCCATCGCGATCTCCAGGCCGTGCGCGTTCGCCGCCTGGATGAACGCCCGGAAGTCCTCCAGCGTGCCGAGCAGCGGGTTGACCGCGTCGTGGCCGCCCTCGAGCGACCCGATCGCCCACGGCGAGCCCACGTCCTGCGGCCGCGCGACCAGCGTGTTGTTGCGGCCCTTGCGGTTGATCTTGCCGATCGGGTGGATCGGGGGAAGGTAGAGCACGTCGAAACCCATCGCGGCGACGGCCGGAATCCGGTCGGTGGCGGTGGCGAACGTGCCGTGCTTGACCGGAATCGCATCGGGGCCGACCTCGGCGCCCTCCGAGCGCGGGAAGAACTCATACCACGCCGAGAACAGGGCCCGCTGACGATCCACCCAGATCGCGTACGACCGGGTCGTGGTCACCAACTGGCGGACCGGGTGCTCCCAGAGCAGCTGCTCCAGGTCGAGCGCGGGGGAGACCCGTTCGAACAGCGGGAGCTGCTCGTCGCGCAGTGCCGCCGCTGCGGCCCGGACCAGTTCCTCGTCGGCGTGCGGGACGATCTTGGCGGCCAGGTCCAGCACCTCGGCGCCCTCGGCGATGTCGTTGGCCAGATCCTCGAGGCCCTGACCAGCACCGATCTTCTTGGTGACGGCGTTGCGCCAGGTCTGGTACGGATCGTCGAACGCCTCCACCGTGAACGTCCACCGGCCGACCGCGTCGGGCTTGATGACGGCGTGCCACTGATCCAGCCCCGGCTCGCCGGGCACCATCCGGGTGAACGGCTCGGCCTGAGAGTCCGGGCCCTGCCACACCACATTCACGCCGAGGGCGTTGTGTCCTTCCCGATAGGACACGGCGGACACCGGAACCAGCTCGCCGACCACCGCCTTGGCGGGGTAGCGGCCACAGGACACCGACGGCGTGACGTCTTCGATGGGAAAGCGACCGGTCATGATCTCCACCGTAGTCAGAAGGCGCGGGACGGGCACGGCGACGGGCGAACTCATGCGTCATCAACATCAGCTTTTTACGCACTGGATTTTTTTCCGCACTCGATCGAAGCGAAACAAGCCACCGCCCGATGCCCATCAACCTACCGGAGAGCGCTCAGCGCGGCGTCTCCAGGCGGGGCTTTGCGCCCGCGACGAAATCGTCGAGCTTGCCGCCGGACAGCACGCGGCCCGGATCGGCGTCCCGCTGGGCCGCGGCGGCCAGCCGATCGACGCTCATTTCCCCCGGCGACCGGCCCGCGACCAGCACGATGTTGCCCGCCCGGCGGCCGCGCAGCATCGCGCCCCCGGCGATCAGGCACACCTCGGCGAACACCGAACGCAGCGTCGCCACCTGGATCCGCGAGAAGGCCAGCGGCGGCAGATCGGTCAGGTTCATCACGAGGAGCCCGCCGGGTCGCAACGCCCGCTCCGCCGCCGCCGCGAAACCTACCCCCGCCACGCTGCGTGGCATCGCCGCCCCGTCGAACACGTCGGCGACGATCACGTCGTACACCGCCGGATCCTCGGCGTCCAGCACCGTGCGGGCATCGCCCACGACGACCTCGACGGCCGCCGGCGGCGGCAGGATCCGCGAGACGAGCGTGAGCAACTCGCCGTCGCGCTCCACGACCCGCTGCGCGGACCCGGGCCGCGTCGCCGCGACGAAG
>Ga0307516_10007453_pt1 | contig 12582 bp, 6 predicted proteins | sample 19_EM_MG_FD_203310 | JGI IMG/M metagenome (GOLD analysis project Ga0307516, IMG submission 203310) | Populus trichocarpa ectomycorrhiza microbial communities from riparian zone in the Pacific Northwest, United States - 19_EM | ecosystem: Host-associated > Plants > Roots > Unclassified | place...
GAAGGAGATGGTGCTCCCTGATCTGCAGGAGTTGTTGCTTGTACAATTACCAAGTATTTCCTGCTTTAGTCTCGGATGTTATGATTTCTTGTTCCCTCATTTGAAGAAGTTGGAGGTGGATGGATGCCCAAAGCTGACCACAGAATCTGCTACCACATCAAATCACTCAATGAGTGCTCAATCAGAGGTGCTGCTGATTTGACTTTGATTTCTTGCCTCTCATTTAGTTTTAAAAGTGCGCAATAATTACTATGAATTACATCTAACAAATTGGTACCCTTGTTTTCTTTTGATGCAGGGGTTTATGAATTTGAAAAAAATATCTATTGGAAACTTGGAAGGAGTACAAGATTTAATGCAAGGTGGACGTTTGGTAACTAATAGAAGAGGTGGGCATGAACTTTCACTCGTGAGTTTGGAAACATTATGCTTGAACTTATTGCCAGACTTGAGGTGTTTATGGAAGGGTCTCCTGCCGAGCAATTTGACTACTTTGAAGGTGAACGAGTGTAAGAGACTGACACGTGTATTCACAGACAGCATGATTGCTAGTCTAGTTCAACTACAAGTTCTAGAAATATCAAATTGTGAGGAATTGGAGCAAATTATTGCTAAGGATAATGACAATGAAAATGATCAGATATTGTCAGGAAGTGATCTCCAATCTTCATGCTTCCCTAATTTGCGTCAACTTGAGATCACAGGATGCAATAAGTTGAAGAGTCTCTTCCCGGTAGCCATGGCTTCAGGTCTCAAAAAGCTCCAAATACTTGAAGTAAGAGAATCCTCTCAATTATTGGAAGTATTTGGGCAGGATGATCATGCTTCACATGTCATTGTTGAGAAGGAGATGGTGCTCCCTGATCTGCGGTTGCTGTATCTAGAAAAATTACCAAACATTGTCTACTTCAGTCATGGATGTTATGATTTCATATTCCCTCGTTTGTGGATATTGGACGTGCGTCAATGTCCAAAGCTGACCACAAGATTTGCTACTACATCAAATGGTCTTGAATTGGTTTTGCAGGTATCTCAAGTAGCTGAGGGTTCCAGCACTGGTTGCTCCGTGCCAACCAGCACTGCTATATGGTGGACCCGAGATGTATGGGAATAGAAAGAGGAAGAGGATGGAGTCAGATGATTAGTTTGGCATTGGAATTTGAAAAACATGCTAGTAATTAATTCTTGCAGGTAAAATGGCTGCAACTATTTATCTTCTATCCTTCTTTAAATGGTTGAATTAAATCAACAAATACGAGATGCCTGGATGATCTTTGTTCTTGACGTTTGCATTTGGTTGGTTGGTTACCTATGTGATGATCAACTCGACATTGGTGGGAAGTAATTTCAGCTGTTTCATTAGCTACAACAATTTATTCTTATTTCATATTTGTATTTCTCGTCCCTTGAATACTAACCAAATATAACCTACATAACCATTTTTTTTCTTTTGATTCTAATTTGTTTTTAAAGCATTTGATTATTACATCATAAAATAAGATAAAAGTTGAGAAAAACAAGCACCCACACCCCTGCATATTAAATGCGCTTATAAAATGGTTCATTATATATGTAATTTGGGCTACAAATACCAAAACCAAAATAACCTCAACCAATAGTCATTGCTCCAAATTAAATTTAGAATTAGATTTATTTGACTTATATCTAAAAGATATTTATCTGAATTAATTTCTTCCTGTAAAATTATTTGTGAGTGGAGTATTTCATGAAACCCGATAAAAGAAATTCTACTTCAATTTTTTGTCAAGATATGTCTATCTTGATACATAGCAAAAATGAGGAATGCATTTCTCCTCCCTCCAATACTCCAATAGTATAGGTTCAAGCCTCATTCCCTATGTAGAGGGGGAGATTGTTAAACTTGATGATTAAAGTAGTGTTTAGTATTATTTTAGAATATAAAAGATAAAGATTGTGAAAATGGAGAAGACATGTTTTCATATATTTTTTGTTTTAAGAATATAAAAATTCATCAAAAAAAATTATTCCAAAAATAAATTTATTTTAGGTAACTATCTTCATTGTCTTCAACAAATATATTTTTGTCTCTTATGTATTTGTTTATTCTAACTTAAAATACTAATTAAACACGGTCTAATATTTTAATTTGATTTGTGATTTTTTTTAAAACCATTTGATTATCACAACATAGAATAAAAGTTAAAAAAAGAAACACTCACATGAGCTGATTAAATGGCGACAATCCCATTAGCAAATTTGGGCTGCAAATGACAAAATAAAAATAAACTCAGCAAACAAGATCAGTCCTAATTAATTTTTACACAAGTATGTTGTCAACTGTTGGCCTATTCCAAACTGAGAAAATTGACCCGGAAAATAAAGGGAATTTTTTTAATCAAATAGAAAAAGTAATGCCCATAAATTGAAAAATAACTTAAATCAAATTATAAAAGTAATACCCAATATAACTTAAATTTAGCCTATAGTACGTATGCTTCTTATTCTTACCCATAAAATTGGCAATTTCCTGTACGGCATAAGCTTCTTATTAATAAACGCTAATGATCCAACAATTGAACCATGTATATATGTTATTAAATGAATTGAAGCTCCTTTTGAAATTTGGACATCAAACAATTCGAACCTATACTTGCTTTGAACTCTAGTCCTTAATGCTTTGAACTTTTTTTTTTCAACAATTTCTTTGACACAATAAATTGTACTTTCATTGAAATTAGGCTCTTTAAGTTCAAAATTACACCATTATAGATATTCACATAAAATGGCCCACTCAGTCACAGCTTTGTAAATGCCTAACAAGTAGCTAGCAACTTAATGGCTTAATCGACAAATGCTCTCAGTCGAGTAAATAAGTTCGGTGTTTCAGTTAAGCTAGAATTCAATTACTTAATTTTAGAAGAAGAAAAAACAACGAGTTTTTTCTTTATATTATACTAAAAAAAATCAGTCTTTCACCACGAATTCGCATAATAAAAGACTGATTTTATCTTTTGGTAAACAAAATAGCATGCCTTAGGTCTAGGGGTATTGTCATAACCTATTTTTGGATTATTCCCCAAATTCACTTTTTCTCTTCCCAAAAAATCAAAAAAATATTTGAACTAAAAAAATAAAAAATCCAAAAAAAATAATAACAATAAGAAGAGGATGTCAGAGTGCCCAGAAAATGGCTAGAAGTTGGTTGAGGAGGCTCAAAAATTCAAAGATTAAAATTTGACTGTATATTTTTTATAGATAAAGAGTCCTGTTGATAAAGAAAAAATCAATTCAAGGAAAAAAGTCCAAAATCAAATGTTTATGGACTCAATTAAATTTTATTGGAGGTTTAATTGAATTTATATAGGGTTTGATTACAAGAAAAATTGATTTTTAAGTCAATTTAGGCTTTAATCGAAAGCAAATTAAAGTTCTGCGGTCAAAATAGAATTTTTAAGAGTTGATTTGGTCAAATCAGGGCCTTAATTGCATAGATATTGAAGTCTGATGACCAATTAGGGACTTGATTGAAAAATCCAAAGCCAAGGACCCAATTGAAAGGAACACGTAAATAAAGGGGCTGAAATTGACCAAAGCAAGGGTCAAATTGAATAAATTAGAAGTTTATTGATCAATTAAGGGTTAAATTGCATAAATCTGAAACCAAGGACCAAAGGAAAAAATGCGCCGAAATCTGGGGTTGAAATTGAAGTTCTTCATGGGTAAAATTGAACAAAATTAAAAGTTTGAAGCCAATCAAGGGTGTAGATAGAAATAAATCACAAATTGAAGGACTAAATCGTAAGGTACTATTCATCTTCTTCTCCAGCGAGGCTGGTTGGGTGGCCACGTTCCCAAGGCATTTGGCGCCTTGTTTCGTCACCAAATTGGATGAAACGTACACGAAAACGATCCTGTGATACCTGACTACACGCTAACGTAATCTGTTCGGGCTGATCGAAGCTGCAGAGGCGGTGGCACCTCCCCAAAGTGGCCAACCCGACCAGTCATTTTTCCTGCAAAACTGACAGTTCATGATTGCTACTTTGAGCCAATGGTTGGGATGCTTTTCGGTCGAAAAAAGGGCTGATATTTTTCACAATAATATAAAAAGTGTCCCTCTTCCTCTGCCTATAAATAGATTTGATCTTCATGCCTCAGGGGAGGAGACATTACGGTCCAGAGAGAGCCAAAAAACCAGCCTCCCTAACCCGGTTTCTGCTGCCAGCAGAACCTCTCTGTTTCTCTCTCCACCGCGGCCTCCTACCGCGACCACCACCACCACCGGTCTGTCCACCTCCATATACACCAACCCAGATCTTCATAGGAGGCAGATCAGCCACCGCGACTGTCACCATCGTCAGCCTCTGCAGATTTCTTCTCCTTTCTTCCTCTTCTTGCAGCAACCACCGTCTGCCACTGCAGCAACACCACCGTCACCGCCATCCACCGTCAGCTCAGATACCAGAGTGCCTCCATTCCAGGTAATTCTCGTCCTTCGTCTCTGTTTTCCTGTTTCATTCCCTTGCATGCAGAACGTGCACTGTGCACGTTTCTGCAATGCAAAGGCAAAATAATTACCTGGTTACTGTGCATGAGCACAGTAACCGGATAATTACATTTGGCTGGTTACTGTGCATGTCACAGTAACCAGCCCGGGTTGGATCATGGTTGCCATTCCGGGTTGGATCATCAGCCCAGTCCACGCGGCTGGGCTGAGTCCAACCCAATATAAGGTAGTTTGTGTTTTACTTGGATCCGACCTGTTCAAAAACTTACAAAAAAAAATACATTTTCAAAAATATCCGTGATTTTCTTACATATTTTTTTTATCCATTTTAATTGACATCAGTTTGTTTTTTATATACCGTAAAAGCACAAATGCGGTATTAAAATACCCGGTTTTCATCAAAGCATAAAAAAAAACATGTCTTTGTTTTCATGCATACGGCCAAGTCTCTAAAAAGTAAAAAAATCATATTGTATATTCATACAACAAAGAAAACTTTTTTTAAAAAAAATATATGTTTTAGTATGCATCTGGGCTTTAATAACCAGTTTATTAAAGTCACAAGAACTAGGCCAATATTTCAAAAAAAAACACCCAAAAAAATATATATTTTTTCTCTTTTAATATCCGGGATTACGAATTTATACATAAAACGTACTCCCAATATTAAAAAGTTAGTTTTTTTATTTGATGTTAGCACGGTTAGGTTTTACCCCATAAGATAAGAACCTTCTTACTGAGGAGGGCTTTTCTTGAACCATAGACGGACCAACAATTAAAAAACATGACAAGACCATAGATTTGTTATCAGACAAAAAAAATAACGCAGCTTACCTTAGGTAGGGCGTATTTTTTTGCTAATACCTTCCATTTACACAACCAGTCTCCGTACCCGATCTCTGAGACCAGTTAAGGTTCCTAATGACCAAAATACAAGGTGGCGACTCCCATTCCATTTTTTCCACTGATAAAAGACAAGAATTCCTTGTCTCCCCACATTTACCATATATATATCCATACATGAGGGTGGACGATCGCCGCGACGCCGCACACGTGCGACAAGTATGATGATCTTTTTCATAGAACACATTGGTCATTACTAAAAGGGGGACTAGAAGATATTTTTATATTTTCTTTTGCACAATGTGATTATTTAATTACCTTTGAAAGACAAAAAAAATCACTTGGGTCTAGAGGCTTTTTAGTCTTTGACTTGATTTTTCAACAAGTAAGTTACTTAATTGCACATGGAAATTTAAAACAATTGTCTTTGACTCGAAGGCTCTTTTGTCATTTAGATATGGTCATTTAATAGTTATTGGGTGTCATTAAAGGCAAGAATATAATTTGGTAAATAAGGAAATTAAATTAAAAATAAAAATATGATCGAGTTAACAGTGTTTGCCACCTATGGACAGCGTGTGCGGCGCCATCCGATAGCCAAAACCGTGATTCCAGGGCGGCTTTTGAAGGATCTCGATGTCCCCTCCACCAATCAGCGGTGCGTGTAGCATTATAACGGTTGGTGTGGCACATGTGGCATTTTGTTTTTTCTTTTCTCCTCTCTCCTACTCAATTTTTGTGTTGGAATTCAAAAATCAAATTAGTCCCTAAAGTTTATTCTACTTATGATTTCATCCATATTCTTTTTATTACATTTTTTAAAAAAATTTAGAATACTTTTAAGAAATCATGTGGTTTTTTCAATTTCATCATTGTTCTCTTTGTTGCATTTTTTTTATTTAGAATAGTCTATTAAATTACTTTAGTTGGTTTAACAATTTTTTTTTTTTTGCAATTTCATCATTCTTTAGTTTTTTCGTATCAAATCTAATCCTTTTTTATTATTCTATTTTTTTTTTACCTTGCGAGATCTTTTTTGAATGATTTTTTTTATTATTTCATCCTTCAACATTTAATTTGACGAGTCTTTAGGTTTTTAGTAAAGTCCGAGTCTAGAATTTAATGGTTTGCAGGTTTAAGAGATTGACCCCGATTTCTTTGTTTTTTTTTCATCCTCCAACATTTTGTTCCTTTTTAATTCACTTTATATGATATTTTTTAGTCTTTTTGAAAATATCATAGGTTGCCTTGGTTTTTTCTTTTGTTTTTGTCTTTGTTGAATTTCGTTTTTTATGAAGGAATTTTATTTTTAAGCTGAATTAAATTGATTGATTTCATCCTCTAACATTTAGTTTTTTAGGTGTCGAGCTCGGGTCAAGAATTTAATGTATTGCGGGTTTGAGAGTTTAACTTGAGTTTACAAGGTTCACTCGAGCTTCTTTGATTTTTTGTTTCATTTTTGTAAGCTCTTTTTTTTCATATTTCAACCTCTAATATTCTTTTTTACTCCTTTTCTATTGGAGTTTTTTTGAAAATAACAAGGGTACGACTCAAATTTTTTTTTTTTAAATATTTGTTAATGGTTTGCCTCAATCTCATTATAACTCGTATTACGGGTTTGACGGGTTAGCTCAGTTTTTTTTATCTTTTTTTAATTGGTATTTTTTTTAATTTCATAATTTAACATTGAGTTAATTATAAATTAGGCTTCATGATTTAATTTGGTTTACTTTCTATGATGTTATCCTGGTTTTATAACTCAAGTCACATGTTTTGCGAACTAAGCCATGTAGACTTAGGTCGTTTTATTGTATAATGTTTTTAGATTGATTTTTTTTTCAATTTCAACATTTAACAATAAGTTTATTGAAAACTGAGTTTCATATTTTGTTTTGATTTGCTTTCTATGAGGTTATTCTGGTCTCATAATCTAGGTCGTGGATTTGACATGTTAACCTGAGTTAACTTAGGTTGGTCAAATATGTTTTTGTCTCAATATTTTTTTTAAAAAATATGTTGTCTTGAATTTTTTAACTTAGGGTTGCCTCAGGTCTTTTTTTTTATATTTTTTAATTTATTTTTTGTAAAATTTCATCATTTGATATTTGATTAATTAAGGATTAAACTTCATAGTTTGTTTAGATTGTTTTCTATGGAGTTATCCCAGTCATATGACTTGGGTTGCAGTTTTGAGAGGTGAACCCGAGTTGACTCGAGTTATTTGTTTTTTCTCTCTTTTTTAATTGTTTTCCTTTTCAATTTCATTCTTCAACATTGATTTAATTGATAATAAGATTTCATATTTGGTTTTGATTTGCTTTCTATGAAGTTTATTTTAACCTCATAATTCGGGTCGCAAATTTGACATGTTAACTCGAGTTAACTTAAGTTGATCAAATATGTTTTTGTCTCAATAATGTTTTTTAAAAATATGCCTTCTTGAATTTGTTTAGTCAAACTATATTTTTACGGTTGTTCGATTTGTTTTTGGACCTGTCAAGTTGACCAGGTTACATCGAGACAATCCTTACTCAATTTTTTTTATTAGAAAGCACACTTAGCAAATAATAATTTAGTCTTGATAAAACTAATTAATCAATTCCATAGTTTCAATAACAATATGTTTAATTCTTATATTTTTAGTTATATATAGTTTAGTACTGTCAATTTCAAGTTTTTTACAAGTTTTTTTTTTTTTTTTTTGCTTCCTTCTTGAAAAAAAAGGAAAAGGAAAAGAAGAAGCAGCCAGTTGGGGAAATTTCATTAGGAAGGAAGGTATCTTATATATATAGTTAATGGAATGTTTCATAAATATACTACCAGGATTAAATAATTAATTTTAATAAATTACAGCGCTAATTAGTTATAATTAAATCTTCATTGACAAATAGGATTTTATTATTTGTTTTTTGAAGGAGAATATGTACATGCAACAATCTTTACTGTTCCTTCATTTAGGAATATAGAATTCAAATATGGTTTTAAGAGTATATATTTATAGGGTACAAATCTGTTTGTATAAGCAATATTTTCATAAATTTATCAATTCTGCAGCTGGAAAAAAGAAATAGACTCAATATTCCACCTGAGAAGACCGATAAAATGAAAGAAAAGAGAATTCTTTCTTTATCCAAAAAATGCTTAACACAATTTTAGTTACAGCACTACAACTCATCAACTGTTATATTATCTTAATTAACAAAAAAATCCATCATATAATAAGCCAAAAAAAGTCCATTCATAAGCTCTATCCCGGGGCATAGGCTGATAGATTTTAAACCCCAGAACCCGAACACAAGTTGTAGGATTTAAGTGTTGTATTTTTTATTATATAATTAAATAAAAATAGCATTTGTTTTGTTTTCGAGTATTAATTTTTTATCATATAATTAAACAAAAATAATTTTATAAAAAAATATTAAACTAAATATTGCACCTGAGAAGACCGATAAAATGAAGCTCTTTCCCGGGGCATAGGCTGACAGATTTTAAACCCCAGAATCGAACACAAGTTGTAGGATTTAAGTGTTGCATTTTTTATTATATAATTAAATAAAAATAGCATTTGCTTTGTTTTTTAGTATTAATTTTTTATTATATAATTAAATAAAAATAATTTTATAAAAAATTATTAAACTAAATGGAATTTATGATTAAGAAAACTCTTAAATAATTTGATTTGAAGCTCTAGTGAGATAAAAAATCAGATTAAAAAATTTTAAGATTGATTTACCAGACCGAGTTTAATAATTAGTCAATAAATTTTTCATTATCTAAATATTATTTTTTTATATTAAATTTTTTCTTATCCAACCAATAACGTAATGTTAACTAGTTCTATTTCTATTCGTTGAAGAACAACGCTTTTCTATGGAAAAAAAATATTTTTAGGTCCTTGGGTAATAAAATACTTAATTGAAAAATAAAAATAATTTAGTAATAAAATTGATATAAAAATAAATTGGGTGCAAAATCGATAATACCCAAGTACTTTAATGGTATAATATTTAATGTTTGCCCCTGTTGAGATTACGAAGAGACCAAATATAAAAGTATTTATATAAAAGATTTTAGTTTTGAAGTTTTTAAATCGATTCTGGAGGACCACAGTATCTCAAATAAGAAATTCCTCGAAGATCACCGTATCATGTATCTTGGACAAGCGGAAAGCACTTGTCGCCGTTTTGCCTTTTAGAAACTCTAATGCTCCAATACTTTCGGTGGAGTTTAGCTTCTTTTTTTTACTTAACCTTCAGCTCTGCTACAGTTCAGTTCAAGGATTTCTATCCCTAAATGAAAAATGGATATTTTTTTTTAAACCATCTAGTGGTGGCATAGTGGTAAAAGCTTGGGATCAAGAAGTTTGCTCTCTCTGTGGTCTCAGGTTCGAGCCCTGTGGTTGCTCATATGATGGCTACTGGAGGCTTACATGGTCGTTAACTTCAGGGCTCGTGGGATTAGTCGAGATACACGCAAGCTGGTCCGAACACCCATATTAAACTAAAAAAAATGAATTTTTTAGCATAAAATACTCATAACCTAATCCCGTCGTTAAATTCTAAACAAGCAAACAACGCGTCATTTTCAAATGTAATTGTAGCAATACATTATTTTTTTTTCTTTTATAAAGAAGAGATGATATGTCATCCATTTTTTAATATAAAAAATTAAAAAGTCTGGCCCACGAGGGAGGCCTTTTCTTTAATGAGTAAGGTACATGGACCCACATGTCTAACTTCTTTTGCTTTTTTTTTTCCTCTGCATTTTACACTTTAATCATTCTAAAGGATTAGTTAAAAAACAATTAAAACTTTTTTATCGGATACCATTGAAATTTCAATTTTTTTAAGATTGTAACCTTTTTTCATATTATTTTAGCAACATTTCTTTCTTTACACCCTTTCATGGTGTTTTTTTTTCTTTTTTATATAAAAACATTTATGTGATTGATAAAACTTTTTTGTTTGTTGTTTGATTAAATACTGTTTGATTTTTTTTTATTTTTTATAACATTTGAGGGCACTTTTTTTTTTTGTTACAAACCTCCTGTATGGTTTTCCTCAATTGAACTTTATTTGATAGCTTTCCTTTGCATGTCAACTTTTGTTATCTTATAGTTAGAAAATAAATACAAAAAAAAAAGTTATTGATCCCATCCATGTCCATCGTCTAGTTTGTGAGTTTGGTGACTTAGTTCGAAATAACTCAAGTACATAAAAAAATATCATCATCTTAATGTATAAAAAAAAAACTTAAAAAGTTATTATTTTAAATTTTTTTTCTTTAAAATCACATCAAGTAGGTTCTTGTCCTGTTGAATTTGAACTCAATCCATGTAAAGGCTCAGTTTGGGAGGTTTCTTAACTTCTCAACTTGATCTTTTATTATCGTTAACAATTCTTTTTAATTTTTAATTATGTCTTGATTATTCCATAAACATATGTTTTATTAAATAGATGTGATATATTTTGTACTCATGGTCAATAACTCAATTTTTACTCCCTTTAAAAAACATATAAATTGTGCATCAAAACATTTTGCAGACAAAATTGGACATATTTTTTTAAAAGAAACAATTGTGAAAAAATATCAAGAATTCAAAAAATCACAAAAAATAAAATAAAAATAAAAATAAAAATAATTATTTGGGATGAAATCAAACAAATAAAAAAAAATTAAAAGCAAGAAGTCAGGCCAACTGTAATTTTGAGGACCAATTAGAAAGTTTGATTCAAAAGAAAATTGAAGAAAAAGGTTGGATTAAGTTTTAAAAAGAAAAACCAGGGAATTGACAAGGCAAAGAAAAACCAGGGAATTGACAAGGCAGAATAAGGTTTTTTTTAGCTCACTATTATTTTCCTGCTTTCGTGAAGTTTTTTATAGCTCTATATTCTATCTCGTGCTGATAGTGTTTCCAAAAGCACTGAAATGTGTGGTGGTAAAAGACAAGGCAGAATAAGGTTAAAGGGACCTAATTTAAAATTTTACTCTTAAGGTGTACAGTGGAAATCGACTCTCCCTTGTTAATTTCTAAATTAACCATCTGAAGAGGGTTTTTTTTCTTGTATATTATTGTTTTAATAAAAATAATAGAAAAGAAGAAAAGGATAAAAGTAAAACCAGAGAAAGATTAAGAATACCAAGAGAGTGTGGGATTGGTAATGTAATATAAGATGTTTTTTTTTTAAATTATTTTTTTGTTTAAAAATATATTTAAATAATTTTTTTTAATATTTTACATCATATATTAGAATCATAAAAAAAAACACCATGTAAACTATTATTATTATATTTTTTTATCATTATCTTTATATTATATTATGCGCGTGCTACCTTAATTATGTCATAAAATTGCATTTTTTTTTATGAGAATTGCTGCTCTGACTCGTAAGTTAGAATCCATGTAAACTATTTTGTTTTAACACTTCTCCTCCTTTCAACATAAAGCCCTTTTTATAAATATATTCATTAGATTTGCCATCTCTGTTGAATATTCTTGGCACAAACAGCTCATAGCTAAGGGAAGCTCGGATTTCAAACCAGTTTCCATCCCATTTTATAGACCGAATTCTTACAATATCTTCTTCATCGATCGATAAACCGATTCTGGAGGACCACAATATGATGGTGTATCTTAGAGCACCACATCAAAAGATAAGAAATTCCTCGAAGATCACCATAATATCATGGTGTGTATCTTAGACAAGCGAAAAGCACTTGTCCCCGTTTTGCCTTTTAAACCTTCAAAGATTTGTGTCCAGGGGGGCATCAAGTTTTAAAAAGAAAAGGCAAAGAAAAACTGGCCCGACCACCATTTCAAAAGATAAAATTACTTTCTTTCTTTTTCCCGTCTCTCACTTGTCCCTGTTTTGTATTTTAAAAACTCTAATTAAATATTAAATTAACCAAAAAAAACTAAATGAGAAGGGTTTTTTTAATTATACCCTTCCTCACAAAACACAACCTTCAACTCTACTATAGTTGATGTGGTGGGTCAATTATTTCTAACCAAGGCATAACATTATCAAAATAAATTAATAAACCGTGAGGTGGTGAGGTGATTTTATGATGGCACCATTCACTATGAATCCTCTCACATTTTATTATAAACGGAGTAGTGATTTTTTTCTTTTAATGCTCAAACATTTTTTTCTTTTAATTTTATCATTTTGTGGTCAAATTGATGGCTAATTGTTTTTGGTTTGTTATGAAAGGGTAAGATTAAAAGATAGGGGACCAAAAAAAAAAAG
>Ga0307516_10007454_pt1 | contig 12581 bp, 10 predicted proteins | sample 19_EM_MG_FD_203310 | JGI IMG/M metagenome (GOLD analysis project Ga0307516, IMG submission 203310) | Populus trichocarpa ectomycorrhiza microbial communities from riparian zone in the Pacific Northwest, United States - 19_EM | ecosystem: Host-associated > Plants > Roots > Unclassified | place...
ACCTGGTTCCCACGCCGATAATCATCTTCTCCTCCCCACCACCCTCCGACCGATTCCTATCGTTTCTTTTGTGTCCAGGATGACCAGCCGATCCCAACTGTGACCGGATTTCACCAACTGTCGTCCTTGTGGTCATCGATCACTGCGATCGGCTTCCGTGTCCGTCCAGGTCGTTGGGGATGTGACCGCCATGGTACCTCTCTCTGATACAGATCACGACCGCCGTCGTTTGGTTGGCCAATTATTAATTACGATTCGATGATTGTCCACCAGGTTTAATGTATCTCTGGCCTTATCTAATCCTACTTACGGATAGTCGTTCGGGGTCAGGGCAACGACTCGAGCAACCGCCTCCCCACAGTGCGCGAGAACACTGGTGTCATATTGATAAAAATTACCGAGATCCTGCGGTCGACTTCCACCTGAAGCCGAAGGAGTGACCCGGCGTGGCCGTCTACATACATCCTGGGACGGTGAAGTCGGACAGATTTTGGAGGTCTCCTAAGCTCACGAAATTCCGGTGCTGAACAAGGCAGCAAGCGCTTTCAACCAGGCAACAACGTCGGACGGTCCAGTCCCGGGGCGCATATATCGTTGTATAAGTCACCAGCCGGGTACAGGCAGTTTCGTTGTGAAACAAAGGATCTGGCATAATAAAAAGGAATTCAATAAACAGCGCACAAGTGTGCCGTGGTGAAATCTAGTAGTGTAAGTGCGGACCTATAGGGGATTTTTCGAGCGGGGGTAGAACCACAGAACTCAGTACGTGGAACCTTGTGGTCCCCCCAAGACATCAGATACAAGATGGAACTGTAATCGTGATGATTCCAACGGACTTCGACTTCGAATTCAAGTTCGTGATCGGTCAACAGGATGTGTTTGAACTTTGAAAGCTCCCTGGATCAACCATACTCAGATTAGATAAAAGGACGAACGCCGTAGTTAGTTAGCTTTTCGCTTTTCCTGAATTCCCAAAATGTTGTCCTTTCTTTTTCGTTCGACCCCCAGCCTCGAGTGTCGCTACCCTCCGGGTAGCTTCCACTTTTCTTTTCTTTTGAAAGGCGATGATTTACATCGCGAAAAGGTCAAATCTAGTCACAGAATACACCAAAATAGATAGATATTACAACTAAGCCGAAGACCTGGAAGATGTGCCGAACTGAGGTGGAGCGTTCTGTTGCTGTTCTAACCACCGTCTTCGAGCAGTAAGAACCATCTGAGCCTTTCTCTCTTGCAGGCTCTTCTCTCGCGCTTCCGGGGTCGCTTCCCAGGTAGCCTTACCCCCAGCGTGCTCGTGCCCTGGGGGTGTGTCCTCTGTTACACGACTCTCGAGATGGAAATGCTGGATAAGCGATTCGGTTTCCCCCCCGTAGGTGCAGGTTCGTTGCGTGGGGTAGGTTGTAGGACAGGGAGGGGTTGTTGCTGCTGTTGTGGTGGGTAAAGACGGCAGTCTCCAACCTCTCCCTCTCTTCCCTCAGCTCTTCCTCCTCCTTTTCCAACAATTTCCGTTCACTCTCCAGCAGTTGCTTCTCCCGTTCGAGCCTCGATCTTTCCAGTTCTGAACGACGGATTGCAGACTCGAGTGCATCCTTTTCCCCTTCCATCTTCCGAGTGGACGATTCGAGTCCCAGTCTCTCTTTCTCTAGCCGGTTGGACTCACTCTGGAGCTCAGCGCGTTCCCTCTCTAGGTGCCTCGCCTCTTGCCTCATCACACCTCGTTGCTCACGCATCCGAGCCGCGGCTTTGCCATATTTGTCGAGTTTGGAAGGGGTGACAGATCTCGTCGGGGCTGGTGGAGATAAGTTGCTTGGTATCCACCGATGGGGTGGGCGGGAACCGATTCGTATGGGGGAGGGGGTTGGGGGTCAAGTGGACGAAGATCTGGGCCGAGGGCGCCACCGTCGGAAGCCAAGGAACGTGGTGGTATCAGCGGGGATCTTTCGTGAGTCCTGCCCGGCCCGTATCGATTAATCCTGGCACCACGGGCACCAATTAGCACCCTGAGGGAACGCTTCCACAACGGTGGACCAACCTGTTGCTCATTGCTGTGGTGGCGGTCGTGTGGGCAGGCGACGTGGGCCATTGAATGGCGCTGGTGAGTGGCCGCGGGCTCCATATGGCCATGCTCATGTTACCGTGGTGGTTACGTAGGTTGATAACATCTATGGAATGCGTCTTGATACAAAGAAAGAGAAAGACTCGCTGAGTGTGTGGCCATAGAGGTGCAGCGTATGACTCTATGTATACAACGGGATACTCCGGACGTAGGTGGTCTGAGGAACCTATATATTCCCTATCAACGACCGACGCAGGTCAGAGAACCTGTAAATGATTTTGACGGTTACAAAGAAATGATGAGTGGGGACTTGGATATTGGGGGGGAATAACAACTAGCTGTGGTGCCAACCCCGAAAAGCATCGTTCTAATCCCTTTTCACACAGTTCGGTCCATGGGGGCGAGAACGGCCATTGGGGGCGGGGTGAAGGCGATTCACCCCATAATCGAGGTGTAGCGAGCCCAGTTCACGAAAACGAGGTAGCATGTCGGGCAGCCACTTCCTCCCGAAAGATATGCACCCCTCCTCGTGTTTCCCCGTGGATGCGAGGACAAAAGTTAGCCTCTTCCCCCTCCTCTCGGTAACAACCTTCGCCAGATCGGAGAGGACGACATCGAGGTTTCCCCACGCTCGAGCGAGCTCACTCCGGGATCCCTCGCAGAGCCACTGGTAGGCGCAATTAGTTGTCAGCCTGAACAACTCCAGTCGACTGTGTTGTATTGGGTCGAGGGTTAAGAGGATATTGGCGGAGATTGTTAAAATGCACGAATCCACGCTCCTAACCATGTCCAAACTCAGTTCGGACAGGTTGAAACAGCCTCCCAAGCTGAACAACGGTTGACTCCTCGGCGGTGGGAACCCAACTACCGTACGGGTTGATAACAATTAGCATCGTCGTCTCTCTGTTTGGGGATCTTCGACGTACGGGAGACAACGTATACTTGAAGAAACGAGAGCGACCCTGCGCTTGCTTTGATCAGAGCGTCCATCGCGTTCGTCGCGTTAGTCACGCGTTGGCAGTGAATGCAGTCTAAGTTGAGCCTGCTGAATTGGTTTGGGAGTTGGGCGGCCGTGGCCATGGCGAGCTCATGGTCGTCCGCAAACGGGTGCGTAAAAACGCCGAGTTCCAGATCTGGCGCCTCTGAACACACGCCCGGGGAGGGTACCACGGCGCGGTCTGATCTTGTGGGTATCAAGCGACAGGAAGTGAGATGAATGCGCTTGAGATCCGGGTGTGCCGATAGGATGTCGGGGATCAGTTGGAGGGCTAGCGAACAGGATTCGAACTCCACTGTTTGCAGTGTGGCGGAAAGGGCGACGACACATTCCACGAGACAATCCAGAGTGTCGGCGGCGAGCACTCCCTCTGAGATTCCAAGGTATGTTATTGTAGCCGTGTGGAACGGTTTCAAGAGATCCCGGGGGATGGATGTCTGATAGAATTCGTTCCGCGTCCGTATCTTCAGCCTCTTGATGTGTGGAATGAGAGATTGTGGAGGTGTAAGGAATAGGTCGTCTTCATCTGCTCTAATCGTGACCTCCCGAAACAAGTGCGCCCGCGAGCGGCCGGTCCAGTTCTTGGAGACCAGGGTACATGCACAAAGTGCCCTGCCCGCGGTGCGACGGCGTTTTTCGCGATCAAGGTCCCGATAGGCGTCGCCGAGCTCGTCAATGACTTTGTCGACAAGTTCTTGTGGCAGCGCTCTGTGTGGGGTCATGGTAAGGGATGAGATGGACAGGCAATGCCCACGGGGAAAGCCGCCCAGTGTGCGGAATGGAGAAATCAGAGATGTCTTCGGGGAACCCCGATTGCCCATACGCCCACATAAATTGCCTGGCTGGTTCCCACGCCGATAATCGCCCTCTCCTCCTCACCACCCTCCGACCGATTCCTATCGTTTATGTTGTGTCCAGGATGACCAACCGATCCCAACTATGGCTGAATTTCGCCAATTGTGGTCCTTGTGGTCATCGATCGTCAGGACGATTGGCCTCCGCGCCTGTCCAGGTCGTTCTGGATGTGGCTGCTGATTCCCCACAATGTTTGGTGTAACGTCATTCAAACCCCCGTTGCTGTTCTAAAAGGTTGCATCCAGTGAAATCGTGGTTCCGTGCAAATCCCACGTTCCCTCGGAGATTCTACACACACATTCACCTCACGGGGATCCAGCAGCTCGAGAACAGGGATTTAAAAAAAGTACGAATCAAGCTCTCTAGCGAAAACGTCCGGGTGCCTCCCATGCCCTTCGAAACGACCTCCGCCGACGTCGAAGCTCAAGCTGGTGGCCCGTTAGACGACTTCGGGCGACGCGGGAGGCGCTCGAGATCATGCAAGACTGAGGAGAATTTGGGTAAGCGGAGCATCGTTCGTGTGTTGAGCGATTGCCCGTGCTTACCCTTCAGCAATAGCTTTGGGCGCCTCCACACCTTCTGGTTCAGTCCCTCCAGCTGGTAATACCGACTAGGCTCCTCGTACTGCCTACACTCTTCATTCCTCCTCTCAAATTCATCATCGGCGTGCTTCGAATCTGTTGCCGTCCACTCACCTTGCTCTTCAGTGTCAGTGGCTAACGTCTGGCTCAGGGATGGACCATGCGCGTAGATCCCTCCAGAACCGGAGGGGCCTGAGCGAAGATTGGCGTTGTTGGCGTTGTTGAAGTAAGTCATTTGGATTGCATGGGATACGTCGAGGGGAGTGAAAAGAGAAGCGATTGTGAGCGCAGGGTAAATGGCGTTTGGTGGTTGAGGAAAAAGCCCTCCTTCCTACTCTGCCCGGGTTCGATACGCCTCAGCCGTGGGAGGTGGCCAGGGAGTGGCTTTGTTAAATAGACCATTTCCGGCTGCGGATCGAGCCCCCCGTGATTCACGGATTGTGGTGTTGGCTGTCCTCAAAGCGTCTCACTGAGCGGACGGTTCCCATTTGACCGATCCGGGTCGTGCTCCTCGTGTTTCCGGGGACATATTAGTTGACCCATATGATGGGCACCGCCCCTGGCTTTTGAGAGATTCTTTGGCCGTGGATCGCAGATTTGAACGGGTAGAAGTCGCGGCGGCTACGTACTCTAGTGCCACTCACGGACCACGGCTCAGTCCATAGAATCAAAGCCCCCAAGGGCTATGTTCTATTCTGGGCTCGCCGTCCGCAAACCTTCGGACAAAGGGGAGTAAGTACAAGGGCGTGAAAGAGTTCGTGGCGGGTGGGAGAACTCTCAAGGGCTGTGAGGGGAGGTTGCCATGCATCTCAAGAGCCGTGCCGTGCGTTCGGGAACGCTGGTGCAAACCGCTGCGGGTTGACTGATCGCGAGGACTCTGGGACAAACCCACTGGTGGACGATCTCCAGCACGGCGTTGATAGAACCTCTTTCGGACCGCGCGGCACGCGTGCCATGTACCCCGTGAGTCGAAAATGCAACAACGTCTACGAAAACATGGGGTCGCCGCAGAATGTCGCAGTGTGGTATGTCAAGAGGGTTACGCGAAGAAACCTGTGACAGAAATACGTAGTCCGTGTTGATAATCTACGGTCATGGGAATTACATCTCGTATGACACTGGCGCCTGTCGTGGATCGGTAGCAGGCAGGGGATTCACGGAATCCCCTTGCGTAGTGCCGGGGTTGGTGGGTACGAGTCTTGTACGGCGGAAGAGGACAAGAAGTTCTATAAGACAGTCAACGAGGTTGTCCATAAATATTAAATGGTCGGAATTGTTGTGCTCACTACTTCTCAAGGACCGGAATCTCCTGATCCAATTCGCTCTCGCTAGGGGAGCACTACGGCGCTGGGTTGTTGGGGGTCGGTTGGGCCCACGGGTGTATATTGGCAGCCCTGTCCAGAAAGTGTTACCCTGCAAGCATAACGTGATTGGAGTGATCAAGACGTACACGCTTGGGCGGGATCACTGTTAGTGGCATCGCAGCGGATAACCTCCACACGCTGCGCAGGTTCCAGCATAGAGTCTAGGAAATAGAACCGAAACGGCGAGAGCATCTTCACGAACCCGTCTTGGCGATAGAGGAGGGAAAACTTGCAAAGCACATCGACTGCCACTTCTATTCCAGTTATCCTGGGGAAGATCCCCTCCAATCTACTCCCTCCAACACCACTCGGGAAGGCTGCAATCCCATTGAGTGCTTCACGAGCCGTGGTCCCTAAGTTTTGAATCGTTGGCGAACGAAACGATGGCTCTACGGCATCCCTCAGGGTCTGGTGATAGAGGGTCTCGAGCCCACCCGTCTCGCCGTCATCCCACGCCTTCAAGAATGTTGATTCATCCCAATTGTTCTCGCGCACGAAATTGGCGAGCAGGTTAATCGAGAGCGGATGGAAGTCTAGCCTCCCGATGAGGCCATCAATCACAGATGATCTGCTCAGGTGACAGAGGCCATAAAACGCGTCCCGTGCGTCACCTCCGGAAAGGGTTGGCACTTCGACACGGTGAAAACCTGAGATTTCAGGATACATCCTGCTGGTGGTGAGTAGGCAGATGTGTTGATAACAACCAATTTCCTCAATCGTTGCTAAAATATCTTCGGCTTCTGGGGCCAGAGGGTCGGGGATAGAATCCACACCATCCAGTAACAATATAAGCGGAGCGGAAGCCTCGAGGTGCGACCGGAGCTGTCCGATGCCCGAGGTACGACTGATACCGATCGCGTCGGACAGATGCTCGAGGAAACCCTCCAGTGAATCCGTGAGGCCGTCGCAGCGCATGGAGTGTCGGTTTCTGCCAAACTTGATTTTGGTTCGGTTGTGGTGAAGGAGAGTGAGGGCCACAGAAGACTTTCCAACACCAGCCGATCCGAACAGAGCGGTGGATGCAACCTGGTCCGTGAGGTCCAATACATCGCTCACGATTTCTCGTGAAAAAAAATTCGCGGGAGCTTGCGGAAGGGCTGGAAATGGGGGTAGTTCCGATGGGGATATCAACACCTTTTCCGTCTCCGGGGGGGCATCCGGGTCCACAGGGGACTCGCTGGTGGGTCCGATTCCCACTTCCAGGTCGTTGTCAGTGGTGCCTAGGAGGATAACCCACATTATCTCAGTATCACCCACACGAGATCATAAACTGTTAACTCACTGAAATGGCCCTCACTGGAGTCCCCGCCCGATACACTGCTTGTGCTATCCTGCTTTGCTTTCTCATTTTTTTGGACCGGATCGCCCTTTGGAAGGGTGATTGCCTGGATGAGGGAATCAAACGGCTCTTGGGCACCTAAGCCACAGGGAAAAATCAGGACCCGAAACAACTGAGGGGTGTCGTGATCTCATTTACCTGTACCGTCCTTGGCGGAAACCTCGAAAAATTACATGCCCTTGGCCCACCCATGACTTTCTTCATTGGAACTCGGAGGACTCGAGTCGGAGCTGGAGGTCATGCTGGTAAATGGAGCGAAGCATGGACGAACGTACGTACTGGAGCGTGGAAGACGTTGGGGGAAGCGGTGGTGTTGGCGGTTTTGGAGGTGGAAACCACTCGTAGAGTGACGACCGGGCGAAGTCAGACGTGACCTCCCGTTGGAGGGTTAAATCGGATTTGGCACCGACAATATAGGTGATGAGGTCCGGTGGACAGTTCCTCTTTAGATCTGCATGCAGTCGTCAGTACTCTGTTCAACTACGCGATTTGAACAAGCGTGGTAAGGGGAATAGACAGACCTTCCAACCAATCCCGGACTTCTTCGAAGGTTGCACCGCTCGTAATGTCGTACAGGATGAGTGCGGCGATTGCGCCACGATAATACATGGGCGCCTTTTCGTGACGCGTCAAAACTGAACGCAGCGCCGGATTGGGAGCAGAGACGAGGAAGGATATGGTCAGAATGGTTCCCAGGCGGCGTTGCAAACTAAACGTACCATTCGAGGTCTAGCGATGCCGGCAATGTCCCACAACTGTAGCCTGACATTCAGCCCGTCCTTGTACACCTCCTTTGTGACGAAAGATGCCCCAGTTGGAGTTGTTGTATTCTTCGGATCGAACTTGTTCTGGGTATATCGTTGCAACAAACTAGTTTTCCCCACACCTGGGGGTAAGAGGGAAGAAGGTGAGTGAGGCGGGGTTGCCAATGCAGAAGAACGGGGGAACTGACCGGTCTTGCCCAAGATCAAAATCCTAGTATCGATGTTGCCGATACGCGGGTGTTCGGACATCGTCCCTTGAACGAGAGAGCGGACCTAAGGGGCGCAAAGGTTCGTCGTTGATGATGGGAAAAGGTACAGCAGGCTCGGGCGGCGGGGTCGAAAACGGAGAGGGGCGGTGGAACAGCAATCCAAGGATCGTCTATTTCTCCCGCTCATGTGACCGGATTTACGACATCTGTTTGAGGTGGAAGGGGGTGTGTGCTTCGGTAGCCAACCGTCGTGGACTACCTGACTGCAGCGCTGAGTTTTAGAACAGGAAGAGCGCAAGTGGGAAACAAGGGAGGTGTGAGCGTTCCCATTCGTTCCGATTGCATGGTTTGTTTACGCATGAGGCGGAGCGTACGACGGAGAGACAGCGACCCTGCGGATTGAAAAGCGTTCAGTACGCGTGGAGAGGAAACTGTACACGGGTTTTGGCTTACGACGGACGTGGTAGAAATCAGAGAGCTCCGGCTAAGGCAGTCGCGAGATTAACTCAGATGATGAGTTGAGAAGTTCTGGAGCCGGCACGTGGCGGATCAATCCCGGACCGCCCCGGACCGAGTCTCAATTGTCCCTCCATTTCCCGAGCACAGATGTGTCCTTGACCACCCAGCCTCAAGGTCTGTGGTATACAACCCCAAACCTCTCGCTCCTCACAATCGCGCAAAATCAGGCGATCCACAGCCGCCCCAATATGCATGAAGTCCTCGTCACGATGCTGGTAAGGTCCAAGTTCGACCTCGGCCGGGCGGCACGTTTTTAAGCGACTACAGCAGGGACTTTAGTGCTGTTCGATTGTGGGATCTGCTACTATCGGTGATATTTGGGAAGGTGGCAGCGAATGTTGCGCGCCGTCGGTGTGTGCGCTACCCCAGGGAGATATACACCGTTCACTACCATCGGCAGTTGACGTTGATCAAAGGTTAGCGTACCATGTGAGTGCTGGGTCACCGCAAGGACCGGTCTTCATCCATGTACTTTGTTGGGTTGAGACAACGCCTATCGCCAGGGATCGCCATAAGCCCTTCCAGCACGATTTCCTCTCGGCAGCCGGCGTTACCCCTGTTCTGCAGTCACGGGGTTTCCGTGTCTCACGGAAGGGGGGTTCCGAGCTCGCCGCTTTGTGGTATTGCACTACCGGCATTGTATCAAGTATCTGCGTAGGGCTCTCCTGCGGGAAGACGGTCTTCTACCTCTCGCTGAAGAAGCGGATGACGTCGTCGAACCAAGGGGAGAGGATCGATCACCATCTCTGTCCCCGAGGCAGGTTGGCCTCCCCTGTATACTTACCCGGGTGGTAGGACTGAGGCTACTTGCAGAAGGTGGCAGCCCCGGTACTGGTACCACTTCGGTTCACGGGCCGGTCGATCTCCGGTACATCACAGAGGATCCGCGACCTTGGGCTAACCACCAGATGAGGTACTCCCACACACCAGTGGATGAAAACAAGGGTTCGTCATGCACGAACAGGCCAACCAGGAGCCTTACCTTCCCCCCACCACGGGGTACAAACAGCTCGAAAGCTGTGCGATTCATATCGCGAGTCTTCATAGACTCCGGCCCCAGTGCCGAAGGGTGAATACCCTTGAGACCTAGTATAAAGGTCCAAGGCGCGAGCCTCAGAGCTGCACGACGGGAATTCCACCCTCCCCTCCACGACTCCCCACGCCAGACACAATCCCGTCCAACTCCAACCACGCGTCGCACGCGACTGGCCACCTCACGAGGATCACCGCCGTACCTTCTGGAGAGTCAACCGACACCTCTCCCCACACCCTTCTACCCCGCTCCTTAAAAGGAGAAGTCGACCAAGCACCGAGTGCATCCATGCCACGCAACTCACCCATCACCCAGCGAACCAACCACGCCCCCCCCTCCCTGACTCGACCAAGATCACCGTCGCCGGCGACACAGTGGAAGGAGTTCCCTAGTGAAGATGACGGCCGTTCCCTTAGTCCCACGACGTCACCCCAAACCCAGCTTTTCAGTACGTGTATGACGCGACACTCAAGTAGTTTGCAAAGATGTAGCTCTCGGGCCCTCACTGTACCTTGACAGCAATAAATACATCAGCAAAATTGTCGAATCGCCAAAGTATCTTTGGTGGAAAAAAAGCAATGTGCCCAACAGTCACGCATAACACCCAACCCTTTTGATGGCGGATCTGCACTTCTCGATGATTCCCTCTTTGACGGAGCAATCTGGGACCGCAGATACTTAGCCACGGCGGCCAGCCTTCGCTGTCTTGGGTAAATGCGTCGCGCTTTTGGCTGATGATAAAACCGACCGGTGACCCAGCCACCATCATCCTGGAGGCCGTACCTGCCAAAACCTTGCAGTGAGGTGGCTCCTATCTACTTTCCACAGCCAATCGTTGGCTCCGGGGTCCTTTGCAAGCTGGCGAAGCACTTGCTAATTGGTGGGTTCACTTTCAATAAACCCCGCCCACTGCCCGTCCTGCTCTGATTTCCCTATTCGCGAGCGGTATGAAACCCCATGCGGTTCAAAACCTCTGCGCGTCACCCGGCGCCCCTCCCAGATAACAGTACTCCCAATGGCCGTAAGTGGTTCCTGAAGGCTGTATACATATTCGCGTAGTGATCGACCAAGATCAGCGCCGAGCGACCGTCCAAGGCGCCGTCATCGCGAGGCGCGCGAGCGTCAGGACTGAGGATTGGGGCGGTGTTGGGATGCCAAGAGCGTTCATATAAACTCCCTCAGCCGAGGGAAACCTACACCACCCCCCGCGCCCCCCCACTGCCCACCATGGTACTCACAATCCTTTATCGTTGAGTTCCTCCTCTCCCTGCCCTTCCAACTCCGGCTCACCCTATATATCCCCCAGCATACCCAACAACGGAGCGGCGTCGTATGTACGTACTCGCGCCATTCCCATCCTCCAAACTAACCTCACCGGTCAATCTCCAGCGCCATCTGCGTCGTAGGCATAATGCTCTACAAATTAGGCCTCGATTTCTTCATCGGCTCCGTCACGACTATCGCCACGGCTCAACCCAAATCCACGAACACCTTCCCAAAGCGTGCGTAGAACATCATCTGATCTACCAGACCTGTCACCGACCGCTCTTACCCAGTGGGTGGTGCTCAGGGAATCAACCGAGCCACTCAATGTATGAGTACTTTCCTCATCGCGTTCATCATCCTGCGTAGGCCTACCAAATCTGCACTCGCCTTGGGCGTCCTCCTCTTCTCCATCACGACCACTCTCTCAATGGTCATTGACGCGTCGACAAGTACGTGCTTCCAACCTTACCACCACAGATACTTGGTGCTTATGTTCTTCGCAGGTAGGATTGGGGGGTAGGGACGGACCATCTGGAAAGGTAGCGCCGAATATTTAGCATCGGGTTCGGTCATGGTCCGTTGTTCCGGGGACATTTAGGAGGCAATGGCTCGAATCGGAGAAGGCTTGGTGTCACGACACAGCACGGGCTTTTATCAGTGCTAATGGAACGTCGGGTTTCACAGGGCCTAACGAGTCTCGAGGATCTTCCTGCCCAGACGAGATCTCAAGGTCAGAACGGATTCACATACGATTCCCAGGCACGGTCTGTAACAGAGAACCAGGAGCCTGTATTATAACTGTACAAAATAAACATACGTTGAAACAACACATATATCTATAAGATATACCACCACAACCTCCCTCATCGCGAGGGGCCAATAACTGCAAATGGAGCAAGCCCGGGGGGGGGGGCGTATCAAGGGCGGAAAGCAGAACAAAAGAGGGAGGGAGCAACAAACGCAAACTACTCTCATAACCACGAACCGAAAACAACAGCGGACTAGTCATCGCTATCATCACTCGACGACGAATAATCATCATCCCCAAACATGTCTCCCCCTACAAAGGCGTCCATGCCACCGTCCTGGTATACTTCCTGGTCTTGCTCAGGTTCCGGCGAAACCGCATCGGCCAGGAAATCCTCCATCTCGTTCAGACCATCCGGATCCCCTTCTCCCTCTGGCTCTCCTCCTCCCCCTTCGCTCTGAAGCTGCTCGTCCATCTCAGCCATTAAATCGTCCATGTCGATATCCACACCCTCTCCATCTCCTTCCGCATCCGCGTCGTCATCGTATCGGTCTTCGTCCCCTTCTACGATGTCTAACGTTCCGTTAAACCCTACTGGGGGGTCTTCCTCGATCGTCAGCGACCCGAGCCTATACGGCTGGGGTTCAGTTTGAAGCTGAGGCTGAGGGGGAGACGGTCCATCAGCGTCCACCTCGTCCCAATCGGACTCTGAATCGCTCAAAACGGGGGGGACCGTCTCAGCAGACGTGGGTGGTGGGAGTTGGGTACTTCCAAGGGTAGAAGACCCCGTCGGCAGTGATAGCGAAGTTCCTCCCCCGCCGGCTGCGAGTGTCATCAACGGGTTCGTTGA
>Ga0307516_10007456_pt1 | contig 12580 bp, 8 predicted proteins | sample 19_EM_MG_FD_203310 | JGI IMG/M metagenome (GOLD analysis project Ga0307516, IMG submission 203310) | Populus trichocarpa ectomycorrhiza microbial communities from riparian zone in the Pacific Northwest, United States - 19_EM | ecosystem: Host-associated > Plants > Roots > Unclassified | place...
ATGGTTTTGAGCGCGGCGGCGGTGACGCGGCCGCCGGCGAGCACCGAGGCATGCTCGACCGCCGAAACCAGCAATCGCTCCACCGGCGCGCTCGCCCCGGCGCGGAGACCAGGAGCAAGCGCCAGCGCGTTGGCCTCGGTGCCTCCGGAGGTAAACACCACATTTCGCGGCACGGCCCCGACCGCCTCGGCCACTGCCGCCCGCGCGTCCTCGACCAGGTGGCGGGCCTTGCGGCCCTCGGCATGGACGGAGGAGGCATTGCCGCAGAGGTCGAACGCAGCCGCCATCGCCGCGCGCGCCTCGGGTCGAAGCGGCGTCGTGGCATTCCAGTCGAGATAGACGCGATCGGGCATGGGCCGTCTTAGCACTTTTCCTCAAGCGGCAAATCACCGCGCTGGCTGGGTGGCCTCGAGCGCCGGGGATGCCGTTCCGGACGCCTCCAGGCGCAAGCCGAACAGTGGCCTCAGGATGGTTATGCGCCGGACGATCTCATAGGTCAGCACGCAGACTGCCAGCGTGCCTGATATCACGATGCGCGCCTCCAGCGGGGCCGAAAGATCGCGACCGTGCAGCGCGTTGGGCAATCATGATGATCGCGGTCTGATGGACGATATAATAGGGGAAGATCGCATCGGTAAGATATCGGCGCACGGACGAGTCCGCCGTCAGCCAGCGCCTGGCGAAGCCGAGCACGGCGACGATGCAGAGCCATTGATAGCAGCCATATGCGATCCCGCCATGTAATCGTAGCATGAGCGATGGCGGCGTTGCGGAATCCCTGCTCCATCGCAACACCAAAAGGGACAGGAAAATTGCCGCGGCAAGCGACAGTGCCAACCGGCGCTGGCTCTCGATCGCACCCGATCCGAACCCAGTCGAGGTCGACCCGCCGCTGCGGTCCTGGCGGCGCGAAATCCGGTGAATGTGATATGGTTTGTCGCTGCATGGCTCGGTCCCTAATGCACGATGAACATCATGAGTGACGTCAAAAATGCGCCTGAAAGGCCCGGCGTCGAGCCGGTCTGGGACCAGAACCGGCCGGCCTGGGATGGGACGAGCTCCCGTGGGATAAGCGGAGAGCTTCGCGGGATATCCGGTGCCGACTGGTTCTTGTATGCAGCGATTGCGGTGGTCTCGCTCGGAATCGGAATCGTCAACGCGCTTTCGGCGGCGCAGGACGTCGCCTGGCGCGGCGGCGCCTATGACCTCCGCACTCCGCTGTTCTGGGAGATATCGAGCATCCTCGTCATCATCCTGGTTGCGCCCGTGCTGTTCGTCGCAGTCCGGCGGATAAACCGTGTCTCCGGATGGCCGATGCGCCTTGCCCTCGCGGGAGCCGCGATTGTCGTGTTCTCGGGCCTGCACATCGCCGGTATGGTCGGGCTTCGCAAGCTCGTGATGTTCCTGGTCGGCGGTTCCTACGATTTTCACCTCTCGGTCGCGACCGTGATCTACGAATTCCGCAAGGACGTCATCACCTGCCTGTTGATCGGCAGCTCGCTGTGGCTGATCGACAACCGCCGCGAAGGGCTCCGGGCCAGGTCCGCCGTCACGGCGGCTGCGGCCGACCCGGCGGCCGTGCCGCACATGGTCTGGCTCCGCGACGGCGCAACACGGATCCGCATCGAACCCCGCGACATTCTCTGGATCAGTTCGGCCGGCAATTATGTCGAATACAGCCTCGTGGATGGCATCACTCGCCTGGTGCGCGGAACCTTGGCGGGCGAGGAAGCGCGTCTGACAAAGTTCAACATCGTGCGGGTGCACCGGACGCGGCTGGTCAACCTGTTGCGCGTCACCGGGCTGAAGGCGGGCGCCAATGGCGACTTCGAGCTGACGCTCGATACCGGCCAGGTCGTAACGGGCAGCCGCCGGTACCGCGGCGCGCTCAACTCGATCGAGTCGCTCGCCGGATCCCAGCCAAGATAGGCACGGCCGGGTAAATGGTATTTTAATACCTCCTATTAAAAGAGCTGTCGCCGGACCACGCGGCTCGCCCCTGCCCATTTGCTAACGCCTTGAACGCATTGTCGGATGTTCAAAATCCTTGCTTTTTGCCCCTCGCCCCATGTTAGAACGCGCGCGCTAATTCACCCAGCGTCGTTCGTGCACTGCCAACGATGCCCATCATCTCCGCTGTGAGTTTCGTCTGCGAAACACCAGATCGAGCCGAAATACAGTCGGCAGATTAGTAGGGATCACTGATGCCTGAAGTTATCTTCACCGGCCCGGCGGGCCGTCTCGAAGGCCGTTATCATCCGGCCAAACAGAAGAATGCGCCGATTGCGATGATCCTGCATCCTCATCCGCAGTTTCACGGCACGATGAATCACCAGATCGTCTACCAATGCTACTATGCCTTTGCGCATCGCGGATTCTCGGTGCTGCGCTTCAATTTCCGCGGTGTCGGCCGCAGCCAGGGCTCGTTCGATCACGGCACCGGCGAATTGTCGGATGCAGCTTCAGCGCTCGATTGGGCACAGACCATCAATCCGGAAGCGCGCGCCTGCTGGGTCGCGGGATTTTCGTTCGGTGCCTGGATCGGCATGCAGCTCCTGATGCGCCGCCCCGAGGTCGAGGGCTTCATCTCGATCGCGCCACCGGCCAATCTCTACGACTTCTCCTTCCTTGCGCCCTGCCCGTCCTCAGGGCTCATCGTGCATGGCGAGAAGGACGCGGTGGTGCCGCCGAAGGACGTCAACACGCTGGTGGAGAAGTTGAAGACGCAGAAGGGCATCGTGATCGATCAGCAGATCATCCCCGGCGCCAATCACTTCTTCGACAGCAAGCTGGAGCCCTTGATGGAGACGATCACCGCCTATCTCGACATGCGGCTCGCCAACGTGCGCTAGGCCCTTCGGCTCGCCGTGACCGCCTTCGTCGCCCTGCTGCGCGCCGTCAATGTCGGAGGCACCGGCAAGCTGCCGATGAGCGACCTCAAGGAGATCTGCGAGTCCCTGGGATTCGGCAGCGTGCGGACCTATATCGCCAGTGGCAACGTCGTTTTCGTCAGCCTCAAGTCCGAGGCGGCGGTCAAGGCTGGCTTCGAAAGGCGGCTGGAGACGTACGCCGGCAAGTCAGTCGGCGTGCTTGTGCGCACCGCCTCCGAGATGGCACAGGTGCTCGCCGACAACCCATTTCCGGATGCGGCGCCCAACCGAACCATGACGGTGTTCCTCGATCGCGCACCGCCAACCGATACCCTTGCCGCTGTTCGCGGTCGGAACGACGAACAGATCGGGTTGGGGCGGCGTGAGATCTACATCCACTACGGCGACGGGATGGCCAAATCGAAGCTGGTGGTGCCTGCCGCCAAAACGGGAACGGCGCGCAACATCAATACGGTTGCCGCTCTCGCGAAAATGACCGCAGATTTGTGAGTCCCGAAGATCGCGGTCTCACCCACCGCGATATTCACCGCGCGACATTTACGCCGCAAGTTGCAACAGGTGGGCGTTATGCCGCGCCAGGAAAGCGCACAGCAATTGCGGATAGTCCGCCCCGACGGCAGCCTTGACACTCGGCCGCTTCGCGAGTTCCGCGCGCCACTTCCGCAGCTTTGGCGTATCCTTGAAGACGGCGAGGTCGGTGAATTCATCGAACACATCGAAATAGCGGAAGATCGGCGCGAACACCGCGTCCACCAGGCTGAACCTTTCGCCGGCGAAGAACGGACCCGCGCCAAGCGCGGCCTCGACGCGGGCGAATTTCGCGGCGATCGCCTGCCGCTTGCTCTCGAATGTCGCAGCGTCAGTGGTGGTCTCGAGCCCCCAGAGATCCCCGAGGATCGCGGAGCCGAATTCCATCCAGGCGCGATGCTCGGCGCGTTGCAGAGCATCCTCCGGATGCAGCTTCGCGCCAGCCTGTGTCTCCTCGATGTATTCGCAGATCACATTGCTCTCGAACAGCGCCACCTCACCCCTGTCGGTCGCAACCGTGAGCACCGGCACCTTGCCGAGTGGCGAGATCTTCAGAAACCAGTCCGGCTTGTTGGCAAGATCGATGTCGATCCGTTCGAAAGGAACGCCCTTCTCGGCCAGCGCGATCACCGCGCGCTGCACATAGGGACAGAGTTTGTGGCTGATCAGTTTCAGCGGCGGTGCCATGGGAGACCCTCATGTTCATGCATCCGCATTTATCTAGATGCAATCGCATGAAATTGTCAAGACCCATGCAAGTGCATGGATCTCCTGGCCTCAGGGCCTCACGACGAGCCCCCCGGTCATCGGCATCGGCACTCCCGTTGTGGCGGGATAGGAGAGCGGCAGGCCCTTGAGGCCGCGGGCGGCGAGAAAACCGAAGGCCTGCGCCTCGATCGCATCCGCCGACCAGCCGAGCGCATCCGCGGCCTCGACGGTGGCCGGCGCAAGGTTTTCGCGCAGCATCCGCATCATGGTGTGGTTGCGAGCACCGCCGCCGCAGATGATCCAGCTCTTGGGGACCTTCGGCAACTGCGGCACGATCCGCGCCAGCGCCGCCGCCGTGAAGGCAGTGAGCGTTGCCGCGCCGTCGGCCGGCGCCATGTCGTTCAATCGCAACGCGGCAAAATCGTTGCGGTCGAGCGATTTCGGCGGCGGAGCTGCGAAGAACGGTAGTTCCAGCGCCCGCGCCACCCAGGCCCGATCGGGGATGCCTTGCGCGGCCATTCGGCCCTCAGTGTCGAAGGGCTGGCGGGTGGTGCGGTACATGAAGTCGTCGAGCAGGGCGTTGCCGGGGCCGGTGTCGCAGGCGATCAGCGTCATGTCGCCGTCGATATAGGTGATGTTGGAGACGCCACCGATATTGGCCACGACGATCGGCCCTTCCCGCTGCAGCAACTGCGCCAGGGCGCGGTGATAGACGGGAACGAACGGAGCGCCCTGCCCGCCGGCTTCGACGTCGGCGGCGCGGAAGTCATGCATCACGGGAATACGGATCGCCCTGGCAAGCGCCGCCGCATCGCCGATCTGTACCGTCAGCCTGCGCTCGGGGCGGTGCAGCACGGTCTGGCCATGGAAGCCGACGATGTCGATCTCTTCGCAGGTGATGCGATTTTGCGCGGTGAAGGCGGCGACGGCTTCCGCATGCGCAATGGTCACGGCGCGCTCGGCCTCGCGCAGCACACCGGGGCGGGCCTCGCGCTCGGACAGGTTCACAGCCTCGGACAGCGCCTGGCGCAGCAGGCCACGCTCGCTTTCGCTATAGGGCCTGTAGCCGGTGGGTCCGAACGCCCGGATCCGCCGCCCGTCGGTTTCGATCAATGCGACGTCAACCCCGTCGAGCGAGGTGCCGCTCATCAGACCGATTGCCGTCAGCATCATCGCGTTAGCGCCCTCAGCGCCGTGCCCGTGGGATCGGATGTGACACTCGCCGCCAGGCAGGCCCGCGAGCGAATCAGACTCGCACCATAGCCAGCAAACGCGGCCGATTTCGGGTTCCCGTCAATTGGACCACTGGCTTGTGCCGAACAGGCACATCTTATAATGCCACAACACGCCGGCTGGCGGCAGCCCGTTGTCCTCCGGGATCGGCCAATGGCTGCAAATATCGTAAAACAAGAATGATCAGAGTCGCCGACAAATGACCGCCTTTAAATCGGATTTTCTGAATATCCTGCAGGAGCGCGGGTTCATCCACCAGTGCTCCGATTTCGAGGGTCTCGACGCGCTGGCTGCCAAGCGCGAGGCTATCGCCTATGTCGGCTACGATTGCACCGCGCCTTCGCTGCATATCGGCAACTACCTGACCATGATGATGCTGCACTGGCTGCAGCAGAGCGGCAACAAGCCGATCACCCTGATGGGCGGCGGCACCACCATGGTCGGCGACCCCTCCGGCAAGGACGAATCGCGCGCGATCCGCTCGATCGAGGAAATCGAGGCCAACAAGGCCTCGATTCGCGGCGTGTTCGCGAAGGTGCTGCGCTACGGCTCCGGTGCAAGCGACGCCGTTATGCTCGACAATGCCGAGTGGCTGACCAAGCTCAACTGGATCGAAATGCTGCGCGATATCGGCCGGCACTTTTCGGTCAACCGCATGCTGACGATGGACTCGGTGCGGCTGCGTCTCGAGCGCGAGCAGGAGATGAGCTTCATCGAATTCAACTACATGGTTTGCCAGGCCTATGACTTCGTCGAGCTGTCGCGCCGCGTCGGCTGCCGCCTGCAGATGGGCGGCTCCGACCAATGGGGCAACATCGTCAACGGTGTCGATCTCGGCCGCCGCATGGGCACGCCGCAGCTGTTCGCGCTGACCACCCCCTTGCTGACGACAGCCTCCGGCGCCAAGATGGGCAAGACCGCGCAGGGCGCGGTCTGGCTCAACGCCGACCAGTTCAGCCCTTACGACTTCTGGCAATATTGGCGGAACGTCGAGGACCGCGATGTCGTGAAGTTTCTGAAGCTGTTTACGACCTTGCCGATCAGCGAAATCGAAAAACTCGCCGCTCTACAGGGCTCCGAGATCAACGAGGCCAAGAAGGCGCTGGCGGACGCCGCGACCACGCTGCTGCATGGTGCCGAGGCGGCACAAACCGCGGCGGAGACGGCGCGGCAGACCTTCGAGGAAGGTGCCATCGCCGAGAACCTGCCGACCGTGGAAGTGGCCCACGGCGAGCTCGACGCCGGCACGGGCGTGCTCGCAGCCTTCGTCAAGGCCGGCCTCGTCGCCTCCAATGGCGAGGCAAGGCGCCAGATCAAGGGTGGCGGACTGCGCGTCAATGACGTCGCTGTCACGGACGAGAAGATGTTGCTGACGCCCGCGAACCTCACCCCGGAGGGTGTCATCAAACTCTCGCTCGGCAGGAAGCGCCATGTCCTGCTCAAGCCTGCATAGGCGTATTCGCTTTTGACGGTTGCGGGGAGACGCGGAAACGCGCTCCCCTGATCCCTCCATGGACAAGACCACGCTACCGGAGGACACGCTTACGACGCCGCTGAAGCCGGCGCGCGTCGCGCTGAATGTATTGGCGCTGTGCTTTGTCTTGTCGGTGATCGGCCGCGGCCTCGGTGAAAGCTTTACCGTCTTCCTGAAACCGATTTCCGAGAGCTTCGGTTGGGACCGCGCCGAAGTCGTTTCGATCTATTCGCTGTCGGCGCTCGCGGGGGGATTGGCGGCGCCCTTGATCGGCCGCCTGTTCGACCGCTCCGGACCCCGCGCGGTCTATGCGCTCGGCCTCGTTCTCCTGGGAACTGCATTCCTGATCGCGGGCTCGGCGCGGCAGCTCTGGCAATTCCAGCTCAGCCTTGGTCTCTGCGTCGGCATCGGCATTGCCTTCATCGGCAACGTCCCGAACTCGATCCTGCTCGGCCGCTGGTTCGGCCCGCGCCTGCCGACCGCGATGGCCGTGGTCTATTCGGCGACCGGCGCCGGCGTCCTGGTGCTGCTGCCCTCGTCGCAGATCCTGATCGACCATCTCGGCTGGCGGATGACCTACCAGATCTTTGGGGCGTTGGTGCTGATCCTGCTGGTACCGCTGCTGCTGTTGCCGTGGCGGCTGTTCTCCACCGGTTCGCCGCACGTGGCGCGGCACGCCGCGACCCATCTCCTCGACGAGGGCTGGACCCTGGCCCGCGCACTGCGCCACCACGCCTTCTGGGCGCTGTTCTCGACCTTCTTCTTCACCGCGGTCGGCATGTTTGCGATCGCCCCGCAGATCGTGACCTATCTGATCGAGATCGGCTTTCCGCCGCTGCAGGCCGCGACCGCCTGGGGTTTTTCCGGCGTGGTGCTGCTGTTCGGAATGCTCGGCGTCTCCTCGCTGGACGGCCTGATCGGCCGCAGGCCATCGGTGCTGTTCAGCTACGCGGTCTCGATCCTCGGCATCATCCAGCTCTGGCTGCTGCAACGCTCTCCGAACATGTGGCTGCTGACAGGCTTTGTCGTCTGCTTCGGCAGCATGATCGGCTCGCGCGGCCCGCTGCTGTCAGCCACCGCGATGAAGATCTATCGGGGCAAGCGGGTCGGCACCATCTACGGGACGATCTCGATCGGCAGCGGGCTCGGATCGGCGTTCGGCTCCTGGAGCGGCGGCCTGATCCACGATCTCAGCCACAGCTACAATCCCGTGATCGCGTTTTCACTTGTTTGCGTGGTGCTCGGGATGATCCCGTTTCTGGTCGTGCCGGCGCTGCGGCGGTAGCCGTCAGTTGTTCGGCTGCTGCAGGTCCACCGGATTGTTCTGCTTGCCGGTGTTGAATTCGAAGATCTTGCGCAGCAGGCCCGGCGCCATCGCCGAGATCGGATTGACGCGCAGCTGGGGCTTGTTGGGTGTGCCTATGATTTCATAGGTCACGCCGATCAGGCCCTCATTGCTGCCCGCCCCCAGGAAGATGCCGACGATCGGGATCTGCCCGAAGATGTTGTTGAGCCCGTACATCGGCACGAAAGTGCCGCTCATGCGGACTTGGTCGCCCGGGAAGTCGATGGTGCCCTCGATCGTGCCGCCGATCATCGGGCCCTTCAGCACACCCTCGCGGACGGTGAGCTGGCCGTTCTGGCGCACGAATTCCGCGCGCGCGCGCGAAAAGGTCACGCCGTTCTGAACGCTGCCCGTGCCGCCCGTGACCTGGCGATCGAGCTCGGCCTGGCCCTTCACCGTGAAATCGCGAACGTTGATCAGGCCTTCCTTCGGGCTGGGATCGACCGTCGGCGGGTCCATGGCCAGCGAGAGCTGTCCTCCGATCATCTTGGTGTAGGTGTCGTTGAAGCGAAGCAACGCGCCGGCATCATTGGTTTCGACGTAGATCACCTCACGGCCGCCTTGGGCGCGACCGCGCAAGTCCGCGGTGACGGGCGTATCCCGTCCGACCTTTCCGTTCAGCGTGAAGGCCCGAATGACACCGTTACGCCTCGAGAACTTGCCGTCGACGCTGCGCACAGCCTCGCCATTGAAGCCCATCACCGCGCCAAGCTTGAGATCGATGTCGAAATCGGTGGCCTTTCCCTTGCCCTTGCTGTCGCCTGCTATCGCCGATTTCAGGAAGCCCCGACCGTCGAACACGTCGCCGCGCATGGTGACCTTCACGACGCCGTCAGGACCTCGCTCAGCCTTCAAGGAGGCCTTGTCCCCGTCGGACGGCGAATAGGTCGGGAAGTTCGCGTTCATCAGGTCGCCGTTCTGGTCGACCTCGAGCGAGCCCTTGATCGAGGCGCCGCCGCCATCGATGACGATGTCCTCGAAGCGCGTCGATTGCGCCTTCGGCACCACGACGAATGTCGCCTTGCTCGCTTTGCCCGGCAGCTTGACCCAGCCCGGCAGGATGTTGTCGAGCTTCAGCTGGGTGAGATCGGCCTCGATACCCATCCGGCTGTCGCGATCGCCGCCGGAAATCTTGCCCACCAGCTTGAGCGGCAACGCGCCGCTGACAGCGGATCCCAGGTCCAGCCCGAGACGCGCCCGGCTCGCATCATCGAGCGTCGCAATGAGCTTGATATCGGCGTCACCCTCGGCCGGTTTCCGATAATCCAGCGTCGCGGCCTGGCTGTTGATCTTGACGTCGCCCTTCACCTGATAGCCTTGGTTGTTGGCGACGATCTTCAGGGCATTGGCTTCGAGCTTCTGGTTCATCACCAGTTTGTCGGCGGAAAATCCATTGAGATCCGCGCTCACCGCGTAAGTGGTGTCGGCCTTGGTCAGTTTCCCAATCACCGGCATGCCCATCGTGACGGTCGCGGAGAAGTTCCCCTTGCTGGTGTTGGGATCTATCGGGGTCGAAGACAGATCGCTGAGACGGTCGGAGGCGAGAATTTCGGCCGCCGCAGGCACCGGCCCATCGATCCGAACCTTGAACCGGGCCGGCGGCGGCTTCGGCGCCATGTCGGGAACCTCGAACACGAAATCCGACAGCGTGAGCTTGCGGCCCGCCGGCGTATCGGCCACCCCCTGCCCGATCGTCACGGTGGCGGTGCGCCCGGTGATATGCACCTTCATGTCGGCGTCACGCACCGATGGCAGTCCATCGACCGGGTGAACCGACACGCCGTTGGCGACGATATTGACCTCGAGACCGTCTTCCGGAATCGGCGGCCCCCTGCGCGGAAGGTTCCTGGTCGGCGAATTGACCGCGACATCGAAGCGCTGCACCGAACCGCGTTCGATCCGCTCGGTCACCCATTGGCGGACCTCCGGCACGACCAGCGCCGGCCATATCCGTTTCAGCGCAGACGCCGGCATTGGCGTGCCGGCGAAGCCGAGCGTCAGGCGGGGCTCGCCGGAATAATCCACACTGCCGGTTCCGGCGATGCCGATCTCGCCATTGCTGAAATTGGCCTGCGTCAGCAGGACACGCTTCCTGTCGGTGTCGAAACGAAAGCCGACCGCGATGCGGTTGAAGATCAAGGGCGGTTCGTTGTCGATCCCGGCGAGCAGGATCGTGCCGCCGCTGAGACCAAGCTGCCAATCCGAAACATTGTCGTTGGGCGGGTCGAGATGAGCGAGCAGCGTGACGCGGTTTTCGCCAGAAATGACCTTGAAGGGCGCGACGAGCACGCGTCTGCCGGAATCCCAATCCAGGTTCACTTCCGCCGAATCGATTGCCAACGGATAGTCAGGCGTATCGGTGTCGATGATGGTTCCGGCACCGACGTTGAGCTTGCCGCGCAGATAGGTCGGCAGACCATCGCGACCAAGTTCGCCCTTCACCTCTCCCGTCAGCGGCAGATCCGCATTGTAGGTCAAATCCTTCAGCCGCAACGCCAGGAGGATATTCGAGGTTGGCACCTTGTCGGCACGCAGATCGACGGAACGCACGCCGTTTTCCTGCGGCCCGATCAGCACGCGAATCGACCAGGCCTTCTGGCCCTCCTCGCCGATGCTCAACGCCACACCGCCACCACGCGGTCGGCGCATGCCGAGACTGATGTTCTGAAACGTCCATTTGTTGCCACGCTGCTGATCGTCAACGACCAAAACGCCATTCTTCAGGCCGATTTCATTGAGGTTCTGGCCGTCGAGACCGGTCAGACTGAGGCTATCCAGCCAGTCAAGGCCGGCAAGCAATCCGTTTTGCGAGCTACTGGGTGATGTTGCAGCAGAGGCCGGCGGCGCGGATTGCGCGGACGGGCTCGCACCGCCCGGGCGCGGGAATGTCGGCGGCAAGCCGGCGTCACGTTTCGAGGCGACACCGGTGGCGAGCGGCTTGGTGGTGTCGCCGGTCGATACGGTGACGTTACCGTCCGGCGTGATGCGGATCGCGAGCTCGGCGTCGACCAGGTTGAGGCTCTCGGCGCGCAGCCGCCCCATCAAGAGCGCCGTTCCGGACAGCCGGACCTCGGCCTTGGGGGCGCTGGCGACGACCGCGTGGTCCTGGTCACGCACGATCATATCGCGGATGCGAACCGCGATACGAATCCGCCCGGCGCGCTCGATCTGGGTACCGCCGATCTCAACCGTGTTGCCGTTGCCGATATTGTCTTCGATCGCCGCAGCGAGCCACGGCGTGATCAGGTCGAGGTTGATCGGGCCGGCGCCGAGGCGCCACCACAGAGCGCCAAAACAGACCGCGAAGATGACCATCAGCGCCGCGATCACGACGGCGAGGCGTCTCACCCAGCGTGCGCTGGTGACCCACCCCAGCAGCCCGCCAGCCCGATCAATGGACGAATGAAGGCTGGAATTTGATTTGGACAGCAGACGGCGGGCCCGATGGCCGGCCACCTCGTCATGGTCATGGTCCCAATCGCAATCGTCCCACTGCCGGGCGTGACCATCAGCCTGCGGTTGAGAACCTTGGTTTGGTGCTTGGGCGGATCTGTTTCCTGCCATCGCCTCTCGGTGCCGGCGTTCGTTAATGGGTTGATCGCCGCCGCGGTCTCGCCCGTTCGGGGGTAACGGGCGTTCCAGTGCCGGCATCGCTGCCAATCCTCTGATGATCCTGCCGCTCGTTATCTGCCGCAGGCAGTTTTCTCAACGGGCATCCAGACGGTGCGTCTAATTGCTTGTCACCATACTCCGCGGCCGTCACTCTTGCCCAGCCGCCGGTGTCCCGCATCCGAAGTTCGCAGCATCTTGCGGCCTCCTCATTTGCGAACGTCGGATGCGAAAGGACACTAGAAACTTATGGTTCCAGTGTGGTTTCGGATCAGAAGTTCTCCAAGCGACTTCGCGGCGACATCAAGAGAGAACCTTATGCACCGCCACACCAGGTCAATTCCGCCCACCGACCCATAATACACGGATCATTGTTCTCCTGAAAGCGACGAAAGGAAGGCGTATGTCCAAGAAATCGCACAAGAAATCGTCCAATCCCGCAAACGTCAGGAAGGCCGCGGCCAAAACCACGAAAGCCAAGGGCGCTAAACCACCGAACGCGGTCGCGAAACCATCGCGCCCGAAAGTCGTAGCATCGCAGCACGCAGCAACCAAACCGTTAAAATCGTCTGCAACCGCTCCGACCAGTGTGGCGAAGGAGAAAGCCAAAGTGAACGAGAAACCCAAGGAGACGACGATGAGTTCCTCGGCCGCAACCTCAGCCATCACTGCCGAAGGTGGCAAGGCCCCGAATTTCAGCCTGCCGCGCGACGGTGGCGGCAGCGTTTCGCTGCAGGATTTCCATGGGAAAAAGCTGGTGCTGTTCTTCTATCCCAAGGCCGATACGCCGGG
>Ga0307516_10007459_pt1 | contig 12577 bp, 16 predicted proteins | sample 19_EM_MG_FD_203310 | JGI IMG/M metagenome (GOLD analysis project Ga0307516, IMG submission 203310) | Populus trichocarpa ectomycorrhiza microbial communities from riparian zone in the Pacific Northwest, United States - 19_EM | ecosystem: Host-associated > Plants > Roots > Unclassified | place...
ATGACTTTGACTTTCGACGATTTTCGGCCTGGCCGCTTCGGAACGTTCGGTCCGCGCCATGTCACACGCGAGGAAATCCTCGCCTTCGCCGCCGAATTCGATCCGCAGCCGATGCACCTCGACGAGGAGGCAGCATCGTGCTCGATGCTGAAGGGGCTCTCCGGCTCCGGCTGGCATCTGTGCTCGATCGTGATGCGGATGATGTTCGACGGCTTCATCGGGAACACCGCCTCGCTTGGCTCGCCCGGGGTCAACGAGATGCGCTGGCTGGCGCCGCTGCGGCCGGGCGATGACCTGATGCTCGACGTCGATGTTGTCGAGGCGCGGATATCCCGTAGCCGGCCCGAAACCGGCATCGTGACCTTCAAATGCGCGGTGCGTAATGCCGCGGACCAGGCGCTGTGCGTGATGGTCTCGCCGATCATGGTGCGGCGGCGCGACGACGTGGTGGCGGGCTGATGCGTTTCTTCGAGGATATGGCGGTCGGCCAGCGGCGCGAGGTGGGATCGTTTGCGTTCACGGCCGACGCGATCAAGCGCTTCGCCGCGCAATTCGATCCCCAACGCTTCCACCTTGATGAGGAAGAAGGCCGCAAATCGCTGTTCGGGGGGCTCGCCGCATCCGGCTGGCACGTCGGCTCGGTCTGCATGAAGCTATTGGTTGCTGACGCTCAGCGGCAGACCGCCGAGGCGCTGGCGCGCGGGGAAGAGGTCGCGGTCTGGGGGCCGTCGCCGGGATTCCGCGAACTGCGCTGGATCAAGCCGGTGCTGGCCGGCGACATCGTCAGCTTCGCGAGCGAAATCGTGGCGCTGCGGACCTCCGAGACACGTCCCGAATGGGGCATCGTGCAGGGTCGCAACACCGGCACCAACCAGCGCGGCGAACTGGTCTATTCGATCCTCGCGACCGCGTTCGTGCCGCGCCGGAACTTCCGTACCTGAGAGTAGATGCAATCCGGCAACTGTTGTGGTGTTTTTAAGCACAACGACGGAACGAAGGCCGCGCTAACACATTTTGAACCTTGTCGCGATCATAGTGCGCGCGGGACAGGAATTTGGGGACGACCATGGCGGATCGCAGTGGCCTGAGGCTTTTGGGTTTTATCTTCGCAACCGTGACGCTTGCGGTGATGTTGACGACGGGGCTCGTCGTGAAGGGCTACGCTGACGGCGCCTATTCGCTGGAAGCCACGCAGGCGGCGAACGGATAAGGCTTGTTGAAGCGGGCCATGGTCAGCTTTCGTTAACCAATCGGGCTCAAATCTCTCTCGGTGCGCCGAGGGGCCAAGCCGGCTGCTCTCAGCGCAGCCACATCGTCGCCAGAGCAACGATCGGGACGATCAGGAGGCCGACGAAGCGGATCAGGATCGTCCCCACATTTTGCGGTGCGCTGCGCAACGGAATGGGGTCGGTGTTGTCCGGCCGGATGCTTTTCATGGCGACGTGTCCTGAACATCACGCGTCGCTGTGGATCACGCCACCAGCTGTTCGTCGCGGCCACACGCCGGCACGTTCAATGCCGCGATCCGATTTCGCGGCGGAATCGAAAACCGCCGCGTCCTGTCGAACGCGGCGGCGGGAACGAGGCCGTAAAGGTAAGAGCGGATCAGCCGTTGCGCTGGCCCTCGGCCGCGCGCTTCCACTGCGCCACATTCTCGGCGATCATGCGCGTGGACTTGATCGTGGTCTGGCTCAGATGCGCATAGCCCGAGATTTCGCGCTGAACGCGCTGGCCCTCGACATGCAGCCATTCGCGCAGGCTCTCGAGTTCGGAAATCAGGTTGGTGATTTCGGAGAGCGAGGTTCCGGCCACGCGCTGGATCAGCGAATTGAGGTTGTTGACGGTGGCCTCGCCATTCGGCTCGGTTCCGGGCTCGCCGGGGCGGCGCAGATAGGCGATGTCGTTGCGAACGAATTCGCGGATGCCAGCCTCGACCTCGGTCGCGGCAGCGACGCCGCCGTCGGCCTCGGTCTCGGTCTCTCCAATCTTTTCCGAACGCATGATACTCATCGGCTTATCCCCTGTTTCGGGTCTTGGCGCGCACACCCCCGCACCACGATCGTTCTCAGCGGCCATCAGGAGGTCTGAATTTGACCACAACGCGGCCAGTTTGCGGCAGCGCTGGATGATTCCACGGCTTTGCCGTGGCAGCGGTTCGATTTACCAGCTTCGCTTGAAGCCTGCGCTGATGCTCTTGCTGATTGTGCCTTGCCCGGTCTCGCCGATCGATCCGGACACGTTGACGCCGTCGAACAGTTTCTGCTCGGCGCCGACCTTGCGCAGCCACTTCTCGTCGGTCGACGACATGGTCTGGCCCACGCTGACACTGGTGCCGGTGTCGAACACACTCAATTTCGCCGATTGGTCGGTCTCGTAATTCCGGGTCGCGCGCGCGCCGTTGCCGGGGACCGGGACGATGCCCTGCTGCGTGACATTGTAACCGTTCTGCAGTGACAGCGAGGATTGCTCGGTGAGCGGTACGGTCTTGCTCAAGGAGGTGCCGAGCCTGGTCTGCTCCTGGTTGGGATCGACGCGGGCTTCGACCGCCGTCTTGTCCCACAGCGGGCCGGCCCCGGGCGCGGTGATCGCGGCCCAGGCGGTGCCGGACGATTGCGGCTCGGCGCCACCATTGGCGAGCTTGTCCGACAACAATTCCGACGTGGTCTTGGGCTGCTGGCGCACCACGGTCATGTCGGCCCCGATCCTGGTATCCAGGAACGGCGAAACCGCCTGCTTCACCGACACCGCCGCGCCGTTCGGCTTGTCGTTGGCCGACCAGTTGAGATCGCTTCCGCTCGCGTCGGATCGGGCTGACCGCGCCTTTGCCGCGGAGCGGTCGTTCAGCGTCGAGGCATCGACGTTGAGCTGGCTCCAGTCCAGCTTGCTGACGTCGATATCCTTCATGATGTCGGCGTCTTTGGCGTCGGCTTCCTTCGCATCGGCGTCCTTGGCGTCGGCGTCCTCGGCATCCGCCTCGTCCTCCGCCGCATTGTCGGCCGGCTGCATCTGCGTGCCGCTTGGAGCCGTCTGCGCCAAGGACGGCCGCGCCGCGGACATCACCAAAGCCAGGACCAAGAAGGAGGCCGAGGATATCACCAGGGCAGCCGTCAGCAGGGACGTCGCACCCGCAGCGATCGACGGCCTGAAGGCCGATGTTCTGAAAACCATGACTTCGCCCGCACCACGAAGAACACCTGTGTACCATGCGGGAGTCTGATTGCAACAACATGGCAGCTTCGATTCACGGGATCGTCAGGTCCTGTGACCGCAATGCCATGCATCTACGCGTGAGATCCGTTCATCCGGGCAGTCGACGACGCGATCCGAAGGGGCTGGGATCCGGATCGCGCCGCCGCGCCGCGCCGCGCAGGCGAGCTTACGCGTACGAAGTCATCTTCGGCAAATGAATTGGTTGGCCGATGACCTGCTCCACGAGGTCGAACGTATCGACCACAACCTTGATGCTGACGAGGCGCCCGGCCTTGAACTGCGCGAAATGCGCGACGCGCAGCGCGATCGGCTTGTTCGATCCGTGGACCGTCAGCGAAAACCGCAGCATCGATGCTGCCGAGTCCACGCCCAGCAGAACGCTTTCGCGTTCGAGCCGGCGGACCCTGACATTGTCGGCGATCTGGCGGATGACGTCGATCACCGCATCCCTGCCGCGCCGCGCACCGAAGAACGGAAACATGTCGATCGGGCCATAGATCGCCCAATCGACATCCTCATCGATGACGGCTTCAATATCCTCGAACTGGCGCTCGTTGATCGCGCGTTGCAATGCACGCGAGAAACGCCAGAGACTATGCTCTGTCATAATAATCTGCGTCCTGAACTGGCTTGCAAAAACGGCAACGGCACAAAAATGGACGTCATCATCAATGGCGTCCGGCTCGATTGCCGACATTTTTTTCTGTTTCGCTAAATAAGCGATAATGCCGCGAATGCAACTCTGTTTGGCGTGGATGTCGGATTTTCCTTGATTTACCGTAGCTTAACGGTGCCGACGCCGGCGATCCCGCCGTCGCGCGGCTGGATCCTGCGCACGGCGAACCGGACCTCTCGCCCACCAGCAGCGCGCTGAGATCGCGTTCGAGCACCTGATGGACCAGATCGAAGGGATCTCGCGCAGCCGGCTGACGCCGGGTCGCGAATGTCAAAGCCACTCCACTGGCGCGCGCCCCGCAATCCGTCGTGCCCCATGCACGGGTTCAACATTGTCAGACAGCGTTGACACGCACTCGCATTCTCGCGGCATGATACGCCCGAGCTTTGCCAGAATTCTTCCGCCCTGAAAACAGAGGGCGCGGGGAAGGCCGGGTGCCCAATGCACCCGCAGCCTCGTGCGCGCTGGGTAGTTAAGTATGCGCACGAGTATTCACAGCGGAGGCACCGGATAACATCCGGCATTCCCCACGCAATGGTTTTACGGCTTATACGTGATCTCCCCGGCGACGAATTCCTCTTGCCACCGTCGTTGACGAATTCACGGCGTGTCCGCACCCGGTTGGGCCGACACGCCTCCGTCAACTTGACACCAACAACGGGTGCCAGGACCACACGACTTCGCCGTCCGCAACAATGCCGCTCGTCTTGCGCGCCTCTCTTGATCGCTCACGAATCTCTTCGCCCTGCGATCTCATGCGCACACGACACCGTCGCGTCCACCGCATCCCGCCCCACGTTTCGTGACGATTGGCCGTAACGCCCCTTGCATCGAGGCGGGATGCGCGAAACCGCGCCGGTGATTTGCCCGACGAGGCTGAGCAACAATTCGTTTGCCCGCAAGCGTGGTAGAAAATGTTTGCTGCTTATCGGTCAAATTACCGAAAACTTTCTGCCACCGGTTCAGCACAAGCCATCAGAGGAAACTGTTTTCTACGCGTTGGAGAGGCGAACGAATTCTTGCTCAGCCTCGACGGGCAAATCACTTGATGCAGCGAGCGCAAGAAGTGACTGCAGGGCAGCGCTTTCTTATCCCTCCCCCCAAGCGCAGCGTAGCTGCGCGGGGTGGGGAGGGTGGCGCGAAGCGCCGGGTGGGGGGCATCTCCGCAAGCAAAATCTTCATATGAGCTCGCGGAGACACCCCCACCCGTCACATGGTTCGCTGCGCGCCCGATGTGCCACCCTCCCCACGCTTCGCTGCGCTCGCGGGGGGAGGGAAAAGAGAGAGCCGCGATTGCTGATCTGTCCCACGCAATGCATTGCCGTCTCCGGCCCATGGAACCACGACGCGTGCTCGCAGTTAAGGATGCGACATTCACGCGTTCTGTTCCGGAGACCTCGCCATGAAAGCCCTGATCTTCGCCTTGACCGTTGCCGCCTTTGCGTTGCTCTGCGCGTCGTCCGCCGAAGCCAAGGGCTGCCTCAAGGGCGCCGTGGTCGGCGGCGTTGCCGGCCACTATGCCGGTCATCACGGCTGGCTGGGCGCCGCCGCCGGCTGCCTCTATGGCCGCCATCACGCCAATCAGCAGGACAGGCCGCAGGACCAGCGGACGCAGGGGCAGGCGAGCGGGCAGGGCAAGCTGTAAATCCGTAGCGGTGAACGTCGCCGAGACTCCATCATACCATGCCGGGGCTGTGATTGAGCCGAGCATCCCGTCAGGCGAGGCGCTACGCAGGCGTCAAGATCTTGCGCGCGTCCATCGACGTTGACCGCAGGGCTGGTCGTTCAAAAAGGAGACTACGATGAATTTGAAAGCAGGCGTCACCGCAATTGCGTTCGGCGTTGCGTCAGTGTTCGTGTCCGGATCACTTCCCACTCAGGCGTTTGCCGCGCCGGCGAGTGTTCTAAAGACGGTCGACACCGACAACGACGGGACGGTCGACCTCAACGAAGCCAAGGCTGCGGCGTCCGCCTTGTTCGACCGTCTGGACGGTGACCACGACGGAACGATCGACCACAAGGAGCTTCGCGGTCGCCTGTCGGCGAAGGAGCTGGCTGCGGCCGATCCGGATAAAGACGGCACCTTGACCAAGGGCGAATATCTTGCGCTGGTGGAGCAACGCTTCAAGGCCGCCGATCCCGACAAAGACGGCACGCTCGACGCCAAAGAGCTGCGGTCCGTGGCTCGCCTTCTGAAATAGACGGCCTTAGGATCGAACGATCATCTGGCTGTTCTGACATCGGATGCGCGATGGTGCTTGTCGCCATCGCGCATCATCCACGGAGATGGAGCACGGACTTCGGAAAGTGGGTACGAGTTCGGCGTTTCCTTGGTTCGAATCATATCGGCATCCTCCCCGAACCTCATCGTGAGGAGCGTCGCGCAAGCGATGCGTCTCAGGATGAGGTCAGAGGCGCACAACCGGATGCGGCGTGAAGCGAGCTTGATGTGAGCCAGATCGTGGGCCGCGAGTTGGCGATATCGGGTCGCGACACGCCGAGATTGTGATGCTAGGTTCGACGGCGGCGGGGAGCACCTGCTTCCTGCTTCATACCGAACGGGAGGACGAGATGCCTGAGAGCGTCTACAAGGTCATTGAACTGATCGGCACCAGCAGCGACTCCTGGGAAAAGGCCGCCGCCAACGCGGTCGAGCAAGCCGCGAAATCTCTGCGAGAGCTGCGCGTCGCCGAGGTCGTCAAACTCGACATGCAACTGGATGCCAAGGGAAAGATAGAGGCCTACCGCGCCAAGCTCAACGTGTCGTTCAAGTTCGAGGGCAGCTGAGCTCAAGTTACCTCGCCCCGCTCGCGGGGCGAGGTCGGAATTGATGCGGGGGAAACGGGTGAGGTGCTCGCCGCGTGCGAGCAATTGAGATCAATGAAAAGCGTCATTCCGGGGCGCGCAAAGCGCGAGCTATGATGTGCAATCGCACATCTGAGAATCCATAACCACGATCGTGAGTATGGATTCCGGACAGCCGCTCACGCGGCTTCCGGAATGACGAGCTCCAGCGGCCGCGACGCTCAAGCGATGCATTTGCACCCGCGATCGACTGTGATAATGAGGCGCCGCGGCAATGTGCCGTTTTTCAGCCTATGGAGGTGTGCCATGCGCAAGCTCAGCGATATCGAAAACCTCCCCTGCTTTCAGCGTCTCGCGTAAGCGGCGGAAGTCTTATCCTTCGGAAACCCACGTCAAGCGCGGCCGGCGGTTCGTTCACGGCGACGTCGAACTGAGCGAGAAGCTCGGTCGCAACGATCTCTGCCCGTGCGGCTCGGGCCGCAGGTTTCAAGGCCTGCTGCATGAGGAGCGGGATCCATGACGGATCGAACCGCCACGACTACTTTTAGGGAGTAGCAAGACTCTCTATCGCACTCGATGTCATTCCGGGGCGATGCGCAGCATCGGACCCGGAATCTCGAGATTCACCAATGCGCAATTGCGCATCTGGGATATGGTCCTTCGGACCATTCCGGAATGACGGCGGAGTTTGTGGCGAGCGGACGAGAGCGCCAGCGCCAATGACCGATGGCACCCACACCATGGTCCGGCATCGCGTGCACAACAGGCCTGCCCTGGAGCGTGACGCGTTGCTGCCCTCGACGGGATTGCGGTGACGCCGTCGCCTGAGTGTTGCGATGTCCGCTCAGGGGGCATAGGCGGACGGACACCCGCAACGCATTTAATGCCTCGCCTCGCGCGGAGGCATCCGTTCAGAGGCGAACGGGCAACGTCATCGACATCTCGGATGTCCGGCGCCATCCAAATTTCTCATACATCGGCATGGCCATCGCGGTGGCATGCAGGATCAGGTACTGCAGGTCGCGCCGCCGGGCCTCCTCCATCGCAATCTCCATCAACGCGCGTGCGAGACCTTGTCCCCGGCAAGACGGTTCAACGAACATATTGAGGATATAGCCGCGGCGGGCCTGGAGCGGGTGAGCGGGATGGGGCGGCCAATCGATCACCATCATCCCCAATCCAGCCACGTCAAGTTGGTTAAGCCGCGCGATCCAGCCAAAATAGGACCCGTCGTCGAGGCGGGGTTTCAGCCAATCCCTGAATGCGTCCGTCGACGGCTGCACGATCGCATCGGTACGGCCGGATGCCTTGAACATCTCGTGACGGTGACGACATATCAGGTCGAGGTCGCCCGCCGTCACCGGACGATAGGCGGCGACACGACTTGCGGGCGAACGCGGTTCAGTGGTCATACGTTTTCCCCCGACTGTTGCGGCCGGCGCAGTCTATCGCCCGCGCACTGCCGCTGCAGTTCACCGCAGCGCGGGATGGCCCGGTTTCGACGCCGCCAGGAATTTCAGATCACGTCCTTCATCCACATCCACCCCAACAGCCAGGCCGCAAAGCCGATGATGGCGCCGAGCAGCGCGCCGGCCCACCGGTGCGTGCGCCACACCAGCGCGCCGGCGATGGCGCCCAGCAACAGGCCGGGGCTGCCGAGCACCAGCGCGATCATGACGAGATCGGAGGGATTGTCGAGGATGCCGATGTCGGACAGGTGCTGCCTCCTCGTCGCGCAGGCGGGCGGCCTCCTCGAAGTTCAGGTCGGCCGCCGCTTCGCGCATCCTTGTTTCGAGATCGGCCAGCACCGCCTCGCGGCGCGGCCGGCGGCCCAGCGGAAATCTCTAGATTGTCCCGGTCGCACCGGCGAAGATTTCGATGACCACGGCTCGATTTGCTGCCCTGTCTGCGGCGGTCGTGTTCTCATACAAATACTCGTGGGGTGGGGCAGCCTTGACCGCAAAGACGCGCGAGCGGGCACTTGGCCCCAGAAGGTGAAAGACGTTTCTGGCTCTACCCGTGCGCAAGAAAAGGTTATTCCGTTCCGCGCCGACACAGTCACTGAATCCGACGATCTGGAACTGCAATGACTTGTCTGTTTCAAATCGGTTGAGCTGCAGCACCAGAAGCGGATCAAGTTTCGTGGAGGTTTTGAGATGCCTCCAATCGACGCCGAAATCCCATATAATGAGGTACTGACAGATCGCGGCACCGGGCGGGACCATGGCGACGTCCGCAGCCAGATGGCCGACCTCGGTACGGGACGTTGCGACCTCGTTTGGCTGGTAGGGAAAGACAGCATTGCTATGAACTTTTGCCAGTTCGGAGCACTGCTGCGACGCCATATTCGGCATCGGTTCAACAGGACCGGGCGGTGTGTATTGCGGCAGCGGCTGCGGCATCCGTCCCATTGCAATTTCTCCCGTTGTTCGCGTGGCATATCCAAAGGCGAGCCATAGAGGGGGGCCGGCTCCCACGGCCATGACTTGTAGTGGCGTGAGCCGCCCGGAAAGTTCAATGTTGAGGTCGGGGTCGTGCGCTTGCCACGTGGGGCCGATATTTGCGGACGCGGCGGTCGTTGCCCCTGTCGGCAGGGGTCGCGGGTTTCAAGGCCTGCTGAATGAGGTCTGGCGCGTATTGTGGCGCCAACCGGAACGACTCCTCAGCGAGTAGCCGCAGGTTTTTCGGTGATCCACAACAGTCATTCCAGGGCCGGGGTGGCGAGCCATGATGAGCAATCGCACCTCTGAGAAACCACAACCACGATCGGGAGTATGGATTCCGGACAGCCGTTGACGCGGCTTCCGGAATGACGGCGGACCTTGTGATGCGCGGACGAGGGCAACAGCCGTCGGTGGATGGGACCAACGCCGACCGCTGAGAGTACCGATGTCAACTTATGAAGGCACCGCCGGCTACCTCTTCTTCCACCCGCCGCGATGTCCCGGCGCGCCGCCGGTCGGGGTTGGGGTTGTTGCTTGCGGCGAGACGTTCGCATTTGGTCTTAAACTCGCCGTCCAGAACCTTGGCGCCGAACTTCCCTTTCTGGCTCTTGAGTTCGAACTCCTCGCTGCAGGAGGTGCAGAAGAAATCAGCGAGCGGATTATTGTTGGGGAAGGACGCCATCTTCGCATTGCCGCAGTGCGGGCAATACGCCCAGGTGCCGACCCAGGATTCCGTCCACGCGCGGGCCTTCTGCCTGTGAGCCGCTGTTATAGGACGATTGCGCTTCTTCGAAGCCGAGTTTCATTCCGCAATCATTACCCCTTAACCCGTCCGGTGCGGGGTGTTTCTTATCCAAACAATCCCCGTTTAGCCGATGGTCCTTCCTTCGGCTTCTCCTTCCGTATGAACGCGAGTTCCACTTCGCGGATATAGAGGAAATTGTTTTTCTCTCTATCCCACATCGGGTCTTCGCCATCGTAGTCAATCGGAGCCACCTCCAGCGATATGGTGCAGGCGTCATAGGCGGAGCTTCTGACCCGGTGCCAAGCGTCGTCGTAAATGTCTTCCTTAATCGAACAACCGCCCCCTATGAAGGATACGTCGCTGTGCTGGTCCGCCGGATGATACGCCAGGAAGCCCGATGAGCCCGGTGGGCCTTCCGGTATCTGCCAGTCATACGCGCCGCGAACGAACATCAGGTCGGTTCGCATCCCTCCTACATCGCCAACTCCGGAAATAATGAGGTCGTAATTTTCTGCGATCCGGGCGCTTACGCTGAAGCCCGCTCCGCGTTTCGTATGCAGCGTTTGTCTCCAGGTAATGGGCTCCAAGTTCATGAACGAATATGGGATCATGCTGTCCCCGCTGCCAAAGATGACGTGCTAGACCGTGATACAATCTGGCTATGTGGCTAGGTAGTACAAGGCCTCAAAGGGAAATGCCGAGCCCTATTGAGAGTACGTCCGTCGGCGATATTTTACGCGAATTTTACGCTATATAGCGTGCGCATTTCCTGCGCAAAGCGAGTTTCCGAAAACCGGGACTTTCGGAGAATGCGCTAACTGACGGCGGTATCGGCAAAGAACCTCTCTTCGCTCACGTAGACAGATGTTGCGACTGCCGTTTGCTACCTCTTCTTCCTCCCGCCGCGATGTCCTGGCGCGCCGCCGGTGGAGCGCGGGGAGGGGCCGAATTCGGGGCCGGATTGCCGCGAGTCGGTGGGCTGGAAGATCTTGCTACCGCCCGGTTTGCTGACGTCGAGCGCGGGCTTTTTCGGCAGCGCGCGGGTCGGGCGATAGGGCAGCGACTCGGGCCCGTGCATTTCGTCGAGATGGGGCTTGTGGACGCGGGAGGCGGCGCGAGTCGTGGACCGACCAACCCGGCCCTCCTCAGAAGAAGCACTGCCGCCGGGGCTACCCCCACCCCGACCGCCTTCGGCGGTCGACCCTCCCCACAAGGGGGAGGGAGGAGAGGCACCGCCGCTGCGATTCAGCACACGGCAGGTTGACCCGGTGTCGACGTTACCAAGAATTCAGATCACGTCCTTCACCCATAACACCCCGCGAGCCAGGCGTCGAAGCCGATGACCGCGCCAAGCAGCGCGCCGGCCCATCGGCGTTTCCGCCATGCCAGCGCGCCCGCCAAGGTGCCGACGACAAGGCAGCGCCGCCGGGCAAGAGCGCGATTTCAAGCAGGCTGACGGATCGTTGAGGATTCCGATCTCTGTCAGACCTCACCTCTTCTCCCGCCCTGACTGGGGCCAGGGTTGCCGTAACCGCTACGACGCGCCCGCGCGCCACCGGCGTCAAGGGCCCGAGCCCGAGAGCCACGCGCCGTCGGCGACCTCTCCTGCATCGGCAATCAGGACGCGCCATCTGAGGGTGGGTCGGCTCTAGCGGCAATTTTTTCCTTCAGTTCTGTGCAGGTCTGGCGGACCGCCGCCGTCACCCGCGAACAGTTCTCAATCTCCAGGAACACGCGCTTGGCCTCCTCGCGGTAACGCCTTGCGGTTTCCTTCAACTCCTCGGTCACGGCGAACGCATCGCGGGTCATCGCCTCGCATTGCCTGACGCGCTCGATCAACTCCGCGCCCATCGTCTCGATCTCTTTCGCCGCAGCTTCGTATTCGCGGACGACGGCTTCCGCCGACAGCTTGCCGATCTCCGTGGCCCCCTCGCGATGCTCGACATACTCCGGCATCGCAATGGCCGGCGCACGCACAGTCGGCGGCGCGACAGGATCAGGCTCATGAACCGGCGGCCTGTTTCGAACCTCTGCCTCGATTTCGCGTTCCAGATCAGTCAAGACTTGTCCCATTGTTGACTGCGCCATCACTAGTACTCCCTTCGTAAAAGGACCGTCTGTGAAGTCTGCCCGCCTAGGCTAAGTGGAACTCGACCGGATTACACGAAATAATTTGGTCCGTGGGACGATAGGGCAGCGATTTCGGGCCGTGCAACTCGTCGAGATGGGGTTTGTGGACTTTGGAGGAGGCACGAGCACCACCCGCGGATTGCCCCTCATCCCAACCTTCTCCCCGCGAAGATGCGGAGAGGGACCACGGAGGGGGTGATGGGTGTGGCGCAGGACATTCGAATGGGACGGCTGCAAGCCAGGACGTCGCCGCTGTCGTGACCATCGGTAACGCTGCGTCCTTCGGGCTAGACGTGGACGGGTTGCTGAGGATGTCGTTCCTGGCGCGATACGAGATCGCCGTATCCGGCGGAGAGATACGCCTCAAGGAACGACGATTCTGACACGCCGCGGAGGACTGATGACTTTATGAAGGTTCATTTGACATGACGGCGTCAAATCATGCCTTTGAAAGCCATCCACCCCGCCAGCCAAACGATGAAGCCGACAATGGCGCCGAGAACGGCACCGGCGATGCGATGCCGCCGCCACAGCAGCGCGCCTGGAATTACGCCGAGCAACAAGCCC
>Ga0307516_10007460_pt1 | contig 12576 bp, 13 predicted proteins | sample 19_EM_MG_FD_203310 | JGI IMG/M metagenome (GOLD analysis project Ga0307516, IMG submission 203310) | Populus trichocarpa ectomycorrhiza microbial communities from riparian zone in the Pacific Northwest, United States - 19_EM | ecosystem: Host-associated > Plants > Roots > Unclassified | place...
GCGACCGAGCACGAGCCCGCGCCCGAGCGGCGCCGCCACCTGATCTTGCGGCTCGACCCACAGCTCGAACGCCGAGTCGCGCGGCCTGGGCAAGTGCAACATCACCTCCGCGCTGCCGAGCGCGTCGGTTCGACCCCGCGCCCTGGCGACGCGTTGCCCGCCCTCGACGGCCACGACACTGAACGGCTCGCTCGCGAGCGGCACCTCGAGCACGCGGTCCCGCTCGCCCAGCTCGACCCGCAGGCTCAGCTCGGTGACGCCCTCGGTCGGCCCGGAATAGACTCGGGCGCTGCGTGACGGCCGGACGCCCCCCGACACCACCCCGAGCAGCACCACGCCCACGGCCGAAAGCGGCGTCACAAATAGCAAAAACCGGCCCCGGGCGCGCGACGGCACGAGCCCAGCGTCTCACGTTTGGGGCGGAGTCGCCCAGGCCCCAGACGGGTTTGCCACGTCCCACCGGGTTGATTTAGGCTGCGCCGCCCCAATGGCCGAGACCAAGAAGAAAAAGAAGGCGAAGCGCGAGCGCAAAGAGCGCAGGTTCAGTCCGGAGCAGACCTATGCGTCTGGGGCCACGGTGGGCGCCGGCATGCTGGGCGCGCTGGCGTTGGGCGCCGGCGTCTGGGGCCAATGGATCAGCGAGATCCCACACAACTATTCGCCCTACCTGCTCGGCGGCGGCGCCATCGCGCTCGGCGCCTCGCTGTGGTTCGGCGATGCAGGCGCGGTTCCGGTGCGCATCGGCGACGCGGGCATCGCGCTCGAGCGTGGCAGCGAGCTCACACGCCTGGCCTGGTGCGATCTCGAGACCATCGAGATCGTCGGCAAGCAGCTGCTGGCCAAGGGCCCGAACACCACCTTCAGCATCCCGATCGCCGCGCACCCCAAAGCCGTCGCCTGGATCTTGGCCGAGGGCACCCGGCGCGTGCCCGATGCCATGAACGTCAAGAAGAGCGATCTGGCTGGCCTACCCGAGCCCAAAGATCTCGACGGCGAGCTGGTACCGCTCGAAGGCGTACAAGTCGCCGGCAAGCACTGCGCCGCCACCGACAAACCCATCGCCTTCGAACGCGACGCGCGTCTGTGCCCCAATTGCGCGCAGGTTTATCTGAAAGACGCCGTACCGAAGAAGTGTGTGACCTGCGAGCGCGACCTCGGCGAAAGCGCCATCGAGCTGTGACCAGCTCGATGGTCTTGGTCTCCTCCGTGCTTCGCCCGTTGCGCCCCGCGACCCTGGTGACCTGAGCCGCGAGCGGCGCCGGTCTCGCCGGTTTGTGACTGGCCTTGTCTCGATCGCGGATCGTGATCTGCTGGTGCCAAAGTCGGGTGAGGTCGTCGTGGCTCGCGCTTTGCGCGAGCTCGCACTGTTCCGAGCGCTCCGCTTTGCAGTCTCGAGAGCGACGGAGCCGCACGATTTCACGGATCCGTGGGGCTGGATCCGTGAAGTGCGACGCGAGCGCCGAAAACGGAGCTGCGCCCCCTGCTGGCCTTCCGATCTTCCGATCTTCCTGTGAAAAAATCAGGGGCCGTTTCGGCGACTTACGGCTGCTAGTCGACGTTGATCAGCGAGACTTCGACGACTGGCCTAGTGCCGGAGAGGTCTTCGAGCTTGCGGCGCACCGTGCGGCGGACGTGCTCGACGAGGGCCAGGCCGCGGCCTTCGCGGAACTGTTCGACGGCGCGGGCGGCTTCGAGGGCCAGGCTGCGCAGCGCGGGCTCGTCGCCGTCGACGGCCGGGATACCACGCGTCGAAACCACGGGCGGGCCGAGCAGTTTGCGACCGCCCAGCGCCAGCGCCACCGTCGCAATGCCGATGCGCCCGAGCTCTTGGCGGCGCTGCAGATTTTCGGGCGAGAGCGCCTCGCCACCCATCGCGATCGGCACGCGCCCGCTTCGCACCTGGTCGACTTTCGAAGCGTGCTCGCCGTCGAAGCCGACCACGCTGCCGTTTTCGACCACCACGTTTTCAGCGACCCCCAGCGCGCGCCCGAGCTCGGCGTGGCGCAGCAAGTGGTGCAGCGTGCCGTGGACGGGCATGAAGGCGCGCGGACGCGCCAGCTCGAGCATGTGCTTTTGCTCGGAGCGGCCGGCGTGGCCACTGGTGTGTACGCCGGGCACCGTGATGCGCGTGTGCACCGTCAGGCCTCGCCGATGCATGGCGTTGATCATGGCAATCACCGGGCGATCGTTGCCCGGAATGACGCGGCTCGACAGGATCACGGTGTCGCCCTCTTGCAGCGTGAGCAGCGGGTGCACGCCGTCGGACAGCCGCCGCATCGCCGAGAGCCGCTCGGCTTGCGTGCCACCAGCCAAAATCAGCACGCGTTCGCGCTTCATTTGCCCCACTTCGTCGGCCGACACCAAAAGGTCGCTCAGCCAATTGAGCCGCCCAATCTCTTTGGCGATCGTGACTTGCGCCTCCAGGCTGCGCCCGAGCAGACACAGCTTGCGCCCCGTGCGCCGCGCGATTTCGCCGAGCAACATCAGCCGCTGAATGTTGCTGGCGAACAGCGCCACCACCACGCGCGCCGGCGCCGCTTCGATCAGCCGCTCGAGCTCTGCACCGACGCTGCGCTCTGAGCCCTGGCGCTCCGGCACGTCGATGTTGGTGCTGTCGCTGAGGAGCAGGCCGATGCCGGCGTCGCCGAGCTCGCGAATGCGCGCTTCGTCGGTCGGCTCGCCGTCGGGCGGATCGGGATCGAAGTTGAAGTCGCCGCTGTGAAAGATCACGCCCTGCGAGGTGCGAATCGCGAGCGCGCTGGCCTCGACGACGGAATGAGCGACCCTCACCGGCTCGACCGAGAACGGCCCGACGTCGTAGCCCTGGCCGGGGGTCGCGACCCGAAAGTCGATTTCGTTCGGGCCAAAGCCGTGCTCGAGCAGCCTGCGGCGGGCCGTGGCGAGCGCGTGCGGTGGGCCCCAGACCGGCAGCTCGAGCTCTGCGAGCAGGTAGGGCAGCGCGCCAATGTGATCTTCGTGCCCGTGCGTCAAAAACACGCCCGCAAGCTGGTCTTTGCGCTGGAGCAGGTAGTCGAAGTCGGGGTGAATGACGTCGACGCCCAGATCGTCTTCTGGAAAGGCCGCGCCGCAATCGACGATCAGCGAGCGACCCTGGTCCTCGATCACCAGGCAGTTCATGCCGATCTCGCCGAGGCCGCCGAGAGGGATGAGTAGGACCTGGTTGTCGTCGCTCTTGCTCAGAAGCTTCGGTTTAGCACCTCTTTGCGTAGGGCGGGCGCCGGTGTTACGGGTCGTTTGTGGCACCCCGAAGCGTCTCTCCCGAAGCAGCCGCCGCGCTCTTGGCGGAAGGCTATTTGTATGTCGATGTCCGCAGCGAGCCCGAGTTCGAAGCCGGCCACGTTCCGGGCGCGCTGAACGTGCCGCTGCTGCACCAAGGCCCGGGCGGCTTGACGGCCAACCCGGAGTTTTTATCCGTGATGCAGCAGGCCTTCGGCTCCGGCGAAAAAATGGTCGTGGGCTGCAAGGCCGGCGGCCGCTCGAAGAAGGCCGCCGAGCAGCTGGCGAACGCGGGCTTCACGGAGCTGGCCGACATGTCGGCGGGCTTCGACGGTTCGCGCGACGCCTTCGGCCGCGCCGTCCCCGGCTGGAGCAAAGTTGGCTTGCCGATCGAGGCCGGCAAACCTGCGGGCCAGACTTACGCCGACGTGAAGCTGCGCACGCCCAAGTCAGGGTGAGGCCGAAGTGGTCGGGCTCGGCGGCGCGCCGCTCGGGTCGGGGCCCGATTTCGACGGCGGCACGCGCGCGCGAGTAAAATCTGCGGCCGCCTTGTCGATGACCGAGAAGTCGCGCGCTGCACGCTCGGCCTCCGCGTCCAAAATCGGCGTAAACAGCGTGAGCCCCCAGATGCCGTTTTCACGCCGCCGAAACGGGTAGCGAGTGCCGTGGGCGGTTTCGACGGTGGCGCGGTCGCCGGCCAGCTCGATCTTCTTGATGCCGGACAGATCGCGACGCAGGCGCGTGATCCAACCGTAGCGCTTGGCGTAGAGCGCGAAGATGTCGGCGCCGTCAGGCGCGGCCGCCTCAGCAGCATATTCTTGCAAAAGCCGAGTGCGCTCCGGCTCGGGGTAGGCGGCGAGCACACGCGCGCTCGACTTCTTGCGGTAGTCGCGAATCGTGTAGGCGGCGTGCTGTGCGCGCGTCTCGGTGTAAGCGAAAAAATCTGCGGGACGTCCGCGATTCACGGCGATCACGATGCGCAGGTACGCGCCCTGCGGCGTTTGATCGCTGGGAAACGCCGTATAAGAGTGCAGCACGCGCCAGCCCACGAGCAGCGCCAGACCGACCAGCGCAAACAGCGTGCTGCGGCGACGAAACCAGACGGGCTTGGGCGCGGAAGGAGCTCGGGCGGGCAAGGGCGGCTAGCGCCTGCGAGGGAACGGCCTCGAAGGCGACCCCGCCGTAGCATTTTCTCGGGCCAAAAGGGCGTATTGCCTTCAACTAGGCGGCTTTCGATGATACGCGGGGCCGAGAGTGCTAGAGGCCAAGCGCATCGCCGTCGTGATCCCCGCGTACTGCGAGCAGCGGCTGATCGGACGCACGATCGCGAGCCTGCCCGCCATGGTCGACGCCATTTACGTGGTCGACGACGGCAGCCCCGACGCCACCTCGCAGGCCGCCAGCGCCGCGGGCGACGCGCGGCTCCGTGTGCTGCGTCACGAAACCAACCAAGGCGTCGGCGCGGCCATCGTCTCGGGTTACCGCGCAGCGCTCGCCGAGCGCGCCGACGTGGTCGCGGTCATGGCCGGCGACGCCCAAATGGATCCGAACGATCTGCCGGCTGTGCTCGGGCCGGTGGTGGCCGGGCGCGCAGACTACGTGAAGGGCAACCGCTTCAACTCGCGCGAACGCCGCAACATGCCCTGGCTGCGCCGCGTGGCAGGCCAAGTGTTGTCGCTGGCAACGCGGCTTTTCAGCGGGCTCGACGTGAACGATTGTCAATGCGGCTTCACGGCGATCAGCAGCCAAGCGCTGGCCAGGTTGCCGCTCGGCGAGCTGTGGCACGGCTATGGCTACCCGAACGACTTGCTGCTGCTGGCGGCCCAGCACGGCTTGCGCGTTGCCGAGGTGACGGTCCGGCCCGTTTACGCCGACGAGCAAAGCGGCGTGAGGCCGTGGCACGCGCTGTTGATCTTGGGCTTGCTGGTGCGGCGCTCGCTGCGCAAAGCGGGGGTCCAGGCGCCGCTCTCGTTACCCGAAGCGCCAGGCGCGGTGTTAGCGACTGCGCGGCACGAGCGTGCCGGGCGCTCGATATAGCTCTGGCGGCACCTCGGCGCCCGGGTCGAGCTTGCAGCTCAGCGGGTGGTACTCCATGCGCACCTCTTGGCCCTGCACGAGCGCGCGAAACAGGTACGAATGAGCCAGCTCGCCGAGTGGCAAAATCAGGCGCGTGCTCGGCGTCGCGACGCCGTCGGGGACCACCGGCTCGGCGTCGAACGTCGAAACGCACGGCGAGTCGGGGCTGCCGTGCAGCACCGCGTACGACGTAAGGAAGGTCTGCGGCGTGTCGCCCCCGTCGCTCACGATCACCGGATGCCGAGTGCCGGGGTACGGTGAGGCAACGACGCGCGGCGTCGAGGCTTCGGCGCTCGCGGAGCAGCGCTCGACTTTCTCGGGCAGCGAAAGCTGCGTCGGTACGTCGATGGCCGGGTCCAGCACGGCGCCTTTGCCGCGGAACAGGAACAGCTTGGCCTCGGCGTGCGCTGAGGCGCTGTCGAAGGTCTCGATCAGCTGTCCGGCGCGCAGCCCCGAGTAGGCAATGTTCGAGCTCTGCGCGAGGCCGAAGCGCGCGGGATCGACGCTGCCGCTGGCAAACGCTTCGAGCTGCTGCTTGCCGGCTTGAAAACCGGCGCGCATCACGGCGGCGCCGCGCCCCACCAAGAGCAGCGGCACGTGCTCGCCGTCCACGTGCGCCATCTCGGAGTGCGTGCCGCGCACGCCGACGTTCGGCCAAGCCACGGCCGGCACGTTGTCGGTGTGCTGTCCGTCGAAGAACAGCGTCGGCTGGTTGTCGCCGGGCGCGTGATGAATGCGCAGGTAGATGCCGCCCTCGGCGATGCTGAGCAGCGCCGGAGCCGCCTCTTGCAGGCCGCGCCCGCCGCGTTCGAAGTCGCCAGGCGCGTAGGCTCCGCCGTCGGCCAGCGTGACGTGCCGCGTGCGACCTTCGAACAGGTTGGTCCAACCGATGTCGACGCCGGTGAGGTGCGCGCTGCCCGAGCCGTCGGGCGCGATGTAACGCAGCGCCGCCACGCCTTCGACCTGGTCGGACACGTTGAGCGCGTAAGCGCGACCGCGCTCGCTCGGCGTGAGCAAAACTTCGCGCTCCACGCGCGGCTTGCTGCCGCCCTGAGCGACCCAGATCCAAGCGGCGCCCCGCAGCGGGTCGCTGCCCGAAGCGAACCAAACGCTTTTACCGATTGCGGCTTGAAACGCCGTCGGAAACTCGGTCGCGCCGTCCAAGCTCTGCCAAGCCGTGGCGTCGAGCACGCACGAAATGGGCGTTTTGAGCCGCGGCACGGAGTAGTCGACGGCCGCGGGCGCGAGCGACGGCGAAAGCCAGCTGTCGTCTTCGCCCTGTCCGCCCCAACCCAGCCGAGAGAGGTCGCTGCCGATGGCGCAGCCGCCCGGCGCGCAGGCCACCTGCACGTCGCAGCTCGCTTCGTTGACACACAGATCGAGCGGCAAGCGGCCGAGGCTCTGGAAGGTGGAGCCGCCGTCGAGCGATTCCCAGACATCGTTCGTGGCCGGCGAGACCGCGAGTGCGCGGCTGCCCGCGACGGCCAGCAGCGCGCGCGGCTCCGGCGGGCGCGCCACGGACAGCACACGTCCCGTTTCGTCGAGCACCAGCCAAACGCGCGAGCGGTAACGCGACACCGAAAGGCCGACGCTGCCGTCTTCGGCGGGCACGAGCGCGTCGACGTGCACGCCCGAAGCCGTACTCTCCCAGCGTTCGTCGCCGTCGGAGCCGTCGCCGGTCGGTAGGCTCAGATCTTGTGCCTCGAAGCTGCGCCCGCCGTCGCGCGACACGAACACGGCCAGCACTCCGCCTTTGGTGCGACGCCCGATCGCGTACGCGATGCGGCCGTCGAGCGAGAAAACGAGCGCCAGGGCCGTGTCGGCCAGCGACGGCGTGGCCGCCGAGCTGACCTCGGGGGCAGGCTTAGCGGCAGCGGACGGCTTGGCGTCTTTCGATGCGGGCGTGGGCGCGCCGTGAACGCCGGCAGCCTGCTTGGTCGGCAGCTTGCGCGTGATGCCCTGTGGCGCGCAGCCGGCGCCGGAATTGTATTGGCTGCACACACCCGCCAAGAGCAGCGTGCCGCCTGCGCCGAGTGCCATGCGAAAGGCGACCAAGTTGCCCGGAACAGCCGGGCCGTCGGGGTGAAATGTGTGGCCGGCGTCGTCGCTGGCCCAAAATTCGATGAGCTGGGTGGCCGCTTCCGCGCCTGCTCGAAAGCAGGCAACGCGCAGCGAGCTTTCGAAGGCGGTCAGCTTCACGGCGCGGCACGGCGCAAGCTCGTTCACTTCGTGCGACGTGAGCGCTCCCGTAAGCGGCCCCGAGGTGAGCTGCCAAACGGCTTTGTCGCGCAGCCCGAGCTCGAAATATTGGCCGGCGCTGGTCGCCGCCCGCCCGTCGTTCAGCGCGCCGGCGTCGGGGCCGCGCGGCGCCTTGAGCTCGGCCGGTGCGGCGACGCTGAGCGCTTTCACGGCTTCGAGCGGCTGCGGCGTGCCTTCTCGGTAACGATACATGCCCAGCGCCGAGAGCACGCCGTAGCTGCGATCAGGCAGGCGCTCGAGCCCGAACGCGCCCACGCTTGGCACCGCCAAGGGCGAGAAAGAAAGACCGGCGTCGTGCGTTTCGAACAGCGCCTCGGGCACGGCCAACGCGAGCCCATGCCCGCCCTCGCCGAGCAGCACGCTCACGAATTTCGGACCGCTCGGACCTACGCCTTTCCACGTCGCACCCGCGTCGTCGCTGCGCAAAAGGCCGCGGTCGCGGCGAATGCCCAAGATGGCAGGGCCGGCGCTGGTGACGCTGGCCAGCGGCTCGAGCGGAGCGCTCGAACGAAAGAACGGCCCGATCGGCGTGTGCGCCTCGTAGCTGACGCCGCTTTGACCGATGAAAATCAAGCCGCCGGCAGGGGCCTTGGAGATGCCGACCAGATCCTCTGGGGCCAACACCGACGCCGCCGCGAGCGCGCCGGTAGCTTTCGACACGAGCCAACGCTCGCCCTTGCGGCCCGCGAGCACGCGCTCGCCCGACGGCAACGTCAGCTCGGCGTTGACGCGCGCCGGTTGCGCCGGGTGATAGCGCCAAACCGCAGGCGTAACGAACGCCGGCAGCGACGCGACCTCGGAGACCAGAGAGGGGCGCGGCCTCTCGGCTAAGCGCCCCCCGCCGGCTCCGCAGGCAACGCCGCATGCGGCTGCTAGGCCGAGCGCCGCGGCAGCACCTGACGACTGCAGACCGCGGCGCACAGCTCGGACGCCTTTCAGCCGTTCACGAGCTCGAGCAGCTTGGCTTTGGTGGTCAGGCCTACGTGCTGCGCCGCGCGCTGCCCGTTCTTGAACACCATGATGGTGGGAACGCCGCGAACGCCGAACTTGCCCGCGGTGATCGGCGAATCGTCTACGTCGAGCTTGCCGACCTTGACCTTGCCGTCGAGATCACCTGCGATTTGGTCGATGATGGGAGCGAGGGCTTTGCACGGACCACACCACGTCGCGGTGAAGTCGACCAGCACCGGGACACTGGAATTGACGACTTCGGCTTCGAAGTTGAGGTCGTTGAACACTTGAACTTTTTCGGATGCCATGGTTGCTCCCTTGGGGAACTGCGAACGGCTGGCAACATAATGCCGCTTTGGACTTTCGCAAAGGCGCCCGCGCCAAAACTATCCAAAGCCCCACGATTTGAATGAAGCGACAACCTGAGCTTCTGGTGCCGGCGGAAGGCATCTGGACCGCGGATCCGTGGCCGTCGGGCTGGACGCCCGAGGGCGTGATCGAGACGCTCGAGCCGCTTGCGGTCGACGAGCGCCGTGCCCGACTGTGGGCGGTGGTGCGCGGCCGCATCGGCAGCGTTACGGTGCTGATGGACGCGCCGCACGACCCGCACAACGCCGCGGCCATCTTGCGCTCTTGCGACGGCTTCGGCGTGCCGCGCGTGCATCTGGTGCCGCGCGGCGAAGACTTCGCCGTCGGCCGCACGGTCGCCAAGGGCGCCGAGCGTTGGCTAGAGGTCGTGCCCCACCCGACTCCCGAGCAGGCGCTGGCGGCGCTGCACGAGCAAGGCTTCACCACCGTCGCCACTCACCCGGAGGGCAACCTGACGCCCGACGATCTCGCACGCTTGCCCAAGGTCGCGCTGATTCTCGGCAACGAGCACGACGGTCTGCGCGACGCCCTGCACGAGGGCGCCCGAGAGTCGGTTCGCATCCCGATGCGCGGCTTCGTCGAGAGCTTCAACGTGAGCGTGGCCGCCGCCGTACTTCTATACGCGGCGACCCGAGGCCGTAGCGGCGACCTGCCCGAGCCCGAACAGCTGCGCTTCTACGCGCGGGCTTTGGTGCGCTCCGTACCGCGGTCGCTAGAAGTGCTGGCCGCGTCGCGGCGAAGCGACTAGCGTCGGGGACCCTCAAAAGAATGGCACGCCCAAGCTTCGACATCAGCGTTCTCGGACCCTCGACCAGGGTCACCGGCCGGGTCACGGGCGGCGGCAGCCTGCGCATCGAGGGCAGCGTGCGCGGCGACATCCAAATCAGCGGTGACGCCGAAATCGCCGAGGGCGGCAGCGTCGAAGGCAACGTGACCGCAGAGGCGCTCGAGATCGCCGGCACGCTCTTGGGCGACGTCGTTTCCAGCGGACCGGTGGCTATCCGCAACGGCGCCGTGGTGCGCGGCGAGCTGCGCGGCTCGGAAATTTCAATCGAGCCGGGGTCGCGCGTTTCGGCGCGTCTGGTGGCCGATTTCGAATTGGACCTGGGTCCGCTGCCGCCCGCTGCGGCTGCCAAGCGCCGCTGAGGCGCTAGAACCATTTAGAGAACGAGCAAGAGCATGGCAGGCACGGTCATCGGAGAAGGGCTGAGCATCGAAGGCGACGTCACCAGCGACGAAGAGGTCGTCGTGCAAGGCAACTTGCGCGGCAAGCTCACGTCGACAGACGCCGTGTCGATCGGGCCGAGCAGCGTGGTGCAGGCGGACATCTCCGGGCAAAGCGTGAGCATCGCCGGACAGGTCGTAGGCGATATCACCGCCCCCGAGCGCGTCGATATTCAAGCCGGCGGGCGCTTGGTCGGTGACGTGAAGGCGGCGCGTTTCACGATTGCCGACGGCGCTTCGTTCAAGGGCGCCGTAGACATGGAGGTTTGAGTATGAGCCAGAGCTCGGTAATCGGCGCCGGCACCATCGTGCGCGGCAACGTGGAGGGCGAAGGCTCGCTCGAGATTTTCGGCCGCGTCGAAGGTGACGTGAGCATGGGCGGCGAGGTCACGGTCAGCGAGGGCGGCGCGGTGCGCGGCAACGTTGCCGGCGAAAAAATCAGCGTGCACGGCGCCGTGCAGGGCGACTTGCTCGCCACTCAAGCCGTGCTTTTGGAGCGTGGCGCCAAGGTGGTCGGTGACCTGAGCGCGCCCCGCGTCGGCATCGCCAATGGCGCGCTGGTGCGCGGCACGGTGCGCACCGAAGGCGAACCGGCGCTGGCCGCGCCGAACAAGCGCGTCGCCGCGCCCGCCGTATTCAAGCCCTCGGCATTCGCGGCCAAGCCCGTCGCCAAGGCCGAACCCAAGCTCGCTCCCCCCGTCGAGCCCGACGACGAAGACGACGAAGACGAGGAGGACGACTACGACTACGACCAGCAGCGCGAAGCCGCAGTGATGCCGCCCGCTCGTCCGAAAGAAAAAGAACCCGAGCGGCGCCCACCGCCGCCGGTCTTGCCGTCGCTCGGCAAGGGCGCCAAAGCCAAAAAGAAGAAGCACCGCGACTGAAGCGCATCTGACTCGTCCGACACTGACCCGCATAGTTGAAGATTGGTCGTGAGCTCGGGGCGACTCGTGGTGGCTTCTTGAGTTGCCTGCGTGTGCCGTTCCGCAAACCGGCGTTGGTGGCTTCGCTCCCTGTGCTGGCGACTTCGCTCGTCGGCGATTGCGCCTTGTCTTTGGCAGCCTCGGGCGAGATACTAAAATCAGAGAAAGAGCGCCATGCCCTTGCCCGAACACGACCTCAGCGAATGGCCGCTCGTCGTAGTTACGTGGGCCGCGGGCGGCATGAGCGACAGCGAATTCCTCGCCTATCTGGACGCCCTTTCGGCGCATAACCGACACGGGGGTCGCTTCGCGCGCGTGATGGACCTGCGCGCGTCGGGCGCGCTGAGTGCACACCAGCGACGTCAGCTCGCCGAGCGGCTCGACGGCGACGAAGCCAGGTACCCCGGGCAGCTCGCGGCCATTGCCGTCGTGACGTCTACGACTTTGCAGCGCGGCATCTTCAAAGCGCTCGCTTGGCTATACGGTAAACCGCAGCTCCGCGAAGCGTTCTCCAATTTGGCGGACGCGAAGCGCTGGGCGCGGCTGCAACTCACCGGGCGCGAGCCCAGCGGTTCTCAGCAGAACATCTCCGGGCAACGTTAGAGTCAAAGTCTTCGGGCCGAACGCGATGCACCGAGCGCCCCTTTCGAAGCCTGCTTTCACCCCTGAAGGAAAAGGTCTAGAGCGCGCGGCCCACTTGTGAGATGCGTACACTCGTGACCGACTCAGCCAAACGCACTCGCCTGATTCAACTGCTGACCGAACGTAGCTTCGAGCGGCGCAAGGTTATCTTGGCCTCGGGACGCGAGAGCGATTTCTTCATCGACTGCAAGCAGACGATGCTCACGGCCGAGGGTCACGCGCTGGTCGGCGAGCTGATGTTCGACCTGCTCTCCGAGCTGCCGGCGTGCGAAGCGGTGGGCGGGGTCGAGCTGGGGGGTTGCCCGCTCGCCAGCGCCGTGTCGCTCATCAGCTTCCAGCGGGGGAGGCCGCTCAACGCCCTCTACGTGCGCAAAGCCAAGAAAGACCATGGCACCACCAAGCTGGTCGAGGGCGACAAGTCGCTGAAACCCGGCCTGAAGGTCGCGCTGCTCGAAGACGTCGTCACGACCGGCGGCTCGAGCCTCAAAGCCGTCGAGTCGCTCAAAGCGGCTGGCGCCGAGGTGGTCGGCATCGTCGCGCTCGTCGACCGCCAAGAAGGCGGCGCCGAGACCATCCGCGCTTCCGGCCTACCTTTGGTCACAATCGCGACTCGCGCAGATTTCATGAGCTGACACCGGCCGGCATCTCCGGCTAGCTTCAGGGCTGCATGCGGCTGAAAGTTTCGTTCCGTGGTGCGCGTTTGCTTTGCGCGCTCGCAGCCGGGACGAGTCTGCTCGGCGCCGCGGCCGTCGGGCAGGCCGCCGAAGCGGCGCCCAAAGAGCGCCAGCTGACGCCGGAAGAAATCGACGCCTGGCTCGACTCGCGCGCCATGCCCAAGTCGCAAGGCGACCACGGCTCCGATGACGATGACGCCGAAGCGCCGCCCCCCCCGCCG
>Ga0307516_10007461_pt1 | contig 12575 bp, 11 predicted proteins | sample 19_EM_MG_FD_203310 | JGI IMG/M metagenome (GOLD analysis project Ga0307516, IMG submission 203310) | Populus trichocarpa ectomycorrhiza microbial communities from riparian zone in the Pacific Northwest, United States - 19_EM | ecosystem: Host-associated > Plants > Roots > Unclassified | place...
CAGCATCCACACCGCCCACTCTTTGATTGGTGGAGTATGACTATTCTGACCACAAAATCAAACTATTTTATCGTAGATCCAAACTGAAAGATATGCATATTCAAATTCAACGAAAAAGCTCTGAGCAGAAACACAACAACACCATGGCCATTGCAATCCAGGAGAACTCAATTTCATGTTGGTTCTTTTAGCAACAAGTACAGAATGCATGTTGCATTGATCAACATGCTTGCTTATACGAGTGATGGTGTCACTTTCAGCTACAGGTAACTACATTAACTCTAACAGTCCCGTCAATGACCAGAAAAGTCCACGTTTCCCTTAATGCATGAACATTTCAGTTGCTTCCTCTTAAGCAAGCATCAGAATCTGAAGTTTTGTCAGCTAGTAAATTTATGAGACAAACTCACAGTTTCTCAAAGCAAGAAATCAAAGAGAATTGATTGACCTTAGTGGATAAAATAGAAGAATTCTTACTCGGTTACTACTAGTGGCATCAAATCTATCATGACCAGAAATTACGTGAAGGAGGATGCCAGTATCAGCAACTGAAGTACCAAAGCATCCGATAACATCAAGTGATGATGCATACGCCATGAGCCCAAATCTGGAGACACGCCCGTATGTTGGCTTCAATCCAACAACGCCACAAAATGATGCTGGTTGCCTTACACTTCCACCAGTATCACTACCAAGTGACACCATACATTGCCGAGCAGAAACAGCTGCAGCCGATCCGCCTGACGATCCACCAGGCACCCGAGACAAGTCCCATGGATTAGCAGTCACCTGTTAGAAAATGAACAGCAGAAACTGCCAATGCCTGTCAAGTGTTTGTTTATTTGATTGATTGTTCCCATGAGTCAAAAATCAAGAAGAAAGAAGAAGACCTGGAAAGAAGAAGCTTCAGTGGTACTTCCCATGCCAAACTCATCCAAATTAGTCTTTCCAATCAAAATCCCATCTTTCTCCTTCACTCTCCTAACCGCTGTTGCGTCGAACGGAGCCTTGTAGTTCTCCAGGATGCGGGAGCCACCTGTTGAAGGCATGTCAGCAGTACAGATATTGTCCTTGACCCCAACAAGGACCCCAGCAAGGGGGCCGACATCCTCTCCTTTTTCAATCTTGCGGTCGATTAGCTGGGCATCTCTTAAAAGGGTGTCGGAGATGTGGAGGAAGGAGTGGAGGTGGGGCTCGGTGAGGGAGAGGCGGGAAATGTAGGACTCAGCTAGTTGGGTGGCAGTGGTTTGGCGAGAGAGGAGGGCGCGGCGGAGGGTGAGGATTTGAGATGAAGGCGGGGAGGATTGGTCCTGTGAAGCTGAAGCAGACGCAACGGTGAAGAAAGAGCGGAGGGGTTTAAGGTGAAGAGGGATTCGAGAAAGGGAGCGAGGGGGCTGCTGCAGTGTGGATAGCATTTCTTTCTTTGATTTCCTGTGAGGGAGAATGATCGAGTCTAATCTAATCTAATCTATGGATGAAAATCATGAAATGGTAGGAAATCTGCCTTGTAACTTCAGTTTTGTAGCATGAGCTGAGACGAAAAGGCTTATCCAGTTTCGAAATAGTGTGTGACGAGAGAAAGGATTATGGACATGACCTCTACCACCTTTTTTTTTCTTTTTATGTATTTGAGACCTCGTTTCTCGTGTCTTTGCCAAATCAAGTCATGATGCCCATTGAAATCATAGTTGTGGACATTATCAAAAAGAAGAGAGTTCAAATGACAGTAGATGGGCCAAGAGAATAAATTTGATCTATAAAAAAAAATACATATGAATAATACAACCATTTCATCTTGACATATGATTATACAACTATTGGTACAAGTATGGCAGTTTCTAGGGCCTTTGTCACCTCAAGTCTTCTGTCAGCATGTTAATCACCTTCAAAACTGAGGTCACTTCTGCAAGAGCTGCCACCTGAAAGAGCCGCCACATGCCAAATAAACGCCCGGGATCAAGCTCTTGTATTCGTTATTCATCGAAAGCACGAGCAGGCCATCCTCCTTGGGGCCAGCAGCTCTAAGCTGCACAATTTGCGTTGTGTTCCCTTCTGCCTAAGTGTCTCCAATGTTAAAAGACCTACAAGCTGTCTTCTAATTCATCTGGTACATGCAGCTTCTCAATGGCAGCCTGTCAAATATTAAGAAAAAAGATGTCAACAGAAAGTAACTCCACCCTAACGAAGAAAAAACATGGGAGGCTAAAAGCTAGATTCCACCGTTCAGGTGAATTAGGCATTGAGTCCAGTTAAAATCAATCTGTGGAAAAAGAAAAAAAACGTTTCCTCTCTGAAGTTCAAGCTCTGACCAATGCTATGAATTGTTGAGTATACAAGGTAAATTTCAGAATCCATTTTTCTCAGCAAATAAATTTGCTTTCACATTTAATTCCCAATGTTAGAAAGCAAGAGATTGCGAAATAAACCAATCACCTTTATTGTAGCCACGTCAGTCGCTGATGGTTTCAAATCCAAAGCAAGACCAAAGTGAAACATTGCCTTCTCATGCATGTTACGCCTCTTATAAATTTTACCCATCAAAGCATAAACACTGCTTTCACGAGGAGCATACTCTTTCAGCTCCTCTAGGACTTCTAAAGCTTCATCAAAGCTTTCCAAGCTCACAAGTATATTAGCCTTTTGATACATGGGAAGAGGGTTCTTCTTATCAGCTAAAATTGCCCTCTCCATCATCTCCAGAGCTTCCTCATTTCTCTGTTTTTTTTTTAAATAATAATAAAAGAGGGGGAAATGAGAAGAAAGTCACAGGAACATTATCAATTTTGGAATCCAAAATTTAACAATCAATTTGCATATGGTGCAACCTTTAAGGCATGTAAAGCAGTCCCAAGATAAGACATTATCACCGAAGAACACGGATTTATTTGGAAAGCCATTCGGAAGTGATGCTCAGAAAACTCGTTTTTCTCTTGCCGAAGATAGACCATCCCAAGCCCATGCCAGGAATTGTAATGTCTAGCATCTATCCTTAGGGCACTCTGGTAACTCTTAATTCCATTCTCAAAATCCTCCAAGGCAACATATCTGCAGGTAACAAAGTAATTGCAAGAAAATTATATGAAACCTGAATCCAACATTTAATATGGAATTCTATCATTTGAAAATACAAATATGTCAGTTATCAAGAGAAAAGAAAAAAAAAGGAACCAAGGGACCTACTCATGACCGCACAAGGTGTGTGCATATGCAAATCTTGAATCAAGCTGTACGGCTCGCTGAAAATTTTTCAAGGCAGTTTCATGGTCTTTCTGCAGACTATAGCAATTTCCAATAGCACACCTGCATGCCCATTTAACCTGAATGAGTGACAAATGAGGATGATGATGATGATAAGAACAGGTAATAATGAATACAGCTGCAGAAAAGTAAATTAAGCACACTTGATGTTTTAACAAACTGAAATCACCCAGCCTTGTGCTATGCCCAAACTTATTTCAAGCACATTCAAAGAAGGATCATAATGTCTCTATAACATACAACATCACCTGTCAACCATCCTAAAAGCAACCACTGAAATGAGCAGATCACCTAGTTAGGCAAAGATGACATGAAATTGTGAATGAATACAAAAGGACCCTTCCCTCATAAACATCCACAAAGCTATAAACAGGTATCCAGATTTCAAGATATCAGCTTCATTATGGAACAATTTTAGTAATTATTCAACAAAGCATTCCTGCATCTGAGGGTATACGCTTTACTCTTTGAGGCCCACAAGGACGAGAGAAAAACAAAGGCCAAAAAATAATGAGCAGCATAGACAACTTTACTGCTGCTTTTGTGAAGAAAAATATGTATAACAGCTCAGAGGAGAAATTTAAGGTGATAACCACCATGTAACAAGTGAAAGCTAGATTGTGAACAGGTAAATGAAAAACAAAAGGCAATGAAAGCACTATATGTTAAAAGGTATAAGAGCACTACCAAGATTGAGGAGCTAAACGATCAGTTGATATCAGTTCTTGAGCCAGGTAACTTAACTTCATGTCTTCCTTCAAATGCTGCAACAAATGCAAGAATAAAACTTCATCTAAAGTAAGAAATAGATATACCAGAAATGCATGAGTGCATCAAGCATTACAATTGGAATATAATGACTAGTTTCTAGGAATAAAACCCTATATTATCCTGATTTCCAAAGGCAGAGACCAGAAGTCAAGTATCCTTTACATTTTAGGAGTATGGACTATAAGCTAAGCAGAATAAACCAGAAGCATGGAATGTGTTACCAGAACCTCCTATATAGATAGACTCACATAAAGAACCGTAGAATATACATCCAATCCTTCTAAACTGTAAGGTGATGCTCGCCGGGCAAGACTGAAGGCTCTATCAGCTTCCAAATAATCCACTAATTCAACATATGCTTTTCCAACCTGCATTCAAAATACAAGCATGTCCAGTAATGCATAGCATGCAGATGGTATAAAATCAGAGCAAACAGTCATTTTGAGAGAAGCACACATGAGAAAGCAAAAAAAAAAAAGAAGCATGGGATCCACAATGGATACATTCCAGTTCTAAACAAACCAAAATTAACGGGAGGGAAAAATAAAGTGGAATCTCTTTAAATACACAGTTAATAAAATTGACTGCTTCTAACTTTAAGCCAGTATTAAAAAAAATTATCACTGATATTATCAAAAACTGATGATGGCAGAGTTTCAAAAGGTAAGTTTTAAACAGTTCCGGAATGCATACAATTAGATTACAAGCATGAAAACTCAAGAAGGAAATTTTTTATGAAAATTTTATTTCCATGACAGTTTTTACATTTCAACTCAAAATAGCACACACTCAGTTCTGAAATTTCAATAACTATCAATAATTAATTAAGTAAATATGCAATAGTATCTAATATATTCATCATCAATCTCATCACTAGTTTTCTGTGTATCTATCAGTGAGACAAGTGCATCCTAAGCAGCAAGAAAAGAAAACAAGGTGTTTCATATTCAACTACCGATTTTTACCTGGCAAAGCACCCAGCCTGTATTATAATGCTTGTGTGGTAGTTTCATGTAGACATCCAGTGCATCCTGTACTACCAAGAAACTAGACGGTGAAAAACATTCCTGAAAATATTAGTAACTTTGATCTTTTAGCAAACACCAGTTAATACCTGACATCTGTACATGCAAGAAAGTCTATAACCTTCCCCAAGAGTTCTCAGGAGGCCTAATATTTCTAAAGCACCACTTAAGATACATGAAGGACTTCCGATAACCCCACCAACGGGCATGGTTGCTACTTCTGTTTCAAGAGATCTAGAATCCCCGGTGAGTGATAGACTACAATTTGATGATGTATTATTTGCACGTGAATCATCAAAAGCCTCATTCCGTATCCCTTAATAAGATTAAAATCAAAATTTTCAAGCAACTGGTTAGATAGTCAATAAGCAGACAGAAGACCAAAAGAATTCGTACTGCAAAACAATAAAAAATAGCGACAAAAAGAAGATAACTTGATATTTCAACTTAAGTCCACCGCACTAACACAAGCAACATTTCAGCCAACTCCAATGTTAATACGGATGTACATGTCTACAAATACCGCACTAACACAAGCAACATTTCAGCCAACTCCAATGTTAATACGGATGTACATGTCTACAAATTAGTCAAACAAAAGAAGAACAATCACCTTCATCATAATTTTCATTGACCCATGACTGTCCCTTGCGAACTGTCACTGAACGTATTGCCATGGAACTAAACTTGGAACCCCCAAGATATTTAGGAGAGTTGTTAGTTCCATTCCCTGCAACCAGTGTAGAACTAGTATTTTGGTTGGATCCTGCTTCTGCAGCAAGCCTTGTACTTCGCCGAGGGCCAGAATCAGAAAATAACCTCCCAGAAATCTGAAAAGAAATGAGGGGCATTGATGTTTTGGAAACTACTGAACGATTCATTAAGCAAAGAAAAGATGGACAGAGCAATAGCAGGTTTGACCAAGGCATGTTGACAACGTCACACAAGATATAAAAACCTTAATAAGAGTTAATGTCAATATAACATGCCCAAACAACTAGCAAAATGGAAAGGAAGCCTTCCATACACAGATAAAATCAATCATGCATGCCCCATGGTGTAATCAAGATGAAAATGCTTGAAGATGTGTCAACAAGGTCAATTAACAAACTTAAATTCCATAAAACAATTAAGTTAGTGAACAGGAAGGTTAAAAAATCCCCCACAAGAAATGCTTACAGGACAAACTAAGTCTGGAACATGAAGACAAGGGACGACGGAAAATCACGGCACAGATAAACTTAATTGGATAAAGCACAGGGAAAAACAGAAACAAAAGATCTCAAAGGTGCTATACTCAGCTCCAAATATAGAAATTTGCATTATGAAATGTCTCCTCATACAAGGAAAACAAACCCACAGATCTTCCTTATTTCAAGTGCAGTATAATAAGTGCTTCACAACTGAGACCTGAAATACTAGATCATTTCTTTTAAAACAAAAGGCATAGAGTTTCAAAGTTTAGCTTGAAAGAGATATTGGAGACACAAAATTAAGAAAAGAAAGGCTGTATTAGAGCTCTTAACCTTCCGCAATTTCCCTTCATCAACAAACTTTCTTCGAGGGGCCTGCATATTAGAATTCAAAGTTGACCTTGCACTGTTATCAAAACCAGGCATGCTAGGATTGGAACCATTTGGCTGCATGTTTCTACACAGTGGTGGTGGGGCAACACTCGACAACTGCAAAATATAGTCTCATTAGCAAAAAATACAAAACAATGAAACATGCTATGGAAAAGAACACCAAATTTAAGGAAACAATGTTTGGAAGTAAACTACATCCTAACCTTACTGTGAGTGCAATATTTCATATTGTATTTAAAAAAAAAATTGGTAAAAGCAGTGTAACTTAAAAATAAAAAATAAAAGAAAGAAAGAAATACTAGTAGTGTTGGTTTTTAGAGTTATAAACTACTATTATTAATTACATTCTATCCGTGTAATATATTCTATAGTTCATATGGGAAGAGATAATAGCATATTTGCAGGGTCACCAGGATGAGTAACAAAGAATACAGCAGAAAGAAGTCAGATGAAGCAGAAAAGTGTGAGATGAAGTTACATGTGAACATGAAATGAAAGAATAGGTGCATGTTTCTATACATAGACATAAGAGCACATCGAAGTATTTTGACCAGCATAGTAAAGAAAGAGAAAGAACTGACAGGAATAAGATAAAAGTTGGTGAGCAGAGAACTTTGCTTTGCGAGAAAACGTTATTTCGAGATAAAGATCAAATGTCTAGGGAACAAAATTTAACAAAGAAATTGAAGGAATAGGATGAAAAAATGCACAACTGCAGTTCAAGTCACAGAATAAACCATGCTTGGTACGCAGAAAAATGAGGATAAAATTCAAAGATTGAACATTTGAGGAGATAAAACAAAAATGACCCTTCAATAGGAAAAATTAGCAAGACATGGTACTAAGATTGAACCTAACACCTACCCCACCCTTACCATCTGTGTAACAACCCAAGAGCAATAAAGAAGAACAAGCTACGTGTCATTCTCAGAAACTCTACAAAACAAATGTTGGAACAGAGGACAGATTAATTAAAGAATCAATTCTGCTTCACAAGCCCTAAACACAAAAGGCTAGCTTCCAATTAGGTGGAGAAAACATGAATCCATAGAGAGAAAACACAGAATTCAAAATATGACAGACCCTCAAATTGGTAAGGCAAATGAAGAATCAGCAAGATAGACATTCCTAAAATTAAACAGTAACAATAATTGAGCATATCTTTGAGTGCATAAAACAAAGAGGAGTAGATAAGACCGTGTAAGTCGAATCAATAAAGAAAATCACATATTGTTACCCAGAAATCTGATTGACAATAGGTAGAAAGTTTGCCCCAAACAAAACAAAAATACAAAATCAGAAGTTAGTCATTATTTCAAAAAAAAAAAAAGAGATTCACTAGTGTTAGAGTTTGAGGTATCGAGCTAGACTTTCTGTATACTCGTACCTAGGCATAATTTACGTCATCATACCTGTGTGGCCATTGGTGAAGGAGTGTTATAAAATGACAGGTTTGGAAGGCCACCATTTGAAGGCTGGCTAGCAGATCCTCCTAACGTAGTGGCTCCATGATAATTTCCAGGAATATCTCTTAGGTTATTCCCTTGAGGGTGTTTTGACTGCCTTGGACTTCCATCTTCCAAGCCAAAGTTTCGAGCAGAAACTAAATTACGATCCTCATTGGATATGCTCAAGTTCTGGGATGCCGATGCATGATTCATGTGCTGCTTTTGAATACAAAGAGCAGCTGCTTCATCAAAAACTGCAGCTGCTTCTTCAGCAGCACCTAAAACATTGATAAAAAAAGGCCAGCATACCATCAGGGAAAACATTAATGCTCAAGTAGATGACCATCTTTTTGATTTGAACCAGAGGCTGGTGGGCCAGAATTGCCAATGACACAGATTTGCACAGATGTTCAATGGCCATACCTAATATACAAAGCTCCTCGTAGGCAGCCCAGAATAAAGGATCTATAGATAAAGCTTGCTTAAAGTGATGGATGGCACTTTTCCTTCTATCAGTATACCTGAATCCAAATAAACTTAAAAGAATAAGAAATTGATATATTAAACCAGGATGTAAACAGAGAAGCGAATAAATATCGCCAAACAAAATTTAATAATTATGCAGGTTCAGAAATTCAAATATGGAACTAAAACCAGGATACTTCTTTATAGTAAGGTGCTATAAACAACTAAGGAGAATGCTCTTAGAATATCAAGAAGCTTTGCATGATACATGTGCAGTTCTACAGCCTTTTGAAAGGGAAATTAATATTTTAAAATCATTTCATAAAAACTTTATGATTCGAATCACTGGCTTTATAAAATTTTATGAAATTAAGAATTTCAGATTTTCAAAGAATCGATGGAAAAATTAAATAGAGGTCATCATTCTCTCTTCTGTTAGCATTTTGCAGAGAACACAGACAGTAGAAAGAATCTAGAAAGTCAAGAAAAAAAATACTTTTATATCAATTATTCTTCCTTTCTTGCTATTTTACAGTAATAAATGAGAATATAGGCTTGCACTTGAAACAAAAGTTTAAGGATCTTTTCATAAACTATTCTCTTAATTCTAACAAGGAAAACAGCCAAAGTTTGTCTGTAACTTGCATTTTACACATAACTAAAGCAAATGAAAACAAAGTTCTTGTGATAGTTAATCATTAAATATTTGGGAAAGAGGTACGGAACCTGTAGATAAGCCCAAGAAGGTAATGCCCAGGTGCACCATTTGGAACCTGATAGGGGAGAAGCAACATGAGCAAATCATCAATGCCAAGAAATGTGAGTCAAAAAGTACACAACTACACCCAGCATTCAACAATGATGAATTTTAGGACTTCAATCTCATATCTACTATGGCAGAAAATGCTGATAAAAACAGTCTGTTTCATGGATGAAAGGTACTATAGAAAAGGCAAACAATTTTTAGTTAAGAGTTTCAATAGGCACCTCTAAACCAGGCTCATTTGTAGGACATAATGCAGCTTCAGCTTCATTTAGAAGATCCATTTGAAAGCATGATATCGCAAACAAGTAGCGGGATTGAGCCATTTGTGTTCCTACAGATAATAATGAAAAGAAAAAAGCTGAAAGATACATGAATACACAATGCTTTTAATGGATCAATGGGAGAGGGAAAAAAATCCACGACAAGAAAGAAAACAATGACTAAAAATTAAGATCATCCTAAGTTAACAACTATCTGAAAGCTGAAAACAAGAAGAAGCATACTACCTTTTAGAATATGATACGCAGAGTATGCTTGATTATTTTGCAGATAACATCCTGCTAACAATTGCAAATTTGTCTGCATAAACAAATGCAATTATTTTGAAGTCAGGTAAAATTTAGTACAACAAAAAGAAAAATAAATAAACATATAACATTTGTATCAAAATAGATTATGAAGACAGAGGAACTGTTAAGGGATGAGTGAGATAGCATATCCTCAAATTTTGAGGAAACATTGTCAGAATGAACATGCAACTAGTTAAGATATTTCGTAAACAAAGACTCCAGGTTTCATCTAGCTATCTTCGTAGTTTGATTCTATAGCAGCATTGAAGCAAGCAGTGAATAAACAAATCCAATAAAAATCCTCCTACGATTAGCCCAAAATTCCATAACTGACAGGTATCAAAACCTTAGCCCTTTTTTAGATAAATTCTACATATTTAGTTATTTTAAAATGTCAAATTCACATAACACATCAGAATTTCGGACGTTTTTGTACCAGTGTTTCCCAGAAAAATAATAGGAAAAACTAAAGCCACGTGGAGCTCCAATCAGTCCCGAATCGCCATAAAATTATCAAAAAGAAAAATAACCGATCTTGCCAGTAAATAGTAAGACCCCTAACTGTTCTTGAGAAACCAATAAAAATTACAGACACTGTGTTTGCAACCTGTAAAAGATTATCCCTTCAATTTTCTTGCGATTTCTCAGAGACCAAACAAAATGGGTCTAAGTTAAAAAAAAATCGGCGCTTTTTGGGATACCTCGGAAGGGAACTCGGCGCAGAGCCGTTCGCACATGAATATGGCGTTTCGATGCATGAAATGGCGAAGACTGTGGTTTACACAGTCTACTAGTATCGCTTCCATCTCTTCTTCTTCTTCGATTGAAAGAGAGAAAAAACGAGAAAATAAAAAAGAGGGGTTTTCTGGTTTTTGGGGGTTTCTTGAGGTTCAAAATGGGATGGCACGTGTTAGCTTTTGTTTCAAATAATGCCTCACGTACGAGAGATTGTCCATATAATTCATAGTTGATTCTCTCTGTCTGGGTTAGTCGTCTATTTTGTCACCCTTCTTTTGATATTTCTTAATGTGATCCCTATTCTTTTTTTTATTTTTTGGTGTTCATCCTCCAACCCTATAATGTTATTAACTTTCATTTTTTTTTTTTTACTTTGATTTTGTTTGGTGTGGATTTTAAAATTTTATTTAAGTTATTTTTTAATTCTTGACTCATAGAAAAACCATAAATGTATATAATTGAAGATAACTTTTTGACTTAAATCAAATATTTATTATAAATATATATAATTGAATAATATTACAAAATCGAGTATCAACCCAATGCTATAATATTTTTTCAATACCACAATAAATATTTAAAAGGTAAATTAAAATAAATTATTAACTCAAAATCTCTATAAACACTTAATATATGGACTAAAATTAATAATAATGAAGATTTAATAACCTGGGTGAAAAAAAAGGATCAAAATACAAAAAAAAAATTACAAAACATTATAGATTACAATAAATCAACAATGTTAGTAGGTGTGAGGAAATAGTGTTTTTCCACATCCCATTGGGAGTGTTTGTTTTTGTGGAAGCATCACATTTAAAAAAAATGATTTTTTTTTTAAATTAATTTTTTTATATATTTTTTTACATTGTTTTGATGTACTTATATTAAAAATAAATTTTAAAAAATAAAAAAATATATTATTTGAAACATGTAATAAATTGATGAAAAGCAACTATTGTTTCATTCAAAATATAAGCACAAATCATTTTTTAAACTCCCTAATTGAATTGATTTTAATAACCACGTTGCAGAATTTCTCTCGAAACACTGCGTTTTATAATACTTACAAACAACAATGGTAATAGAAGCACAAATCATTTGGCATCTCATTAATCTTTATAGCAAAAATTGACAAGAAATATCATCTTCAAACAGTCAAGAAGCATTAGAGTAGCACAAATTATTTTTCCATTTCTTTTGTGTGCTGGCGTCTGGGAACGCGGCCTGTTGTTTGGCAAAAATTTGGAATTTGTTTTTTATTTAAAATTAATTTTTTTATATTTTTAAATTATTTTAATATGCTATATTAAAAATAAATTTAAAAAAATAAAAAATAAATTATTTTAATATACTTCCAAAAAAATACTTTAAAAAATAACTCAATTTTTTATGCTTGTATCACACAACTATTGTTGCTTTTTCAAGATTTTTTTTTGTTTTCAAATGCACCATCCACACCCTTAATTTCTAATGATGAAAGGGATATTTGTGAATGTGATAACAGTCATGGTTAAAAGTGTTTTTTATTTAAAAATATATTAAAATAATATTTTTTTTATTTTTTAAAAATTATTTTAACATCAGCACATTAAAACAATCTGAAATATAAAAAAATTAAACAAAATAAATTTAAATTTTTTAATTATTTTAATCCTAAAAACTATTGAAATTGATCATTTTCAAGCCCACTACTCTTTGCCACCATCAAACCCATGATTTTCATCGCCACTAATGTTAAATGCACCATCTCTACCATTATAAAAGCCACTCCCACAGCAACCTACATCATTAAAGACACCACTTTTGCCACCATCAAACCACTACCACCCTTTGTGAACTATCTTCAAATCCACTTACCTAGTTCTTACTAGATAGTTACTTAGTATCTATTTAAATCATAAATATTTAATTTTAATTTTTTATATCCAATTTAATTCCATTCTTTTCAT
>Ga0307516_10007462_pt1 | contig 12574 bp, 19 predicted proteins | sample 19_EM_MG_FD_203310 | JGI IMG/M metagenome (GOLD analysis project Ga0307516, IMG submission 203310) | Populus trichocarpa ectomycorrhiza microbial communities from riparian zone in the Pacific Northwest, United States - 19_EM | ecosystem: Host-associated > Plants > Roots > Unclassified | place...
GTCTTATTCTCTTAGGATTCCCACTTGACTGTGGTGATATCTAAAGTCAATATAAACTGGTGCTTTCCTCCACCATCCTCTCTCTCTCTAAGCTTATCTATGTGTGAGCCCACAATGCTTGATTCTCGGCATAGTCTTTGGATTATGCTTTGAGAAGATAGTTAAGTGGTTGCCCTAACACAAATAAACTATCTAGAAAGATTAAAATGCACAAGAATCCAGAACAATCTCACCGCAAGAAACAAACTAGCAGCAGAGACAGCAGCAAGCAGATACTGGTCACAATCAGGCCAGCAAAAGAAATCTCATGACACTATACTGGAACTGAAATTACCAAATGAGACACCATGTAGATATGAAACAAGATCTGATAAAATGGCTGAATTAGCTAAAGAGTACTATGAAAAACTACAAACACAGTTCCTCACACCAAAGAAAATTAAAGAAGCCAAGACAAAGGAAACTCCAGAAAACATTAATATCCAACTAGAAGAGATTGACAAACAAGAATTAAATGAAATTCTAAAGGAAAAGGATATAGAGAAAATAATCAAATGCCTCCCAAATGGCAAGGCAACTGGAACTGATGGCATACCATATGAGTTCTGGAAAAAACTAAACAAAGAGTACCATATAGATGCCTCAAAAGAACAACCACCAAGTGAAACATACAATATTGCAAAGACACTCACCACAGTATTTAATGATATAGAGAAACACGGTATCATAGAAGAAACAAACTTCACTAAAGGATGAATGTGCCCTTTGTACAAAAAAAAAAGACAGATATGAGATAGCCAACTACAGGCCACTCAAAATGCTAAATAGGGACTACAAGATCTTTGCAAAAGGATTGGCAACAAAACTAGCACTCACTGCCCTATCAATAATATACAAAAACCAGACAGGCTCTGTATCTGGAACTAATCACTCCCAACTTTGTGCTCTCTCCTTTGATGAATTTGTCATGGAGATTAAAAAGAAATGGTTGAAGTCTGACTGGAAGGATGATCTCATCAAACGCATGAAGAATGACCAGCCTTCTGGCCTGGATTTTCTCGATTGAGTAACTAAGCTTATCAAGGCGAACAAATCAATCGGTCCCAATCATCCTGAGTTTGTCAACAACCTCAAGTTCAAGTCCCACATCGAGGCCTGCATGTCCGAGGAGCTACGCCGAGAATACCGCTACCGTGACGGCGAACAGAAGACACAGAGGTCTGGATTGACACCGTTCGTGACATTGAAGACCGACTTTCCTCTGAATGCAAGCAATGGATCTCCGCCCTTGTCCAACACATAAATGAAAACCATCTGGGCCCTGGCCCTTTATGTCCTTCTCCTCCCTCCCTCCCCTCTCCTGCAACTGCTGCCCCTATGGGGCCTTGTCTTCACCCTGGTGACATCTGGTACAACATTCCGCCCTTGACTGATAATCAGCGGGATCTTCTTCATCTTAACAGAGGGTGTTTCAAGTGCCATAAGTTCTTTGCTGACCATTTCCAGATCAATTGCTCTGCCCCTCACCCCTCACAAGACGCTGTTGCAAACTGCACACCAGAGGGATTACAATGCGCCCTTCAGAACAGGAACTCCAACACCATGCCTGCTGTCTCTACCTCTCAAAACCCCAGCACGACTATCACTGCCATCTTACATGATTTCTCCAACGATGAAGATACAGTTTTCTATGATGAGTGCATACCCTGTGCTTTGTCCTCATCCCCGTCCCCATCCCCATCCCCGTCACTTGTCCTGCCTCTATCCCCTTTTCCATCTGCATCCTCCCCATCCCTGTCCCCTCTCCACCATATCTGGTGGTTCTGCCTCATTGACGCACCTTTCACTTGTGCGCTGACTGATATACATGCCCTCATTGACACAGGATCTCCCCCAGTTTTAATCTCTAGTGACATGGTGGAGCTTTATGGTCTCGTCCCTTGCACATGTCACTCTCCCCTCAAAATTTCAGGTGCCTTTGGAGCTGAAGAACAGGTTTTGAACTCTTATGTTAGGTTGCATTTGTTATTGCCTGATCGGCTATGGACTTCGCGCATAGTTAACGCCACTATTGTACCTGGGCTCCACACACACATCATCCTAGGCCTGGACTTCCTCCAGGTGAATAAAATTGTTATCAATGTCAACAAAAACACCACAATTTGCAAGGATGATGGTTACGACCTTCTGAATCCCCTATTCAACCCTCGGGCCTTCAAGGGTATTCCCTCCATTTTCCCTCTCCTGCATCGCAAGTTGGAGCATGATTCTATTTGCCATGCTCATGCCGCCTTACGCCCTTCCTGTGTTGCAGTCCATAACGAACTGAACAAACTGTTCACCGATAACCCATCATGATTCCTTGATCATCTGGCTCCATACACCTCTCTCAGACCTAACTTCATTGGTGTGATTAAGACATGGATCGTCGAACTTGCTGAGCTGGATCGCTTGAACAAATTGAATGAAAGATTCAAGAAGCTTTTCCATGATGTTTTCCCTTCTGACATCCCTCACGTCACAAATCTCCCCTCTGATATCGTCCATCACATTGAGGTCTTGCCTGGTTCAAAATTTGCCACTTCTTGTCCTTACTCTTGTCCACAGAAGTACTACAATTCTTGGAAGACTCTCATTGATCAGCATCTTGCCGCTGGACAGATCCGACCCTCGTCTTCCCCTTACTCATCTCCATCATTCATTATTCCCAAGGCCAACCCATCTGTCTTGCCACACTGGGTGGTCGACTACCAATGTCTAAACAAGATTACCATCCCTGATGCCTTCTCTCTTCCTCATATCAATAATATTCTCGCCGACTGTGCCAAGGGTAAAATCTGGGGCAAGATTGACATGACAAATTTGTTCTTTCAAACCCTGGTTCATCCTGACCACGTCAAATACACGCAACCCTGACACCTTTTGGGCTTTGGTAATGGGTGGTCATGCCAATGGGTTGCTGAAACGCGCCCGCCACTCACCAATGACGTGTTATGATGGCCTTGAAGGAATATATTGGGAAGATATGCCATGTCTATCTCGATGACATCGTGATTTGGTCCCAGCCTTCCAAAGAGCATGAAGTTAATGTCGGTCTTGTGCTATCCACCCTTTGCAATGCCTCACTGTTCTGCTCGGTGAACAAAACACACCTGTTTTGCTCCGAAATTGATTTCTTAGGACACCATATTTTGGCCCGTGGGATCGAAGCTGATAAATCCAAGATACAAAAGATCCTTGATTGGCTGTGTCCCCGCACATCTACTGAGGTCCAGTGTTTTCTTGGGCTCTTGCGCTACATCTTGTCCTTTCTCCCCCGTCTCGCCAAATTTACTTCTGTCCTGAGCCCCCTGACAAAGAAAGACTGTAATAAGATGTTCCTGTCATAGACAATGGCCCACCAGAACGTGTTTGATGGAATTAAAGAGTTGGTTCTGTCCCGTGAATGCCTTACGATGATCGACCATGTCAACCCTGGGGTGAACAAGATCTTCGTGATGTGTGATGCTAGCAAGCGTCGGATTGGGAGTGTCCTTTCCTTTGGACCCACCTGGGAATCTGCACGTCCTGTTGCCTTCGAGAGTCACGCCATGCAGGGCGCCGAGCTTCATTACCCCATACATAAACAGGAACTTCTGTCAATAATCCATTCCCTCTGGAAGTGGCACTCCAACCTGCTTGGTTCAAAGATTGAGGTTTTTACAGACTATAGAACCCTGGAGAACTTTGCTACTCAGCAGGAGCTATCTGCAAGACAAGCCCGGTGGATGGAATTCCTCTCCCAATATGACTTGACCATCACATATATCAGCGGCGACATCAATACTGCTGTGGATGCACTTTCCCGTTTCTCTGAGCATGGCGACACGACTTCCATGACAATTGCACCTGTCATGACAATCTCCAGCGACATTGGCTTGATCTCTGACATCCGGAAAGGGTACAAGATGGATCCATGATGCCGCCGGCTGTTTGATGACCTTAAAGGTAATCTTGTGGGCAACAACCTTGGGATATCACTGCGTGACAGACTCCTCTTTACGGGGGACCAGCTCATCATTCCCAAACACAACGGATTGCGAGAACAGATATTCCGGCTTGCACATGACATGCTTGGACATTTTGGTAGCGAGAAATCCTATGAATCCTTGCGACACAAATTTTACTGGCCAAATATGCGGAGAGACTTATTCTACGGCTACATCTCCTCTTGCCCTGAGTGTCAGAAGAACAAATCCCAGACGTCTAGGCCCCCTGGTCCTCTTCATCCTCTTTCAGTTCCTGATGGGTGCTTCAAATCGGTCGCTATGGATTTTGTCGGACCATTACCTGCCGACAATGGTTTTGATTGTATCTTGACAATAATGGACCATAGCAGGGCTGATATCCAATTGATCCCTTGCTGTTCAGATACGGACGCCGAAGAAACAGCTCGACTTTTCTTTGACAAGTGGTATTGCAAGAACGGTTGTCCAGAAGAGATCATCTTGGACCACGATAAAATTTTCATGTCTAGGTTCTGACAAACGACAATGAAGCTTGCAGGTGTCAAACACAAGATGTCTACTGCGTATCATCCCCAGACAGATGGAGCCTCAGAGCGGATGAACAAGACTATTATTCAGGGCTTACGATTTTACATTGACCACGACCAACTTGGGTGGTCTCGAGCCTTGCCAAAAGTCTGTTTCAACATTATGAATACCGTTAACAGCTCGACAGGCTATGCTCCCTTTGTACTCAAGTCCAGCCACCACCCAAGGTTGATTCCCCCCATTACGACACTGAACCCCTTGTCCATTAACGACTCTTTCTCTGGCCAAGCTTTGGAATTCATGAAAATGATTGAAGGATGCTTCACCGATGCTCAAGACTCACTTCTCATAGCCAAAGTTGATCAAGCCCATCATGCCAATACTTCGTGGTCCCCCGAAACTCGTTATGAAGTCGGTGATGAAGTTCTCTTGTTGACAGCGAATCAGAGACATGATTACATGCAAGCTAAAAATGGGTGGACAGCCAAGTTCATGCCTCGGTATGACAGACCCTACAAAGTCATCCAAGCCTTCCCCAATTCTTCGAATTACACGCTCGAGCTCCCTACTGGCTCAAAAATTCACCCCACATTCCACACATCTCTTCTAAAAGCCTTCCAACCGAACAACATGACCGAATATCCTGATCGCGAGCCTGGACAGCCTGGACCCATTCTCACTGAGGAGGGGGAGGAGGAATATGTCATCAAGAAAATTGTAGATCAATGACGGAGGGGTGGTAAGATGCAGTATCTTGTTTGATGGCTTGGCTATGATGAGCATGACAATTTGTGGAAATGGCAGGACGATCTGGAAGATTGCGAGGTGTTGGATGAGTGGTTGGCCTTACCGGGGAGTAAATGAGGGTTACGGGGGTTTTCTTTTCCGTGGGGTGGGAGGGTGTAAGCGTTGCTTACATCGCAGATGCGGTCACATGATGCTTAGATTTATATATATACAACAAAACCATGTACATTACTCACTTTTGGTCTTCTCCATATACAACGACCTTCTTCACTCTGTTCCCTCATCCCCCCGAGTGGCCCAATCTCTTAGAGTCGTGTTACAAAATGTTAAAAGACATGACCAGACTGGGGATTGAACCCAGGACCTCCTGGTTATATACCAAGTGCTCTAACCAACTGAGCCACCGGGTCTTACTGGGTACAACTTGGATTGTACTCCACATACTACACAAGCATCCAATACTAATTGCAGTATCAACTCTCCCTGGGACTAACACCCAGAAGACAAGCAACTTGCAAACATGGCATGCAACCAATGTGAGTCATGTGACAGATTACAATCCAACACAAAATGCTGAGACATCAGTGATGATAAATGGAGAACTAAGCTCCACATATAAGCTGACAAGAGGTGTCAGGCAAGGAGACCCACTCTTATGCCTGCTCTTCAACCTAGCAATAGAACCTCTTGCAGAAATGCTAAGGAGATCAAACTTGAAGGACTACAAAGCCCCAGGCATGGCAGACCCAACCATAGTCTCACTCTTTGCAGACAACACCACAGTGTATCTCACAGAAGATGACAACTTTGAAGACCTCACAACAATACTAGACAACTGGTGTAAAGCATCTGGAGTGAAATTCAATATCTCCAAAACTGAAATCATCTCTGTAGAAACTGACAAGTACTGAAACAGATTTATTGAAACATGGAAACTACACCTTAACCAATCAGCAATCCAACAAGACATGTCAATTGCCAAGGATGGAGAAGCAAAAAGAATGCTAGGAGCATGAATAGAAAATAAAACACATGAAGAAAGTATCTGGACCCCCACAATGGAGAAGATTGACTCTGCACTGCACAGATGGGAGAAAACACACCCAACCATTGAGGGTCAAAAAATAATAGCCCAATGAGTGGTTGGAGGATTCACCCAATATTTAACAGTTGTACAAGGCATGCCACTGGAGATAGAAAAACAACTAAAAAAAGAAATTGAGGAACTTCATCTGGAACAATGAAGGCAGACCAACAATTGGAGACAACACACTCCAGGCAAAGTATGATGAGGGTGGCAAAAATACCCTAGATATTAGTGCAAGAAACACTGCCATTGAGCTAAATTGGCTAAAAACCTACATCAGACAAGACTCTGACCACCCAACATGGGCATTTTTTGCTGATGCTCTCATAGCAAACAAGGCATGCCCAAAATCTGTAATACACCCTGAAACACAAGTCAACATATTCCTACAGACTTGGAAAACACAAACTAAAACCTCAACCCTACCAGAGAGACACAGAAAAATGCTAAAAACAGCAAAGGAATGCAAACTCCAGTTTGACTTTCTAGCCTTCACACCCTATGAACTCCAAAAACTACCAATATAGTTCCACACAGGAACTAATGAAAAGATGAACCAGCTGAACAAATACTACTACTCCTTATGCCTCCAAACAAACATAAAATGATAACTGTAGGCCAAATGGAGGAAAAGGCACAACAATATAACCAGGACCACGATGATGAAGCACAAAGTGAATGTCCCTGTACAAACTGCAAGCATGAACGAAAAGAATACAAATGTGAAAACCCTAACGGATGTCTTCAAACTGCAAAGAAAATAATGCAATGTCTGCTATCTAAATGGAACCCAGGAAAAACTATACAAACATATGCATCTGGCCTCACTATAGAGGAACAAAACAGAAATGAACAAGCAGCCAAGAAAGATCAAAAAATTATATTCAATCCCACTGTAACAAAAACATGCTTGAACAATGGGTTTCACATCTTCACAGGCAAAACAGAAAAATCAAAGGACCCTGCAGAACAAACAACACCCCCCATATCCAACAATGGAGACCAATCAATTATCACACTCATAACAAGTGGAAGAGTGCATACTGAGCAGAACACAGACAGAATAGCAAGTGGAGCAGCTTTCTTCAAGGAAAGCGATCCACGAAACCTAATACTAAAAATGGAAGCACAAACCAATACAACTGATGAAGGAGAACTCAAAGCACTGTACCAGGCAATTAGACACATACCAAAACACCAAACTCTACACATTGAGATCGAATTCAAAACAATAATACAGAACCTAACAACAAATCTAGCAAGAAATGAAAAACAAGACTGGCTAGGAAACAAAAACAAAAAAACCTACAAAGCAACCATTGCAGAGCTCAGACAGAGATCAAAAGAAACAACAATCATAAGATCAACAAAAACCAACAACAGTGCAACCCACAGGACAACCAATAAACTTGCAGAAGAAGCCATTAAAAAACCAACTCTAGATATAGTCAATACGGAACTCAAAGAAAACTTTGATCTAAAGGGAATTGAACTAACATCTGGAACTCAAGCTCTATTCTACAAATGCCTAAGAGAACAAAAACAAAGCAAAGATATCAGAAGATGCACACTTGTAAAACTGGATATTACAAGACATGCTGTTCAGGAATGGACAGGAACCTTTCCGACCAACAAATATAGCAATCCCTGAGAGACAGAGACATCCCAAGAAACATAAGAGGCTTCCTATACAAAAACATGCATGATGCCTACCGTATTGGCAACCACTGGGCACATATACCCAATTACAAACAACGTGAAAATTGTGGCCTCTGCAAGCAAAGCGAAACCATGGAACACATACTCTTTGAATGTGAAGAATCATCTGGAAAAAGGCAGAAAACATCTGGAGGAAACGAGAACACTGATGGCCAAAGCTAAGACTAGGAACTGCCCTAGGATGCAATCTAATCAAATTCAAGAATGAGAAAGGAAAACAAAACATCTGAAAAACATGCCTCTTCATGATTCTTCTAACAGAAGCTGCACACCTCATCTGGAAAATATGATGCAAAAGAGCAATACAAAGGGAGAATGACCCCGACAAGAGACACAACCGCGAAGAGATAGAGAATAAATGGACACGCGCCATCAACATCCACCTAAAAATGGACAGACTCCACACAGACACAGTAAAATATGGCAAAAGAGCTCTGAAAGAGAAAACAGTCCTCCAAACCTGGAGCAGGGTCCTAAATAATGAAGAAAATCTTCCAGACAATTGGATTCGAACAGTGGGGGTTTTAGTGGGTAGTACTTCGCGCCACCCGAGAGGGCAGAACCGCTAGCTTAGGCCTTCGGGGAGTGAGTCCCACACTACCACAAATGTAGTGTACATAAATGTATTTCCCCTAGGTGACAAATTTGACTACACACATACTCGAGACTAGCAGGTGAAAACCCTGTACAACAGCGCTGGTTGCGGGGCTCGGCTAAACCAGTTGCCCAACCGGAGTCGCCAAACGACACGCTCCACCAAAAAAAAAAAAAAAAAAAAAAAAAAATTTATAGCACTGAGCCCCGGCTCAAGCCCAAGGCTCGGGCTCGGCTCACGGCTTTGAAGGTTCACGGCCCGGCTTGCACTCCTGGTAAGCCCGAGCCCCCAAAGCCGAGCCGGGCCCGAACATCACTAGAGGAGACCTGCACGGTCTCAGTCGAGTGGTGGTTTGTTGCGGTCAAGGTAATCTTTCCGTTAATACCTACGGAGTAGAAAAACAATTTATCCACTTTCGTAATGGAAATATCACAGTTCACGGAAGGAATCTTTTCTTCGTCGGTTCTTGGGGAGAGGACATGTATTACCATTTTTGGACGCCGCCAAACTTGAGCCAAACAGCATTCGTCTTCGTTTGAGGATTGTAGTGAACGACGGGGCACGTTTGCCATCGACCCGCAGGACCCATGGCCGCCTCTGTACCTGCCCAGGAGGAGGGCAAGCTCCTTAGCGAGGCCTTGAGCACCGTCAAAGTCCAGGTTCAGCAAATGAAGCGACACCTCGTACGTCCACAGTCTCTCACAACATATCGCGTCTCAAATAGTCCTTCAGGAATTGGAAGAGTTGATGGATGCGCTCAAGAGCGCAAGTTTGATGCTGGCAGAGCTGCGAACGTCGTCTCTATCCCCGAAGCAGTACTACGAACTATGTGCGTATCGTCTCCTGAGTTGATCCAATTGACCTATGCTATTTAGACATGGCGGTATTCGACGCTCTGCGACACCTTTCCAACTATCTGTACGACGCACATACCCAGTCACGACATCACTTGGCGGACCTCTATGAACTCGTTCAATATGCTGGCAACATCATCCCGCGTCTTTACCTCATGATCACCGTCGGCTCGGTCTACATGTCCATTCCAGAAGCGCCCGTCAAGGAAATAATGAAGGACATGATGGAGATGTCGAGAGGTGTCCTGCATCCCATACGTGGTCTCTTCCTTCGTCATTATCTCAGTGGACAGACTCGGGACCATCTTCCAATTGGCCTTGACCCAGGGTGTGTGTATTGGCCTAAGTTATGCTCTAATCTGTTCACCTATATCGGAATAGCCCTGCCGGAAACTTGCAAGACTCGATCTCATTCGTTCTGACAAACTTTATCGAAATGAACAAGCTTTGGGTCCGGTTACAACACCAAGGCCATTCGCGTGATCGCGAGAAGCGAGAAATGGAACGCCGGGAGCTTAGGATACTAGTTGGAACCAATCTTGTCCGACTCAGCCAATTGGATGGTGTCGACCTCGATATGTATCAGCGGACAATACTCCCGAGTATACTGCAGCAAATCGTGAGCTGCAAAGACGTGATAGCGCAGGAGTACCTCATGGAAGTCGTCATTCAAGTGCGTCTCACGCATTCCTTCTATCCGCTTCGTTCTAATGTTGGGTCAAGGTTTTCACAGATGAGTTCCATCTCCATACCCTAGGCCCTTTCCTTTCCGCAACCGCGCAACTCCACCCTAAGGTCAACATAAAGCAAATAGTGATAGCCCTCATTGACAGGCTCGCCGCGTATGCAGCCCGTGAAGCCGAAAGTGAAGATCCGGAGGAGACTAAACGGCAAGAAGAGGCAGCCGCTCGCCGCCTGGCCGAAAAGGTCAAATTCCAAAAGGCAAAAGCTCGGGAGAATGGGGGGTATCGCGCCGTGTCACCAACTGCTGATTCTGATTCCAATGCATGGGGATCCGTTCCTGCCACGCCGCAGATCACGACTTCTACTATCGAAACTCAGCCATCTTCTCCAACATCTCCGGAATCCGCAGCTCCCGGGTTGGAGGAACAATTCGTTAGCAAAGGGAAGGAAGCTGAGGGTGCACCCGTCCGCAAATTCAGAGGGGTACCCGAGAATGTTCAATTATTCGAAGTGTTCTGGAAGCAGGTGGTGGAGCTCATGAAGGTTCGTGTTGGACACCTTTGTTATATAAGAGTTGATGTTTGACCCTGGGGTCTGGCATAGGCTCGACCAGACCTGCCTATACAAGACATAACAGCGCTATTAGTCTCCTTGACAAACCTTTCTGTCAGCTGCTATCCAGATCGACTGGAATATGTTGATCAAATTCTTGGATTCGCAGCAGACAAGATTAAAGAGGTTGCTGACAGGTGTGTACCTTGAGCATTTACACAATTTTACTTTAACATTTGCACTCCATAGTCCTGATTTGCATGCTCAACAAACGATCTCGAACCTCGCTGCTCTTTTAATTGCGCCTATAAATTCTTATCAATCCGTCCTCACTCTGCTCGCTATTCCAAACTACTCACCGCTGCTGACTCGACAACTATTTTCCACCCGTCGATCCATCGCGCATTCGATCATTTCGTCCGTATTGAAGAATGAAACGATTGTCGAAACGCCGGAAGACGTCGATGGCGTCCTGGAGCTGTGTCATGTCCTAATCAAGGATCAATCCGATTCCGGAGTTCCCGGCACTGGCGCTGCAGGTAATCTAGGTGGATCCCAGATGAACATCAAGGACATGAGACGCCATGGTCCGTATTCACTCGAACGAGAGGAAATGGCGGAGGAACAGGGATGGGTTGCTAGAATGGTGCACTTGTTCCGTGCAGAGTCTTTGGATGTTCAATTTGAGGTATGTGCAGGATTTACTTGTTTGGTTCGAATTCTTATGATCGTATTTGTAGCTTTTACAAGTGGCTCGACGACACTTTGATTTGGGTGGTGAACGTATGCGCTATACCTTCCCCGCTCTCATAACGTCGTCTATCAAGCTCTGCCGGCGGTACAAAAATAGGGAACACATGGTCCGCCGTCTCAATGTTATCAAATTCTCATTAATCCTGAGTCTGTCACAGGAAGAAGATTGGCAGACCAAAGTTTCTACCATTCTGAAATTCGTCCGCCAACTCACATCCATCCTTTCGACCCAAATCGAGGCACCTACTATCGCCCTCCGCCTCTTCCTCCTTTCTGCACAGATAGCCGACGAATGCGGCTTTGAAGATCTTACTTATGATTTCTATGTTCAAGCCTTTAGCGTCTATGAAGACAATATTTCAGAGTCTCGCGCACAACTGCAGGCGATCACCCTCATCATCGGCACGCTTGCCGGTGCCAAAGTGTTCAACGTAGATAACTATGACACACTGATCACTAAAGCGGCATTGCATGGAGCGAAGTTGTTGAAGAAGAGCCATCAGGCAACTGCAGTCGGTCTAGCGAGCCATCTCTGGTGGCAGGAGGCAGCTCCTGTCGAAATCAATGCTGAGCCAGAGTCTGGCGAGAAGAAAGAGGCGGACGATAATGCTTCGGCAAAGGTGGACAGCGAGGCCACCGTTAAAGCTGTGCGTGTTGCCATTTCTTGCTAACCTCAACTTTTAACCCTGATGTCGGAATTGTCAGCACCCCTACCAGGATAGCAAACGCGTTCTGGAGTGTCTCCAGAAGTCACTAAGGATCGCTAACTCTGCCATCGAGGAGATTGTGACAGTCCAGCTATATTGTGATACCCTAGATCATTATCTGTATTATCTGGATCGGGGAGCGCCTGCGGTTCGTCCCATCTTATAGTTCGACTTGTGTTTCTAGTAAGAAGCTAATTTGTCGGCCAGGTCGCACCCAAATTCGTCAACAGCTTGGTGGAATTGATAACGTCAAGCATCGACAGCATATCCTCGCCGGACGTCCATCCCTCTCAACGCGCCCCTCCTGGCCTGATTGAAGGTGTCCAGACACCCGAAATGGT
>Ga0307516_10007463_pt1 | contig 12574 bp, 11 predicted proteins | sample 19_EM_MG_FD_203310 | JGI IMG/M metagenome (GOLD analysis project Ga0307516, IMG submission 203310) | Populus trichocarpa ectomycorrhiza microbial communities from riparian zone in the Pacific Northwest, United States - 19_EM | ecosystem: Host-associated > Plants > Roots > Unclassified | place...
GTCGGGCGCCCCCGACGAGACCTGGTCGGCCTGCCAGTTCGCCACCGACGCCGAGGGCCGCCGCAGCGTACGGATCGCCGGCGTGCTGCTGGGCGGCGCCGCGGACGCCGAGGTCGCGGAGATCGTCCGGGCGATCGGGCGCGAGCCGGAAACGGTACGCCTCGAGCAACTGCCGCACCGCACCGTCGTGCACAACCGCGGCGGCTGCGACGAAGCCCGTGACTGCGGCCCCCGGGCCACCGAACTGGTCGGCAGCGACGTCTTCCCGCGAATCCTGCCCGCCGACGCGATCGCGGTGCTGCTGGCCACCGTGGAACGCCGGGCCCGCGACCGCAGGCCCGGGGTGGCCAAGCTCAAGCGAATGACCGGGGCGCAGGCCCGGGTCCCCGCCGGCGCGACCGCGTTCCCCTGGCGCGGCGCCCACACGATGCTGCAATGGCTGGTCCAGCCGCCGGCCGGTGACGCCGCCACGGTGGGGGCCGCCTACGCGTGGATCGACGCGGGTCACCGGGCGATGGCCCGCTGGTCCGCCGGCCGCTACGTCAACTACCTCGAACCGGACCCGGCCCACCTGCCGCGCTACTACGGCGCCAATTTCGCGCGGCTGCGCAGAATCCGGGCGGCCGCCGACCCGGACCGGCTGTTCCGCTCCCCGTACGCGGTCTGACCCTGCCATCGTTGTGATCATGTTGATGTTGCCATCCTGACCGGTGCCGATCAGGCGGCGGTTTCGGGGACGATCGACCCGACCGGAGTCTGCTGGGTGGGGTCGTCGTTGCCGTTTCGGTGGCGCCTGCCGGCGGCGCGGATCGTCACCGACCATCGACTGCCGTCAAACCGGCGCAACCCGAGACAGTCAAGGATTCTCAGCTTGTCGGCGTTCGCTGCCAGATAGGCGAGGTTCTCAAAGTAACTCCAGTAAGCTTCGGCATCGCGACTCAACGTTCGCTCCGCTTCGGCGTATGGCTGCAAGATCTTCCATACCGCCTGAACCCTGCCGTGGACGTAACTGAGTATTTGCGCCTTGTCGGCGGTGGGGAGCATGACCAGCAAGCCATAGTCGCCGTAGTGGTGGCCGACCCTGAAGACGTGCGTTCGCACCTCCGCGGAGAGGCCGGACAGTCCGACGTCGGAGCTGAATTCGTCAGTCAGTCGGCGCAGCACGAAATATTCGCTCTGCTGGAACGCGTCGGTTCGATACTCCGCACTCAGGCTCAACAGGAGTGTCCTGGTATGGGAGTCCCGACTCGTGGAGCGGGCGATCCGATGTTGCCGAGCGGTCAGCACCAGAGCAATGATCGAGAGCAATACCGCTACCAGGCTCTGAATCGTCCCGACGGACATAGGATCTCCCGAGGTATGCCCCGTTCCGCCAAGGAGGTATCGCGCAACCAGCGTAGGAGATTCCGGCAAGTCGATCGCCGGTGGTCGCGACCTTGAGGGTTTCGGGTGCACGGGTGACTGGACGCCTTTCTCAGGCGCCTCGACCCGAGACCGTCCGCCTCTGCCGGGCTTCTCGTTGCGGCAGCGGATGGCGGAAACGCCGCCTGCCTCAGCCCGCTAGGGTGGTCCGAGGCGACCGGCCGGCCCCGGTGAGCTGACCCCGGCCGGATCCTCGAAGATCACGCTCGGGCTCTCGGGTGCCTGGTTGAGGGCCCACAGCCCGATGCCGTCGGCCACGGCAAAGACCAGCGCGATCAGGATCGCGAGGATCAGCCGGCGGCGCCGCTCGCGGCTGCGCCACTGGGCCCGCGCCCGGCGATATTCCGGCGGGGCCGCTTCGACCCCGGCGGCCAGCGTCTCGAGCGTCCGGCGCAGCTGCTCCTCGGTGTCGCCAGTACTCTTCATCGCCGCTCCTCCAGCACCCGGGACAGCGCGGCCATCCCGCGCGACGTGTGTGATTTGACCGCTCCGCAGGAGATGCCCATGGCCGCCGCGATCTCCGCTTCGCGCAGGCTCAGCCAGTAGCGCAGCACCAGGGCCTCGCGTTGCCGGGCCGGGAGTTGCTTGAGGGCTCCGACGAGGGCCCGGTGGTCGTCGTGCAGCATCGCCTCGGTCTCCGCCGACGACTGCGCCCGGTCGGCGAGCAGGGTGGCCGGATACGCCGACCGGGCGGCGGGCCCGGCGTGCCGGCGGATCACCTGCAGGTGGCGCAGGCGCATCCGGCTCAGGTTGCAGACCACCGAACGAAGATACGGCAGCGCGTTCTCGACCCCGCGGAGCCGCCGCCAGCGCCGGTAGAGCTGGTAGAACGCCTCCGCCACGATGTCCTCGGCGTCGTCGGCCCCCAACAGCACGGCCAGCCGCAGCATGCTGCTGTAGTGCTCCTGGAACAACCGCGCCAGCGCGACCTCGCGTTCCGGATCATCGCCGGCCGCGGAACCGGCCGCGGAACCGGCGGCGGCACCGGCGGCGGCACCGGCGGCTGCCGCGCCGGGCGGTGCGGCTCCGGCCGGACCGGGCCCGGCCGCTCCAGGCCCGGACGGTACGGCGGTCGGCATGCTCGCCGGGCGCGGCGTGGTCTCCTCCGTCACGACGGGCCGACCGCCGATCCGGTACGCAGGCGACCCCGCCCGGCCCGCGCGAGCAGCGGGATGGCGGCGACGACCACGGCGAGATTGACGACCAGGGCGACGATCGCGGCGTACACCGGCGCCCGGTGGTCGCCGAGGCCGATCCACACCACGGCCGAGAAGCCCTGCCGGACCACCAGGAGGGTCCCGACGATCATGCCGGTCACCCAGCCCGCCAGCAGCGCCCGGCTGTGCGACAACCGGGTGAACAGGCCGAGCACGACCGCCGGGAACGTCTGCAGGATCCACACTCCGCCGAGCAACTGCAGGTTGATGGCGTCCTGATTGCGGAGCCCGACCACGAAGCCGACCGCGCCGACCTTCGCGGTCAGCGAGATCAGCTTGGCGATCCGGGTCTGATGCTTGGGTGTGGCGGTCGGGTGGAAGTACTCGACGTAGATGTTCCGGACGAACAGCGTCGCGGCGGCGATGGACATGACAGCGGCCGGCACGAGCGCCCCGACGACGAACGCGCCGAAGATCGCGCCGGTCAGCGCGGCCGGCATCAGGCTGCGTACCAGCAGCGGCACCGCGGCCTCCGCGTTGCCGGCCGGGGCGAGCACGCCCGCCGCGAGCGCGGCGATGCCCAGCAGCCCGAACAGGCCCAGCACCGCGGTCCAGGCCGGCAGCGCGACGGTGACCCGGCGCACCACGTCCGCGCTGGCCGCGGCGAACGTCGCGGTGTGCAGGTGCGGATACATCAGCAGGGCCATCGCCGAGCCGAGCGCGAGGGTGGCGAACGCGGGGTAGAGCGTGGGGTCCAGGTGCAGCGAGGCCCCGGGCAGGCCGGGCGTCGGCAGGCGCGCCTCGGCGGCGGCGAACATCGGGCCGGGCCCGCCGAACTCGTCCAGCGCGACGGCCACCACGGCCACCACCGCGCCGCCGATGGCCACGCCCTTGACCAGCGAGATCACCGCCGGCGCGCGCAGGCCGTGGTGGTAGGTGGCGACGGCCAGCACGGCGAACAGGCCGATGAGGGCCAGGTCGCCGGCCCAGCCCTGCGGATACAGCCCGCCCGCGGTGAGCACCGCCCGGATGCCCAGCAGTTGCAGCGCGATGTAGGGCATCGTGGCGAGAATGCCGGTGAGCGCCACCGCCAGGGCCAGCGGCGGGGAGGCGTACCGGGTCTTGACGTAGTCCGCGACGGTGATGTGCCCGCCGTCCCGCGCGGCCTGCCACAACCGGGGCAGCACGACGAAGGCCAGCGGACAGAGCACCACCGTGTACGGCAGCGCGAAGAAAGCGAGCGCGCCGACGCCGTAGACCAGCCCCGGCACCGCCGCGAACGTGTACGCGGTGAAGATGGTGCCGCCGAGCAGAAACCACGTGACGCTGCCGCCGAGGCTGCGGTCGGCGAGCGCCCAGCCGTCCAGGCTCGGCAGCCGGTCCCGCCGGCGGAACCGGCGGGCGGTCACGGCGACCAGGGACGTGCCACCGACGATGAGCAGGAACGTCACCACGGTCGTCGACTGGATCATGCACACCACCTGACTCGGGCTGTCGTGTACGGGTTGCGCGAGGATCGGATTCGGTTGACCGCCGTGCCGAGGAATCCCGAAACATGTGGGAAATCTGTGTAAACCATGGGGACGGCCGAAGCAACTCGTCGATGTGACATCAGAACCCACCCCACGGGCAAGCCGGGCGCGACGGCGCAACGCCGTTCTGTCGGCCCTGTGCCTCGCCGCGCCGCTGCTGGGCCTGCTCTGGGTTCCCTGGTACGCCGGCGGCGGCCCCGCCCTGGCCGGCGTGCCGTTCTTCTACTGGTACCAGTTCGCCTGGGTGCCGGTGAGCGCGCTGCTGCTGCTCGTCGCGTACCGCCTGCGCCGCACCGATCCGCACCGCCCCACCCTGACCCGAGGGGGAACACCGTGACCGCAGCTCCGACCACCAGCCCACCCACCGGCCGCTCCTGGCCGACACTGAGGACCGTGATCACCTGGACGGCGGTCGCCGTCGTCGGCGCGGTCGCCTGGGGCATGATCGCGTTGTCGCGCGGCGAGGACATCTCGGCCATCTGGCTGGTGATCGCCGCCCTCGGCTCGTACGCGATCGCGTACCGGTTCTATGCGAAGTTCCTGGCCCGCACGGTGCTGCGGGTCGACGACCGGCGGGCCACCCCGGCGGAGCGCCTCGACGACGGCGTCGACTTCCAGCCGACCGACCGGCGGGTGGTGCTCGGTCACCACTTCGCGGCCATCGCGGGGGCCGGCCCGCTGGTCGGGCCCGTGCTCGCCGCGCAGATGGGCTACCTGCCCGGCACCATGTGGATCATCTTCGGGGTGATCTTCGCCGGCGCGGTGCAGGACATGGTGATCCTGTTCTTCTCGATGCGGCGCAACGGCAAGAGCCTGGGCCAGATGGCGCGCGACGAGATCGGTGCGTTCGGCGGCGCGGCGGCCCTGATCGCGGTGTTCTCCATCATGATCATCCTGTTGGCGGTGCTCGCCCTGGTCGTGGTCAACGCCCTGGCCCACTCGCCGTGGGGCACCTTCTCGATCGCGATGACCATCCCGATCGCCCTCTTCATGGGCTTCTACATGCGGGTGATCCGGCCCGGCCGGGTGGTCGAGACCTCGGTCATCGGCGTGGGCCTGCTGCTGCTCGCGATCGTCGGCGGCGGCTGGGTCCAGGACTCCGGGCTGGCCGGGGCGTTCACCCTCAGCCCGGAGACCCTGGCGATCTGCCTGGTCGGGTACGGCTTCCTGGCCTCGGTGCTGCCCGTCTGGATGCTGCTGGCCCCCCGCGACTACCTCTCCACGTTCATGAAGATCGGGACGATCAGCCTGCTCGCCGTCGGCGTGCTGATCGCGGCCCCGGTCCTGAAGGCCGACGCGGTGACCTCGTTCGCGAGCACCGGCACCGGCCCGGTCTTCGCCGGCAAGCTGTTCCCGTTCGTCTTCATCACCATCGCCTGCGGCGCGCTCTCCGGCTTCCACGCGCTCATCTCCTCCGGCACCACCCCGAAGCTGATCCAGAAGGAGTCCCAGGTTCGGCTGGTCGGCTACGGCGCCATGCTGATGGAGTCGTTCGTAGCGATCATGGCGCTGATCGCGGCCTGCATCCTGGAGCCGGGCCTGTTCTACGCGATGAACGCCCCCGCGGGCTTCCTCGGCGCCACCGCCGAGAGCGCGTCGACGGCGGTGGCCACGCTCGGGTTCACGATCACGCCGCAGGATCTCACCGCCGCGGCGGCGGCCGTGCAGGAGCAGACCCTGGTGGCCCGCAGCGGCGGCGCGCCGACGCTGGCGGTCGGGATGTCCGAGATCTTCTCCAGCGTCGTCGGCGGGGAGTCGCTCAAGGCGTTCTGGTACCACTTCGCGATCATGTTCGAGGCGCTGTTCATCCTGACCACGGTGGACGCCGGCACCCGGGTCGGCCGCTTCATGCTGCAGGACACCCTGGGCAACATCTGGAAGCCGGTCGGCCGGGTCAGCTGGAAGCCCGGCATCTGGGCGACCAGCGCGGTCGTCGTGCTGGCCTGGGGATACTTCCTCTACACCGGGGTCACCAACCCGCTCGGCGGGATCAACCAGCTCTTCCCGCTCTTCGGCATCGCCAACCAGCTCCTCGCCGCCGTCGCACTGACCGTGGCGACCACGATCCTGATCAAGAGCGGCCGGCTGAAGTGGGCCTGGGTCACCGGCGTACCGCTGGCCTGGGACGCCGCGGTCACCCTCACCGCCAGCTACCAGAAGGTCTTCTCCGCCGACCCGAGGATCGGCTTCTTCGCCCAGCGGGAACGGTATGCGGACGCCCTCGATCAGGGCAAACTGCTCGCCCCGGCGAAGAACGCCGACCAGATGCACGCCGTGGTCACCAACTCCACGGTCGACGGTGTCCTCGCCGCGTTCTTCGCGCTGCTGGTCATCGCCGTGCTGGCGAACGCGGCGCTGGTCTGCTGGCGTTCCGTTCGCGCCCGCGAGCCGTTGCCCTCCACCGAGACGGAGTTCGTGGAGTCCACGCTGACGGCGCCGGCCGGGCTGTTCCCCACCGCGGCGGAGCGCCGCGAACTCGCGGCCGCCGGCGCGAAGCCGGGCGGCGGGGATCCCGCGCCATGAGGCTGGCCCGGGCTCTCGGCGGCGTCCGGTGGTACCTGCGCGAACTGACCGGTGAGAACCAGTACGCGCGGTACCTGCGGCGGCACGGCCTGACGCACCCGCAGGCGGTGCCCCTGTCGCGCCGCGAGTTCGAACGGCAGCGCGTCGACCGGGCCGACAACTGCCCGGGGAGTCGCTGCTGCTGACAGTGGGAAATACTCCCCGGGTGCGACCGACCGGGCAGCCTTCGCTATCCCCTTCGGGCAGGGCGGACGCCGTTTTCGCCGTACTGTCGCGCAGGTGTCACCATCGACCGGCCGATGGTGCACGGCAACGCCACAGGTCGGGCGTCCGCCGGACCGTGCCCGTAGGGAGCGAACGGTACCAAAATGGACCTCAGTGAACGTCGGCCGGCCACGGTGCTCGACCGGCAGATCCGGGACGCGCGGATGCGCGCCTTCTCCGGCCGCGGAAAGGAGCTGACAGCCTTCCGCGTGGCGTCGGCCGGCCGTGCGGACACGTTCGCCGTGCTCTACCTCCACGGCCCGGGCGGGAGCGGCAAGACGACGCTGCTGGCCCGGTTCGCGGACGACGCCCGGCTCGGGCACCGCCGGGTCGTGGTCATCCGGCCCGGGCAGAACGACCGCCGCGTCGAGACGCCGGGTGCCGGGACGGGCCCGCCCGTCGTCCTGATCGACGACATCGACCTGGCGGACCAGCCGGAGCAGTGGTTGCGGCACACCGTGCTGCCGGCGCTCCCGGTCGGCGCCCTGGTCGCCGTGGCCTCCCGGCAGCCGCCGTCGGTGCGGTGGCGGACCGAGCCGGGATGGTCCGATCTCCTGGTCCCGCTGGCGCTGGAACCGTTCACGCGCGCGGAGTCGACGGCACTGCTGCGCGCCCATGACGTGCCGGAGGAGCGTCACGAGCAGGCGATCTGGGCCTGCGGTGGCAATCCGCTGGCGCTGCGGGTCGCGGCGCAACTCCTCGTCGCCGGTCCGCACGGCGTCACCGACGAGGACCTGCCCCGCGAGCTTGCCCTGTCGATCTTCGATCAGCTGGTCGGTGAGCTCCCGTCCGGTGCCCATCGGCAGGCGCTGGAGGCCTGCGCGCACGCCGCGACGATGAATGCGAATCTGTTGCGCGCCGTGGTCACCGACGCCGACGCCGGCGTGCTCTTCGAGTGGCTGCGGACACTGCCCTTCGTCACCTCGGGCCCGCGCGGGCTCTATCCGACCGATGCGGTGCGCACCCTCGTGGAGGCGGAGCTGCGCTGGCGGGACGCCGACCAGTACGCGGCGATGCACGACCGCATGATGACCCATCTCCTCAAACGCGCCCGTACCGTCGCCGCCGACGTCGCGCTGCCGCACGTCGCCGATGTCCTCTTCGTGCAGCGCCCCGAGCGGAGCTCGCAGGCCGGCTTCGCCAATCTCGACGAGCTTGAGGTGCGGGATCACCGCTACGAGCCGGCCGACCGCGCGGAGGTGTGCCGGATCGCGTTGCGGACCCAGGGCGCCGAGTCCGCGAGGCTGGTGGCGTTCTGGCTCGACCGGCAGCCCGAGGCGTTCTACGCCCATCGGCGCCGGGGCGAGGAGGAGATCGTCGCGTTCACCGGCCAGCTGAGCATCGGCCACCCCAGCGCCGAGGAACTGAGCGAGGACCCCGTCGTCGCCGCGGCCTGGTCCCGGAGCCAGAGCCTCGCGCCGCTGCGCACCGGCGAACGGCTGAACCTCGTCAGGTTCCTGGTGGACCCCCGGTTCCGGCTGCGCCCGTCCGACGTCACCCTGCTGATGCAGGCCCGGGTGGCGATCCAGACCATCCGCGAGGACCACATCGCCTGGTCGATCATCGTCTGCCCGGAGAGCGACTACTGGCCGGCGCGACTCGAACGCACCCACCCCCGCGACCCCGGTCCACCGATCGACGTCGACGGCCACGCCTACACGCTCTTCTCCATCTACTGCGGCTCCCAGGACGTCACAGCCTGGTCCGACGAGGTGGACGATGAGCTGCTGGCCCGGCAGCCGAGGTCCGCGCCGGTCGGCAAGGACCGCTTCATCACCTTCAACCGCGCCGAGTTCGACCAGGAGGTCCGGCGGACGCTGCGGGCCTGGCGCCGCCCGGACCGGTTCGCCGACAGCGCCCTGCGGCACAGCCGGGTGGTCGCCGAGACCGGCTGCGAGGACGCCGTGACGGGCGTACGCCAGGCGTTCGCGGCCGCGCTCGAGACCCTCGGCAGGGACCCGCGGCAGGTGAAGTACCACCGCGTCCTGGTCGCCACCTACCTCAACGGGGCACCCACCCAGGAAGCCGCCGCCGAGCGCCTGAACCTGCCGTCCAGCACCTACCGCCGGCACCTGAGCCGGGGCCTGGACGAGCTCTGCACCCTGCTCTGGAAGGCCGAGAACCACGGTCTCCGCCTGCTCGCCGGCATGTCGGACTGAGGCATGGGGCCGGCGGCTCAGGGGCGCCGGCCCACGGCGCTGACGATCTGGGTGCGCAGGCTGGTCGCGTCCGTCACTGTTCCCGGCGGAAGGCCGTCCTGGGCGGCCAGCAGGATCCGGCAGCGGCCGACATAGGCGCCCGTGCCGGCCTGAACGACGATCTCCACGAGCGCGCCACGGGCCCGCAGCCCCACCGCGACCCCGGTCCGGCCATCGATCGTCCTGGCCCGGTCCACGACCTCCAGGCCCGGCAGCAGGGCGAGGGCCTGGTAGACGGTGGCCCGGACGCGCCGGGGGAGCAACCCTCGTTCCAGCGACTGCGCGGCGAAGATCAGCACCTCCTGGCCGGGGTCGGCGCCGTCACCGGCGGCGTCGGCCCGCAGCCGGGCCAGCAGCGCGCCCGGGTCGCGGGGCAGGCCCGCGATGAACGCGGGGGTGGGCTCCTGCCAGAGCCCCGGCCGGTCGCAGGGATCCTGGCCCGGGCTCGGGTAGTAGTCACCGCAGCGACCCCGCCACTCGGTCACGGGCGCCGGCTCGCCCGGCACCGAGGTCCGGAACGTCTCGTCCCAGATCCGCGGCGGCCCGGCATCCTGGACCCGCTGCAGCCAGGTGCCGCGCGGGTCGGCGGGAATCCACTCCTCCACCAGTTGGTCGACGCCGATCACGTCCTGCCCGCCGGTGCCGGTCGGTGCCACCTCCAGAGTGAACTGCCGGGTCGCGACGAAGCGCGCCTGCCCCGGCGCGGGGCTGGGGTCGGGTGCACTCTCGACGGCGGCGGCAGCGGTCCGCAGCACCACCGCCGGGTCGTCCGGTACCGGGACGGCCGGCGGCCGGCCCCGGGTCACGACCGCGACGACCAGCAGCAGCGCCACCGACACCGCCGTGCCGGCGATCACCGGCCGGCGCCGCTGCCGGGTCGCCGGGGGCGGACCGGCGACGCTCAGATCGATGCTCACCGTCGCCGGATCGCCGCACGGTGCCAGCAGGGTCATCGGCATTCAGCGGGCTCGCAGCTGCGCGTTCATGAGGTGCGTTTCCCATCTGGTCAGCCGCTCACAACGAGGCACCCGGGCGCCTCTCGGCCGGGATTCTGCGGTGGATCATCGCTCACCGAAAAGATCAAAATCCGCTCACCCGCCCGCCATTCCGCCATCGGTTTGCTCCATTCACGGTGGTGAAACGGGGGCGCGGAAACCCAGCGTGACCGAGGCCCGACCGAGCGCTGAGGGTGAGCGGGAACGCTCGGACACAGCGTGTCCGAGGGCCACCGGTCGGTGAGATTCGCCGGTCGAGCCGATCGCTCCGAAAATCGCGGACCCTGCCCGCCCGTCCACCGGTTCCACGGGCAGACGGGCAAGAGTCGGCTGCCCGGATCCACATGGGTCACACACCTCGACGACCCGACCGGCCCGGCGCCCGTGACACCGGAGATGTGCGCGTGACCGGTGGAGTAGTCGACGGCGATGCCCACTCCGCCGCGGCGGCCGACGCGAAGTTGACGTAGTGGCCGTAGCCCCAGAACATGGCGGATCGCTGGGAGGTCAGCAGGCCCTGCGCGGAACGGTCGCGGTGCCGACGCCCAGCAACCGGGCTTCGGGCCGGACGCCCAGCTCACGGCCGCGGCGTCCACACCGGCAAGATCGGATCGGGAAAGATTCAATAGCTGGGAACTCGTTCGCCTGAGCGGACAGGAAGAGGCATGACGCACACCCTTCGCGCCCGCCTACGAGCCGGCGATCCTGCGGCGTTCGGGCAGGTCTTCGACGATCACGCCGGCCAGGTCCATCGGCATGCCGTCCGTGCGACCGGATCTTGGGCTACGGCCGAGGACGTGGTGTCGCTGACGTTCTTCGAGGCGTGGCGGCTGCGGGAGAACGTCCGTCCGGACGGCGACAGCGTCCTGCCGTGGCTCCTCGGCATTGCCACCAACGTGCTGCGCAACACCCGCCGCGCCGCCCGGCGGCACAGCGCCGCGCTGAGCCGCCTGCGGATCGAGACGGTGCCTGACCTCGCCGACGAGGTGACCGACCGGATGCGCGACGCCGACAGGCTGACCGCGGCGGTCGCGGCGCTGAAGCGGCTGCGTCCGGCCGACCGGGAGGTGTTCATGCTCTGCGTGTGGTCCGGACTGGATTACGCCCAGGCCGCGGAGGCGCTCGGCGTGCCGATCGGCACGATCCGGTCCCGGCTCAGCCGGGCCCGGGCACGGCTGCGCGATCTGACCGAGATGGAACTCGCGCCGCGGCGCGGACAGGTACAGGGTGGCCGCATCAAAGCGGCCCGGTCGCATCAGGAGGAGACCCGATGAACGAGATGCCCGGACGAGAGCCATTGCCGGCGCCAACGGTTCCCGACCTATCCGCCGACCGCCACCGCGAGTTGAAGGACGTTTTCATGCAGACGATCACTGAGGCACCGCAGCGCACCGCCGCCCGCCGCCGGTGGGCGCTGATCATCGCGCCGGCCACCGTCGCCACCGTCGCCGCGGTCGCGATCGGCGCCGTGACCCTGACCGGGCCGAAGGCAAACGATGCTTCGAATGCCATCGCGCCCACGGTTGCCAGCGATTCCGGTGACGACGCCGGCCCGCTGCTCGAACGGATCGCGTTCACCGCGGCCGCCCAGCCGGGCACCACGGTCGGCGCCGACAAGTTCGTCTACGTACACAGCAAGGTGGCTTTCGCGGGCCAGCCGAAGGGGCGGGGCTCCGCGAGACTCGATCCGGTGCACGACCGGGAGATCTGGCTGCCGCAGTCGAAAGGCGTCACCGCCCAGTTCCGCGAAAACGGCAAGATGGTCCGCATCCCCGACGTGACGCCCAACAGCGCATACGCGAACCTGCCGACGGATCCGGACGCGCTGCTGAAGCGGGTCTACAAGGAGGGGGAGGTCTTCAGCAAGAACGGCGCGGGCCCGGACGCCAACGCGTTCCAGTACATCGGCGGCGCGGTGAGCGAAAGCCTCCTGCCGCCCAAGGTGACCGCGGCGCTGTACCGCGTGGCCGCCAAGATTCCCGGCGTGCAGCGGGTGAAGGATTCGGTCGACGCGGCCGGCCGGCACGGGGTGGCGGTCGGCCGCACCGACCAGAAGGGCGAGCGGCATGTGTGGATCTTCGATGCCCGCACGTTCGCCTTCCTCGGCGAGCGGTCCTACCTGGTGAAGGACATGGAGTGGGGCAAGGCCGGCATGTTGACCGGCACGACGGCCGTGCTGAAGCGCGGCGTCGTGGACAAGGTCGGCCAGCTGCCTCGCTAGTGAGGATCCCGATCACACGAACGCGTGTTGACGGATGGCACCGAGCCACTCCCGAGGGCGTCCGCCGCAACCGACCGCCACCGTAACCGGCGAGGTACGTCCGCCTGACCCACCACCCAGCCGGGCCCGCCGGACAAAAATTCCCTGGCGCCACCCCAAGCGCGGCAGCCAGACCAGATCCGCACGGTGACCACCCAGCCCGCGCTGGCAACCAGGGCGCGCGGAACCGATCACCCAGCCGCAGCCGGGATGCATGCAAGAT
>Ga0307516_10007464_pt1 | contig 12573 bp, 10 predicted proteins | sample 19_EM_MG_FD_203310 | JGI IMG/M metagenome (GOLD analysis project Ga0307516, IMG submission 203310) | Populus trichocarpa ectomycorrhiza microbial communities from riparian zone in the Pacific Northwest, United States - 19_EM | ecosystem: Host-associated > Plants > Roots > Unclassified | place...
ATCTATATATCATATATTTACAATATAACCATTCTCGAGCCTCAAGGCCTATACATATACGTATATACATACGGTATTTACCGTATATATACAGTAAGTAGATAGTACGGTTGGAGCCTTACCACTGACTCACAAAGCACACCCGCGCGCCTCCCCATTATCCTCCCGTACGAACCAACCGTGGACTTGGGACTAGGTGAACAGCACAATGAAGGCACCGTTTCTCATACATATCTTGTGTATCTTACTTGGGCTGTGTGCCGCTGCCTGCGCACGGCGGGTCCGAGTCCTTTTTGTGGTGTCTACACATGCCCCGGCCCAGAATGTCGTTTCTCGGTAACATGCATGCCGGGGATGGCTCTTCCTCACCAATATTTCTGCATTTTGGTTTTAGGGCCAGAGAACGACCTATCTATATACTTCTGAAAGTGGACAAAAAGATAGATCATAGACCCTGGGGAGCTGAGCGATGCCTTCGTGTATTGTGTACCCTTTGCATGCAAACAAGGGCTACGTACTACATAGCAGTAGGCAATGCAGCTTCTTTGTCGCTGAAGTGATTGTTTCCTCTGTCCTCGAATCGAAGGTCTGGAATAATATGTTTGTATCCTTCCTCTGCCTCCGATTTCTGCTTTGCCACCGACGATGGAATACACTTCATCCATGAAAAGCGGCAATGTCCTGGGTTGCATATTCAAGAAAGACGGCAGTAAACTTGCTTACGTTCGTGACGGTGGGTTCAAGGGCAGAGGAAATCGTTGGGAGATGGTGTAGAATAGCTGCATGGTAGACGCTCCGGCTCTACGATTTGGACGATTCAACAAAAGTTTACATTAGTCGATGAAACACCCTCACCGACGAAATTGGCCGCACTCCGCCACCTATGCGATGGTCACACAGTTGAACATCGACAGTATTATAAATTGAGGACGTACATTTCTCCATAACTGGATCCAGCTAACAAAAGACCTCGAGTGAAAATCTCCACCACTACTGGTTGGCAATGGACGTTCGAGGAATCGCTTCAGGGTTGGTAACACGGATATAGTGTGGTCACATTGCACTCAAAACCCCACCAGACATCAAGGACATTCTATAGGACCAACGCCGACCATGGGACGACGAACATACCCCATCCCCCAAAGAAAAAACAAATGCCACGTCATCAACCCTCCAAGGTGTAGCAGGAACACCCTCCGGCCCCTCATCCTCCGCAGCACCATCGCTTGAATAGTTAGACGAAGATTGAGATCGGCTCGTCACGATAGCCAAAGAGAGCTCCTTAGAGGGAAGGGAAACGCTCCGTCCGATATGTACCGATTGACTTCAAAAACACAGTCCTGTACATGCGCTTTTTGCCTGGTCTGAACGAGGGCCAGATGGAAAGCAGAGGGCTGTTTTTGATCATGCCCAAGTGAATGTAGAATCCGAGATACGCGGGAGAAAAATTGTCGATGGAAGGTTTAGGTGGGGACAAGTTACGATGCTCTTCGCCAACTTCAAGGACGAGGAAGGAGATTGACGGAGCCTACGTCACTGATTATGGGACTAGACCGGTCGGGAATGAGCGGCGGCCAAATTTCAATATCAGCCTTGCAGATTGCGACGATGGCCACATTCCGACAAGTGGTATGCAAACACACAACTTCGTGCCGATAAATCCCCGCGGCACCCATGCACGGAAAATGCTGTTCCGAGATCCCTATGACGATTTTCAAAGTAGCCCACCGGATGCTGTACCCTTCTGCCAAGGATCGAAAAGAGCATCCCAAATGTGGCGGATTCATTCGCGAATGGGGCTTGTGAAGAAGCCCAGTAGGTGGCGAACAATTGCAGTCTTGAGTCTGCTGTGGTGGTGCCGTGCGCAGGTGTGGTTCTGGCACTTGTGCCGCCGTCCTCAACCCCTCTTCGCCGGCTCTGGGGTCCTCGAGACAAGAGACTAACCCTCCAACCAACAAGTCGCCCGCCAGCGAGCCAAGAAGCCATCCACCGGCTCACTCGTCAGCGTTGACCCTGGAGAGTCGAGCCAGGAGTTGGATGGTTTCGTGTCGTCGGTATGGCGACATTTCCCCTGGAAATGCTGGCGTAAGAAATCAGAGGGCTGGTACTTGGCGCTACAAGAAAGAATCAGTGAGTAATGGCTACAGGCAGTGAAGGTCCAGACTCCAAACTGACCGTAGATAGATGACGGGGATTGCTGTGCCCCCAAATACGCAGCAAATTGACCCTCCTCCAACATCACGACCTCCCTGATGCGCAAAGCATTGAGTAGTGTGCAAGACGTCGTGCGGAGCGCGGTGTGGTCTGTATTAACAGAGAAATCCAGGATAACCAAACGGCGGTCATAGAGCTGAGAAATGATACCTACACAAGCGTGTCAGAAGCGCAGGGTAAATGGAGGCGCATGTTCGAGAGTGAGGTGCTGAGGGCTCATCGCGGTCTGTTGGGTAGGGAAGAGGTGGAGAGGTGGAGAAGGGTGGCCCGGGGGAGGGGTGGAGAAAAGCGACCAAGCAAGCAATTATCGATTAGTGTGGGCGGCCGAGTGATCGGATGAACAACCGAATTGCGATCAGTGCCCGTAAGGTTTACCTCGTTGAATCACAATACGACTCATACGAAAGGCAGAAGCTCTCAAATCCAAACAAAAGAGGATGCAGGACCGACTCCTCGCTACTATCCCCAGTGTGAGTAGGTTCCCTGGATGCGACAGCGGTGTCGGTGGGCTCGGTGTCGGATCAACTTCGACTTTGTATACGAGGGCGGCGGACAAGGCGTGGCTGCTTTATCGATTTACCACCTCCCATCGGCTTCTAAGTTCTCGCAGTCGTTCTCCTGAAACCCCTCATCAGCTCTCTACACTTTTTCTAACCACAATGCTATTAATCAGGACTATATTACCTTCCCCGCATTCATATCTATTGCCAAGAGGGTCCGCCGTGATCAAGTTGTCCCAGGCGTTGGGGAGGACACAACCGGAATGCTAGAATTTGACGTCGACGCAGACATCGTTGAGGGGGATGGCTGGACCTTGAAGAACAGCAGGGTCCAACAAAAATCACTATTCGGCACGTCAAGAGGAAGACGGTAAACACGTTTATCAGGAAGCAGTGTTTACACACAGCACTCTCGGTTTTAAAACCTAAGTGCAGGTCGATAGCTTCAAATTGAAAATTTAAACACACCTGTCAAAACAGAAAGACAGCAGAGTTCATCCGAGATTACATTGTAGATACCACAGAGTCTACTGTACCTATATTTGAAGAACAACTTGTGGCATCCACGAGTCGTTGATGTTGGTATTGCATCTTCCCGCAAGATTCTCGTTCAGGCCCTTCTCATATGCTATATTCAATTACCCGCAAGGATCCCTCCGGTCGCTGGCTCCGGAATTCATACGACCTCGATAGGAATCCCGTTCAATTTCCAAGAAAATGCCGTTATCAATAATATTTGCATTTAACCAATATCCTCATCTGATACCTCACTGAGACACTCCAACTCCTAATCCCCTACTCCCCACACAAAACCGCAGTTGTCAACAGTGCTCAGCGATTTTTAAAATTCATCTCCCCGCTACTATCCCCGGTATGAGATCTATCGTTATTGAATATACGAATATACTTGATATCTGGTCCGTGAAGGCATGGTAAGAAACGGCCCTACGGAGACTCGTCCTGCCCCCCGCTCGAGCGTCGGGCATTAGGGTTGGTATGAGAAGGGAAGAAGAAACGGGGATTTACAACATGCGCCACTAAATCTCGGCACATGAAAGGAAGTGGAGGAGTGGGGTGGGGTAGCAAGCTAGAAGGAGCGGGAAAGCGCATGGCGGTAAGTGTCCATTAAATGACAGACGGGAGTTGTAAAAAAAATGAGGGGGGACATAAAGCCAGCAAAAAAAGGAATGTCCACAGGCATAAACCAAGAGAAGAAGAAAAAGGTATGGGTAAAGAAAGAAAGAAAAAAAAGGTCATTCAAATTCTTCACGTTTTAATACCTCAACGGCGTCCCCACCCTCCTAGGTTCTCTCGTGTACGGATCATAATCCATACTCATCCCGGTACTCCCCCTTCCAGGCGACTCCATCCCCGGGGTCCCAGGGTGCATCTCATACCCCACAAATCCATCCGCATCCCGGTCATGATACTGCACCCCACCCACACTGGCCATACTGGTGTTCGGACCATGCTGCTGCGACTCCCACAAATGACTGTCGTTTCCTTGCTGCAGCGGCACAAACGCGCTCGATTGCGAGCCCTGAAAGTTACGCGAATGACCTCCCGCGAAGGAAGCCACACCCTGTCCGCCGCCTGCCATCATATACGAAGTCGAAGCCGACCCAACACCGCCAAGCCCACCACTGCCGCCTCCCGGGAACACTTTCTGTCGCTTTCGTCGTGCGAGACAGATCCCAACCGCCGCACCCAAAACCCCAATCACCGCCACGGCACCAACAACCGCCCCTATTATCAACCCTAGATGAGACGTCGCACCCCCACCCGAACCACCACCACTACCATTACTATTCCCACTCCCCACCGCAGAATCCAACAACACACTTGCAGGGAGGACAGCTGCCGGCTGCGTCGGCTGCGTCCCAACCTGTCCACTCCCAACAATGACCATCGTCCCCTTACTCGGCACTCCCTGCACCACAACGAAAAGCAACGCAGGGCCAGGCTGCAGCACGTTCGGGTTCGGAGCCTGCGCGACATGCAGCACGTACGAACCGTCCTTGTTCACCGTGAACGTGTTGTTCAGCTGCACGTACCGCTGCCCCATATTCATCGCGTGCGTTGTGAACCCCCCGCGAACGAGCACGACGGTTGTGTTACCCGCCGCAGCGTTTGCCGAGCCGTGGTACGACGACGCGGGGATCGTGAGGTCGAACGATGCACCGCCGTAGGAGACGGTGGTGGGGGCGCCTTTGGGCTCTGGGCGTGTCGATGCGTTGAAGTAAGGCGGGTAGAAGATCTCGGCGCGGTACTCGGTCGGGAAGATAGTCGTCAAGTTCACATCGACGTTCGGGTTCGACCCGGCGATGAGGACGGAGCCGTCCGGGAGGAGCATGGCGGAAGAGTGGTACAGCCGCGCGATGTTGGACGCGGAAAGGCCGGCGTTGGACCAGCGTTGGCCCTGCGGCGCGTTCGGGTTGTAGATAGCCGGGGTGCCGACCGGCCCGGAGGCGAGTGACATGCCGAACGGCATCTGTGAGTAGGACGAGGTGGTACCAGTTGAAGTGGCGTAGCCTGCGGTTCCATTCAGGCCGCCGTTGATGACGAGCATAGATCCGTCGGGGAGTATGATGAATTGGCCCATGGAGCGTCCCTCGGGCATCTGGTCGTCTGTGACGTAGACTGGCTGCGATCCGTCGGCTGGTTCGGGTGTGATCCGCTGGCAATCCCGGGAAGCGGGATAGTTCCATGTGTCGATGGCGGGATAAGAGTAATTGCCCCAGTCGGTGTCGGACATGTCGGAGCCACCACAGAACAGGATGGTGGGGTTCCAATTGTTCGCCGGGGTCAAGGGAAGCATGGCGACGGCGCCAGAGGCGGGATAGACTCGGATGACCTTGCCTGGCATATCCGGAAGGGGTGTTTCAGCGTTGGCGTTGTAGTCCCAGATGACTGAGGTAATGGTCTATCAGACAACGAGAGGAAGGAAAGGAAGAAAGGAAACGGACTTGTCGAGAAGTTGGCCTGGACGAACATCTTTCCCGAGTTCAAAAGGAAGGCGTGGGCATACGCGTTCAGTCCGGACGTTGTCGTCATGAATTGCATCAATTGTGGTGCGCGGCCATTGGCAGGGAAGAACTCGTATGTGGGCTCGGCAGCACCACCCTCGTATGTCGGGTCAGCGTTGGTGGGATAACTATTCCGGTTGATGTAGCCGCCGTTTACGAAACCTCCGATCAGGACGATGGAGCCATCTGCGAGGGCCTCGGCGGTTGAATACCACCGGCGCTTTTGCATGGAAATGACACTCGGGTCATCGTACCATTGGCACGATGCATCAGCGAAGTTATCGGAGCTTGAGCAGGGGTTGAGGATGCGTATTGACTTGGAGCCGTCGAAATCTTGGTATTCTGCATCCCAGGCTGGGATGCCTGTTGGTCCTATTTGGGATCCACTGCTTCCGCCACGCCCGACGGCAGTGTTGCCACCAAAAGTGACGTAGGAACCGTTTGGGAGATGCATTCCAGAGGAACAAAAGACATTAGTGGCCACATCCATCGTCGTTGCTTTCTGAGTAGCGATGTCCCTGGGATCAAACCGTTCAGAGTGGGGGAAGAGGATGAAGCGTTGGAGAGACACCGACCAGACAGCTCCCCATGCTGGATGACCGTTCACGAGTGCGGCGTTGCCTTCCGCCTTGTCTAGTATGTATACTTTTTCCGTATTACCCAAGAACATCTGGGAATTAGGTGAGTACGATATGAACCAGAAAAGTGGAGCCAGGGCTCACCATCATTGCGCTGACAAGAGTGCTTCCAGCACTAGCGAACGAGCCAGCGGACGCTGCGTGAACTGGTGACGAGGCGAGAGCCAGCGAAAGAGCCAGCAGAGAAAGAGGAGCCATAGCCGCTGGCAGAGGAGAAAGAAGGGAAAGAGCTGGACCGTTGATGGCTGTGCGGTTCGTCGCCAGCGCCGCCTTGTCCTTAAAATTCAAATGGACGGACCCCAGTCACCACCCCTTTGCCGAGTGATCCCCATCTGATCCGGTAACCACTTGCTGGCATTTTGAATTTCCGCCGTTGTTCCGTGAATGAGTCCACGGGGGCTGCCAGGACCAGGCACGAACCGTCTCGCCCAGGCCCCTGGCCTACACCCGCAGCTGATGATCTACAAATGCTTACCACGGAGCGCTCCGACGAATCTCCACAGTACCTCCGCGCTCCGCCTTACCACATCGCGTCACTCTCTCGCAAGATAACCAATTGCAAACCTCACGACGGTTCACCGACCTGAAATACAGCCCGATCGATCCCGAAAAGAGGCGCCAAGAGCTGAGCACTGAATAATGTACATTCCATCCAATTCAAAAGTAGCCCCACTAGATAAATTAGCATCACATATAAATCATGACCCAGGAACCAAATTACACGTCGTCAAGACTTCCAAATCAAACCCATCAAGAGCGACGATGATATCCAGAAAACAAGCTCCTCAACGAATTCGAGAGCCTATGCCCCCGCCGCACGATCGCCGAACGCGTACTTAGGTTCTGATCCTTCTTCACCGTCACCACGTTTCTCTTCAAGCGACACGTCTGGGTCGACGTAGGGGCCGAATACCCCCCCGCCGACGTAGGTGCACTCGGTGTCGTCCCCGACCCGCTCCCCTGCACACCCCCACTGCTACCGCTGGCCGAAGTACCCACAAACGCCGCGATCGGCGGCCCAGGGAAATTATACGCAGCGTTGGGGTCGTATTGTGTTTGGACCCAAATCCCAGGGTCCGTGTCACTGTATGCACCTGGGAAGGTGACCAGCTCCTTAGAGGTCGGTGCGCCCGTCTGGGAACCGCCGACCTGCAACTGAGTGCAGGCGGGGTAGAACTCAACGCCTCCTTCGGCCATGGCGTTGTGTAGTGCGATGATCTCATGGCGGATGACATAATTGCCTGGTGCGAGTGTTGCGGGGAGGGTGATGGTTGCCTCCCCACGGGCCACTGGGCGTTAGACGGCAGGTCAGGCACGAGGAGAGACGGGAGGGTGGGGGACACCTACTTATATCAGCTTGTGCCCAGTCGCCACCGTTAGGCTTACGACCTATTTGTTGGATTTTGAACCACTTGGCCTTGGAGGTGTCGAACTGGTTGCAAGGCGTCGATCCGCACGAAGTCATGTACGTTAGCATGGGGCCTGTGTTATGTGGCCACTGGTCACGGAGGAGAAATTAGCACGAATCAAATACGACAAATACTGCAGCTAGACGCACGTTTTGGAACTCTCCACCACTCCAGTTGAATGCCATGTTACTGCCAGGATTGGCATCGGCCACGAGCGTAGCTATCTTTGCGCTGAGGCCACAGTTAATGTCCGGATTAGAGGTACCCTTGACAGGGTTGATATCGCTGATTTGACGGATGGTGCTGGGGTTGGCGTCTCCGTACGGGGTATTGCCTATGTACCGTTTGCCGTCGATGGTAACTGTGTACAGGAAACCATGGGCGTCGACGGAGGCTGCTATCACTGTGAGAAAGATTGCGCAAAACACAGGCTTCATCTTGCAGGATGACTTCTATGTCGATAAATTGGACAGGATTCGCTCAGCGAAAGATCCTACGATGGGGAAGAGGAGGGAATACTGAGTTTGCGGATGGGGTCGAGGAAGAGCATCGTGCCCAAATATTCGATTGTTTGGTGCCGGACGGAAAACGCGTGGTCTCGGTCTCGGATGGGGTTCCTGGAATGATGACCGTCGCCGCTTTCCCCACAATGGTGAATCAGAACACCAGTCATCCAGCGCCACAAGAGAAATGACTCTGAGTGTGCTTATGGAAACGCCAGACTGTTTGCGGAACTTACCGAGCACAAGGCTTCGACGTTTTGGTTCCTACACGCTCACGCGTCGTCTAATAGTAATTACACGTCTACTTGACAGCGATGGCGGCATCGAGCTTCCGATTTCGAGACCACGGATGGGATTTCTGTCGACGGATTCTCAGCGAGACCCTTCCTTTCGCACCACACGATTAAGTATCAACTGAATGGGATCACTCATGCCCTTGGTGGGATTGATATACTGGCAATTACAGGAACGGGGTTCAGGCAAGTCTAGCAACATACATCTACGTGTTCATGTTTAAGAAAATAAGAAGAAGAAATTCGGTCTATCTGTCAGGGCGACAAATTCTGTAACGATAGAAGAAGCTCAGTCTCAAAATGCAAATATCTGGAATATTGAACGTGTATAAGATATTTTTTCGCTGGAGTCCAAGAAGGTCTAAGAGGAAGGATGTGATAAGGAAAGAATAATTTTACACAGGCAATGTCAGACAGGAAATGGTGGTTTGGGGAGGACTTTGGCTTTGGTATTGAAATTTTCGGAAAACGCGTTTGATCACGTGACCGAAACGCGTCATCTCAAACAGAAAGAAATTCGGACAACAAACCGAAACCGAAGCCAAAGTCCGGAGCGCAAGGGCAACCAGATCGGGAAAACCGAAAGTCCAAATCTGGAAACACCAAGCACTGAAGGGATGGTGGTGGGTCGAAAAGAAAGGAGAACGAGCGACGCTGCGGCCGAGGAATGAGGACGCGATAGGCGAGATGCACTTGCGCGTGCACGCGAAAACTTCTCTTGTTTGGCTATGTTACAGAGGCAAGCTAGAGACGTGCGGCCGTGGGTCGCTCGTACATCTTATCCTATGATAAGTTTTCCCTCGTGCCTCGGGAAACCCTATCGCGGATTATGTCATTGTCTCCCCCGAGACTCTGTCACGTACATGTTTTCAGCGGCTCCTCGACGAAAAGGAATTTCATACCCTGTCCTATATCCTCATTGCTGACGAAATCCACGCATTGAACATATGGGGCCTCACCTTTCGTCCTCAGTTTAAATGGATTGGATGGGCTCACGGGCGCTTCCCTATGGACATTGTATTCGTAGGTCTGGTGGTCGTGAAGGAAGGCGAAGAACTGATGCTCTGGCCTTCTTCGAGGCAGCCTGAGGAACTGTACCAGGCAGAGTGTTCTCACCATGGGCGTGACAATGATGTCGTAGAGTTGTTGGGACAGAACACCAGAAGCAAGAGATGCAGGCGAGACTCCGATTGCAGCAGGGATAGCGGTATAGGCAGTAGAAGAAGCACGGGGGGGTGTCATAGGTACTCTATAATTAAGGAGGATCGGGAGGCATGCCCAATATAGAAACCGATTTACAGCCTACGGATTCCTGCATCAACGATCTTGACGCGCTCAGACGCGTCCGTTCGTGGGAATAAATGGATGAGAACTTGAAACCTTCCAAAGTACTATGGTAAAGTGGGCGCGTCTAGTACACCCAATCCAACGCAACAAAACGAACAAGAGTTAAATTCGTGGCGACAACTGGGGGAAGACTCTGGGGTCAAGTCCATGGCGATCGCCGGGAAGACATGACCGCCGAATGCCAGGAAGACGTTTGGGGGAGAGGTGGGCAAGTCCACGTCGATGGAGGGGACCAAGACGGACGTAGCGTCAAGTCCGTCGCAAAGGTGGAACAGGAAAGATGAGTAGATGGGGGTGGCTTGGCCTCAACGCTCAGCAGAAGAATGCGCAGGTGGTTTCTACTATATTAACTGCCATTCAAACTCACCTTTGGAAGCCAACTTGTCGTTCCCCGCTACCGTCACCGTGAACGTGTAATGTTTCCATGACTGTTCCATTATATCTACACCGCTAGCGCTGCCTCTCCACTTGGTCCGCAAAACACGCTTATCATGGAAGAACATGATCATATATTGCTTCCCGACCCTGGCAGAGCGTCAGCGGCAGATCCCAGCAGTGCCGACCCTGGATCGATGATCCTCCGTGGGGATGGGGTGTGAAGTGGAAGAAGAATGCATCCAGGAAAACACTGCGGACGAGATTCCGACTAGGAGGCCACGTCTGCCGGATCCGCAGGTGTACTATAGCTTTCAAACCCACTGTCGACGACGTAATCATTGCGGCGGTATGCACAAGAGTAGAGCGTCTACGAAAAACATACAGAATACAAGTCCTTCTATACCTGAGGAAGAATCAAAACAAGGAAGTGACGATCAAGAGACTTAGCATATGACATACTAAGAGGGTGGAGCCACGATTCCCAATACGTTGTACACCCCTACTAGTAATACTAGTACTGCCCACCTTAACACTAACAAACGCCGCGACCGACGGCCCAGGAAAAATATACTCCACCCTGGGGTCGAATGATGATTTGTCCCAAATCCCAGGGTCAGTGTCGCTGTATGCGCCTGGGAAGCTCACGAGCTCGTCAGCGGTCGGAGCGCCGGTCTGGGAGCCGCCGACGCGCAGTTGGGTGCACGCGGGGTAGAACTCGGCGCCTCCTTCGGCTATAGCATTGTGTAATGCGATGATCTCGTGGCGGATGACATAGTTGCCTGATGCGAGTGTTACGGGAAGTGTCATAGTTGCCTGCCCGCCGGCCACTGGATGTGAGAAGGTAGGTTAGGTACGAGGGAAACAGAAGGGTAGGGGGCATGTACGTATATCAGCTTGTGCCCAGTCGCCGGCGTTGGGCTTGCGACCTATTTGTTGGACTTTGAACCACTTGGCCTTGGAGGTGTCGAACTGGTTGCACGGTGTTGATCCGCACGAAGTCATGTATGTTAACATGGGGCCTGTGTTGTGCGGCCACTGGTCAGGCAGGAGAAATTAATACGGATCAAGTACGAAAGTACTGCAGCCAGACGCACGTGTTGGAAGTCTCCACCGCTCCAGTTGAATATCATGTTACTGCCAGGATTGGCATCGGCCACGAGCGAAGCTATCTTTGCACTGAGGCCACAGTTAATGTCCGGATTAGAGGCACCCTTGACGGGGGTGACATTGCTGACTTGACGGATGGTGCTGGGGTTGGTGTTTCGGTTCGGGACATCCCCGATGTAACGTTTGCCGTCGATAGTGACTGTGTACAGGAAGCCATGGGCGTCGACGGAGGCTGCTACCCCTGCGAGAAAGATTGCGCAAAATGTGGGCTTCATCTTACAGGACGACTTCTGTGTCGATGAAGATAAAAGACTTGGCCACGATTCGCTCGGCGAAAGGTCCTAGGAGGAGGAGGGGGTCAAGGAACGAGCATTTGCAATCATCCTCGTTCGACTGAATACTCGATTGGCAGGATCGCGGGGTTGGGCCGTTCCCACTCCCGATCAGGTGCAAAACGCCAATCTCTCAAAGTTTTCCCCCATTCGCACACAAGCCGCGACCCGGCGAGGTGAGCAGCGGCGACTGTCACATGGCAGCTTGTCTCGCTCCTACCTCACTTGCGGAGTGCAACTGTATATGCCGGATTCACCTTGAGCCCTATCATATACGTACGTATATGTACTGGTTAAATTTTAGGCCTGGTCACGAGGCTAAACGGCAATAGACAGGAGCAGCACACGGCTGGCAAACCCTGATGCCGTCATATAAGACTAGTAGGTGTGTACTACTAGTAACCGGAGGATCAATCTGCCACTGGCGCTGACGCACTGCGCGGAACCTTGTCTCCAGTTGGCAGGAAGCATTACATGATAAGATTCTTCCGTAAGTTGAAGAAAATGACATCCAGGAAACCACTGCGGACGAGGTTCCGACGTCGACCCAATTGGAGTAGGAGGGGATGTAGCAGCGACCACCAATGCTGGATCCGCACTGAGTGTTGCTCTCAAAGACACTGTCGACGACGCAATGATTGCGGCGGTACGCACGAGAGTAGAGCATCTACGGAAAACCTACAGAACCAAAGCCCAAAGTTCTATACAAAGCATACATAATACAAGTCCTTTCATAGTACTGAGGAAGAATCATAACAGGGAAGTGATAATCAAGAGGCCTAGCATATAACATACTAAGAGGGCGGAGCCATGATTCCCAACACCC
>Ga0307516_10007465_pt1 | contig 12572 bp, 18 predicted proteins | sample 19_EM_MG_FD_203310 | JGI IMG/M metagenome (GOLD analysis project Ga0307516, IMG submission 203310) | Populus trichocarpa ectomycorrhiza microbial communities from riparian zone in the Pacific Northwest, United States - 19_EM | ecosystem: Host-associated > Plants > Roots > Unclassified | place...
TTCGTGCCCAGAGTCTCTTCTCTTCAGTCTCTGACACTGGGCACAAGGTCTGTAATCTGTAGCTCTCCTCTTAATTTAGTCTCTGACACTGGGCACAAGAGTGCTCCTTTGTGGTTTATTTTAACAGCACTAACATGGCATGACAACAACCCCAGCACCAGCACCAGCACTGGCATGCACCCGCACAAGCCCCAGCCCCAGCCCCAGCACTGGCACCCCACATTGTAAGTTCTTTTTTTTCTTTTTCTTTCTGTTTTGTTTACTAACTACTATTACACTCAATCCGCTCACACATACAATGCAGCCATCAGCACACATGCTTTCATACAGCATGACAACAACAACCCCAGCACCAGCACCAGCACGCACCAGCATCAACACTGGCACTGGCATGTGGCACCCATGCAAGCCCCAGCCCCAGCCCCAGCACCCCTCCTTGTAAGTTTCCTTTTTCTTTTTTTGTTTTATTTACTAGCACCAGTGCCAGCCTCAGCACCAGCCAGTGCAGTGTGACACCACAACTACCATGTGTCAACCCCCACAACCACACATTGACAGTGGGCCACCACCACCAGCATCCATGATGATGCCAGGCCACCACTGCATGTTAACCACCACCACCACCAGTGTTGTCAAGGGTGGCCAGTGCCATGGCAGTACAGGGGTGATGATGGCAGCAACAGCAGCAATGATGACGGCAATGAGGCACGACAGCAATGATGATGATGTGACATGCATGGCCAGTGCCATGGTGGTATGACAATGACAACGGCGACAGGGATGAGGCACAATGACAATTGGGATGGGGACAGGGACAGGGATGAGGTCCAATGACAATGACAATGGCAACAGTGACAATGAAGTGACACAGGCCAGTGCCACAGCCAACAGATTGCACCAGCATCGAATTAGCATTAGTACTCATAGATGACAGTGTATTTACAATGCAATACAGGATTACAGTTTGCCTCCAGTACAACACAGAGTGTGACAGTAGGGTACAGAATAAATCTATCTACATTAGGTATGGTCTGTACAGTATCCAAAGTTGTGTAATAGTCTGTATGGTACTGTGAGGTAACTGTGATGTGACTGTACAGAGGGGGACCTACCTGTGCTGCTGTAAGCACTGTGACAGCATGTACAGACTTGTCCAGTCACTTACCAGTTCACTGATGTTTAAGACTGAGAACCCACACAGGATACCAAATCAGAACAACAAAATGGGTCTGTAGAACAACAAAACAGTGTGAAAAGAGTTGAAAGAGAATATGAAACTCACCCTAGACAAAGTAAAAGATCAACAATCACACAAGACTATCAAAAGTTGAACAATCCACTGTCAGAGCTGTCAAATGAGAATGTGACAGCATACCTGAATTAATATGGGACCCGGATAACAATGGGCTTGATGACGAAAGACCAGTCAACCAGGCAGAATTAGTATATACAATGATCAATGGAAGTAGCATTGCACCTGAGAATCCAAAGTCACTAAAAGAGATGCATGACTCACCCAAGTGGTCAGAGTGGGAGAAAGCCATCCATGCCAAGTTGGAACAACTTGAATGTATGGGGACTTTGGAGTTAGTAGATCTACCCAAGGGGAGATCTGTTGTAGACAATAAATGGGTTTTTGTGCACAAATATGGCAAGGATGGCAAGTTAGACAAATATAAAGTGCGATTAATGGCAAAAAGATACCAAAAGGATACTCACAGAAGCTGTCAAGTACCTACAATCTCTGCCTTGCTTCTGGGTGCTACTCCGACAAAAAAGGGGACAAGTCTGACAGGAGGAGATGCAAGTCCAATGTAGAGGAGGAAAAGTCCTACAGGGGAGGAGTTCAGCACCTGAGGAAGAGAAAGGAAGACGTAAGGGGTGAGGGTGTCGACTTCAGCTTATGTGCTGCGCCCTTGGATAGGCTCAGCCCTCATATTTTGGAGGAGTGGAGTTGCAATGGAGGAGTAGGAGGAGGAGGAGGAACTTAGAGTCAGACAGAAGCAAGATGAGGATGGGGCTTTGTTGATATTCATACTAAGGTACAAGGAAATACACAGAGACTTATATACTAACTGAAAGGACAGGATCCTTGTGATAAACACAAGACATGTGAAAGGCGGAGTAGGAGAAACACATGAGAGGAGGAAACACATGAAAGGGGTAAACACATGGAAGGAGTAAGTAGCAACAGGGTGACAAGGAAGTGACAGGAAGGAAACAGGGTATGTACCTGGAGGTATGACAGAAGTGGGCCAGATGGGCCAGAGGAACAGACTAGGAGTTCGGAGGAGAAATGTCGGAGTTGGTAGGAGAAACATTGGAGTTGGTAGGAGAAACATCAGAGATGGTAGGAGATGTGTCAGAGCAAAATAGGAGATACGTCGGAGTTGGTAGGAGAGATGTCAGAGCAAAGAGGAGATGTGTCGGAGCAAAGTAGGAGATATGTTGGAGCAAGTAGGAGATGCATAGGAGTTGGCATGGATGTGACAGAAGCCAGGAATGGATTACACCAATACTTTTTCCCCTGTTGTATGACTTGAAATGATCTGAGCATTGCTCTCATTAGCCATATCAGAGGATTTGGAAATACAACAAATGGATGTGAAAGGTGCTTACCTAAACAGGCGACTCAGGGAAGAAGTATATATGAAACAGCCAGCAGGCTATGAAGATAACATGAAGTGTGTCTGCCGACTAATAAAAACATTGTATGGGTTGAGACAATCCAGGAGAGAGTGGAACATCTGTTAGTTTTGGTGATTTCCACCTCTTCTTATGAGTCTATTGATTACTATCATGGTCTACCCTACTTACTACCAACTTGTTTCAGCTTCATAGCTGCATTGTAGTGCTAGATGTGCCCTTCATTTGTTTCCTTCACTTGTTGTTTACATTTATTTACCCAGCACCACATATATCCTGTAGAGTCCAGTGTTTCTCCTCTTCAGTTACTCACACTGGACTCTAGTCTGGACCTTATTTGAGCAGCTCACACTGCAAGCATTTCTTCATGTTTCATGACAAAACATTGTAAAAAAATAGAAGAAAGAGATACTCTTTTATTTACAATTTTGTTTGACAAAAAAGACAAATATCATAAAGCATCATTGTGTCATTTTTTGTGTCAAGGCATGATTTGAGATCATTTCTTATGTTGGGAATATAAAAAATTTAACATTTTTCTTCTGCCTGTTTCTTGCAAAGCAAATAAAGAAAAGACAATGTAACTGTTCTCATAGCAAGCATTTTGGCATGTTTTATTAGAAATAAGATATCATATTATTCTTCAAAACAAGTTGAAAGAAAATGACAAGTTTTTCTTTAAGAAACATGGTTGTTCCTGGATGGTGATTGGCTAGCTAGAGTGTTATGATCAAATATACAAAGCATGTTTCCTAAACATTTATTTTCATAGAATAGAATATCTTTTGATTCAATTTTTCACTTCAGAAAATTGAAAATGCTTGCTGTGAGAAAAGCTACATTATCTTTTCTTTATGTGTTTTGCAAGAAACAGGCAGAAGAAAAATGTTAAATTTTTTATCTTCCCAACATAAGAAATGATTTCAAATCATGTCTTGACACAAAAAATGACAAAATGATGCTTTATGATATTTCACTGCAAGCATTTCCCAATGTTTCATGACAAAACATTGTAAAAAAATGGAAGAAAGAGATACTCTTTTATTTACAATTTTGTTCAACAACAAAGACAAATATCATACAGCATCATTTTTGTCATTTTTGTGTCAAGGCATGATTTGAGATTATTTCTTATGTTGGGACTATAAAAAATTTAATAAAGAGAAGACAATGTAACTTTTCTCATAGCAACCATTTTCAATTTTCTGCAATAAAAAATTGAATCAAAAAATACTCTATTCCACAAAAATAAATGTTTAGGAAATATGCTATATATTTTTGGTCATAACATGCTGCCCAGCCAATCAGCATCCAGGAACAATCATGTTTCTTGAAGAAAGATTTATTGTTTTCTTTCAACATGGTTTCAAGAATAATATGATGTCTTATTTCTCATAAAACATGCTGAAATGCTTGCTATGAGAAAAGTTACATTGTCTTTTCTTTATTTCTTTGGCAAGGAACAGGCAGAAGGAAAAGGTTAAATATTTTTAGTTCTAACATACAAAATGATCTCAAATGATGTCTTGGCAAAGAAAATGACAAAAATGATGCTGTATGATATTTGTCTTTTTTGTTAAACAAAATTGTAAATAAAAGAGCATCTCTTTCTTCCATTTTTTTTACAATATTTTGTCATGAAACATCAAGAAATGCTTGCAGTGTTTGTCCTTTTTGTCCAACAAAATTGTAAATAAAAGAGTATCTCTTTCTTCTATTTTTTTTACAATGTTTTGTCATGAAACATTGAGAAATGCTTGCAGTGTCAGCAGCACTTTGTGTGCTTCCAGCAAGTTTTGGCTTGAACAGCCACATGCCCAGACATTGCCTATTCTGTCAATAGACTGGCCTCTTTCACTACAAATCCAGACCTGCAATATTGAACCACAGCTAAAGGAATTTTAAGGTACCTACAAGGTACCAAAGATTGTGGAATAATGTACAAAGCAGATGTGAGTGTCCAACCCACACAGATAATCACAGGGTATATAGACATGAGCTTCACCAACACTGAAAGTTGTGCATCCATAACAGGATATGTATTTTTGGCAGAAGGTGGTGCCATCATTTGGGGCTCAAAGAAACAGACCCTCATTGCATTATCAACAACAGAGGCTGAATATACAGCCCTTGCTCATGGCACCTGCAAGTGCATTTGACTCAGAAAGTTATATGCTGAACTTGGATACAAACAAGCTGGTCCAGTAGTCCTCTACACCAATAGTGCAGGCACACAAGCCTTGGCCTACCACCCTCAATTTCATGTGTGAACCAAACATTTCAACATATCTGACCATTATACACATGAGAAAATCAGTCAAAATATGTAAGATATCAATCCATCACTGTATTGATAAACAACAAACTGCAGATATAGTAACTAAAGCACTACCCAGAGACAAGCACAAAAGACATGCTGCAGAGCTCAGCATGACTTTGGCTTGAGGGGGGGTGTTGGAGGTTGTGTTATAGCATAAGCATGTATACTATTTATGCTCTGGTAATAGTATAACTTATGCTATAGCACGACCTCCAACACTCCCCCTCAAGCCAAAGTCATGCCGAGCTTTGCAGCATGTCTTTTGTGCTCATCTCAGAGTAGTGCTCTAGTTACTATGTCTGCAGTTTGTTGTTTATCAGTACAGTGATGGATTGATATCTTATTCTACTCCTCTAGATCTCGACTTGTGGCATAGGAGGCTGGCCCACCATCACTTGGCTGATGTGAAGTCCTTGCTTCATCACAACCTGGTCACTGGTATGGCCATAGACTTGAAGACTGCACTTGATCCCATCTGTGAACCCTGCCTGGCCAGTTTAAGATGTTCAAGGCCTTTTTCAACCATATTCAATTGGAACTCTTAGGACTACAAGATGGCTCAGGAGAACCCAAGATAATTTGCCACATGGATGGAATTCCCACCAATGTGAGTTCTAAAATATTCAACAGTGTGGAAAGCCTATTGACAACTTGAAACTACACTAGTAAACACCTATAATGAATTAGCAAGTTTGTTGCTGGCTGCTGGCTATCAGCAAGAGCAATGATCAGTCTGGATGTGTGAGAACACTACAGCCACACAGACCTATTGGACCATGTTGTGTTTAACAATAATCCAGCCTGCCGGCAAGCTTGAAACCATCATTCAAGGGCTGAAGATGTATCACAACTTCTATGGGCAGTTCAATATCACTGAACATGTTCAGCTGGGCAGGATGTATTGCCCCATCTTGTGGGACCTAACTCATGCAACCCTGATCCCACATGTTCCAGCCATTGTACCTCCCATGCCACAAATTCCAGTACTCCCCCTTCATAACCAGGAATCGGAAGAGGGGAGAGACCCTCAAAACTGGAGGATAAGGCCACTGTGAGGTTTTAGGAACTAGTACATGGGCAGTTGTCTACTCATCTCATCTCATCATTGTCTGTTGTCCTGTCAAGTCCAGGTCTACTCCGGTAGGGGGTCCAGTCAAGTCTGGACAAAGACGGACGAAGGAGGAGGACAGAGGGCTGGACAAGAGACTAGTCTGGCCGGAGTTGGTGACTGCTTGGATTCAATGACTAAGGACAATGAGTGTTGATCCCTTGCATAGGTTCTGGTCAAGGGGAGACGGAGACAGACAGGAACTGGAGTAGTGACTATGGTTGATTTCAGACTGAGGAGTACAGGGTAATCTACAGAGTACTTATACTAAGTGCAAACTAGGGACGAGTAGTATATACGGTGACAAGTAAACCACCTAAAGGCGGACAAGGAATGACCAGAGTAAGGACTAGGTCAGGTCCGGTGAAAACAAAGTCAGGTCTGAGTAAAATAAATCAGGTCCGGTGAAAATGATACAAGGCTAGGGATATAACAAGTACACGGAGAACTCACATCCAAGCAGGGTTGATGGCGAAGTGTGGTAAGGACTGGATGCAGACTAGACCGAGGGTTGTAGTTAGCAGAGGGTTACCTGTGCGATTGTGACCAGAGTAACTGCGAGCGACTGGAGTTGGGCTAGAGAGCTGCGATACGACTGGAGTGACCAGATAAGACCTGGAGTTGGACATGGTTGTAACAGTATCCCCCCTTTAGGGGCCAAACCCATGAGGCCCCAATGAGGCTGAAGTGTGGTCGCCTAGAACAATGTGGAGCCTGGAGTGAATGTCTGAGTACAAATTTTGGATCTATAAAGATCAGACCGGTTTTGCTTTTTTACCCCCAGTTTCCTGCCATTGATTTCAATATGTCTGCCACTGCTAAATCTACCACCCCCACTGTCCCCTCTGTGGCCGAGCCCAAGGACTGGACCAAGGCCCCAACACCGGAGTTGCAATCTGGTAGCAAGGATGAGTCGGACATCCTTGATGCCAAAGCGAAGGAGCACTGTTGACGTAAGCAAGTGAAGAGGGAGGAGAAACAATGTAGGGAGGAGGCGGAGAGGTGAGCGTGAGAAGAGGTGGAGGCAAGGGCTCGTGAGGAGGTGGAGCGTGCTAAGGTGGAGGTGGAGCAGAAAGCAAGGGAGGAGGTGGAGCACCAGGCGTGCGAGCAGGCAGAGAAGGACAGGGTGGAGGTGCAGCAGAGGGCTGCAGAGGTCACTGCGAGGCAGAGGGCACTGGTGCAGGAGGTGTCGAAGAAAAGAGCGAGGGAAGAGCTGGAGGTGGGTCCGAGTGGTGACCGGAGCGACAATGTCCGGTAAGTATTTTATTTTATATTCCTTGCTACTTTTATTAACTTCCTGGCAGGTGCGTCCGCTGTGCAAAGCACAAGGCTAAGTGCGAATGAGACCCGGAAAAGCCCAAGCAGCGCACATGTATGAAGTGCACAGGGCTCAAGGAGCGGTGTGAGTGGCTGGAGGTGGGTGGTCCAGGTCCGGTAGTGGACAAGGCGAAGGGCAAGGTGAAGGAGAAAGAGGTGGCGACATCACTGTGAGGAGGCAAGAAGCGCAAGAAGAAGAAGATGGCTGTGAAGGTTGCTGATGATGACAATGACATCGTCAAAGTACCAGGGCCATCTGGAAAACGGTCCGGGTTTGACCCTGGGCCATTCCTGGAACAATTGGACCAGTTGACCAGAGCAGTGGAGGAGATGACCAGTCAGATGCTCTGGGTCGCGGATGCCACCCGCTCGGTGGCCAGAGGGAACAAGCGGCTGACGGCAGGCCTTGAGACCTTTCTCGAGGAGTGCTGATTCTTTACGGCGCCCTGGGACAAGGACAAGGAGTTGGAGGACAGTGAGGCAGAGGTTGACCCGGAGGAGGTTGAACAGGAAGTCCAGGGGCTCCAAGAGGAGCAGGAGAACCCTGGCAGTGGCGTGCCGGAGTAACTGGTCTGGTCCGGATTTTGTAAATAGAATGTAAATTAGTTTTACTTTTGTTTATAAAGAAAAGTGACCTGGGTTTAGTGAGTGATATTACTTGAGACAGAATGAAACAGATAGGGGAAACAGATAAGAGAAACAGAGAGCGAGAGTATTATTACGTGGACGCGAGTGGTCTGGGTTTGTCCGGGTACCGGACATGGTAGTCTTCAAGTAGTTCTGTTGCATTGCCCAATTCAGTGGCGAGGAGCCATGATGTTTCTTCATCAGTTCCTTTGTAACCGGACCAATGCACCAAGTACAACAGTTTGCACGATTTGTGTCGACGGTCAACCTTGGAATCAAGGATCTCAGTGATCTCGAACTCTGGTTCACCATCTACTTCGACCAGTGGTGGAGGAGGCTGTATCTGGTCTGGTCTGGTGTTGGGTATGGCTGGTTCAAGTTGGGAGACATGGAAGACAGGGTGAACGGTGCGCATGGAATCTGGAAGACGGAGCATAAAAGAGAGGGAGCCTACTTGCACGATGATAGTGTAGGGCCCAAGATTCTTTTCTGATAGCTTTTTGGATGGTCAAGTGGACCGGAAGTATTTGGCTTTCACATATACTTGATCACCTACTTTGAAGTCCGGTGCCAGAGTACGTTTGGCATCAGCCGGACCTTGGTAGCAAAGTTGTGCATTGGCCATTTCTTCTCGAAGGTATTGGTGCAGTGACTCGAGGTTGACTGCGTAGTCACGAGCCCTGGCGGAAGTCATGTCGTGTTCTGGGTAGACAGAGATGTTAGGGTGGTAGCCCTTGTTAGCAAAGAACAGAGAGACTCTGGTGGTAGCACTAGGTGTGTTGTTGTATGTGAACTCCGCTAGTGGGAGTAGGTCCGCCCAGTTGTCCTGTTGGTAATTGCAGTAGATCCAGAGGTACTGTTCAAGGGTCTGGTTAGAGCGCTCAGTCTGGCCATCACCCTCTGGGTGGTAACTGGAGGTGAAGTGGAGGTGCATGTTGAGGGCCTTCCCAAGTGACTGGAAGAAGTGAGAAACAAACTCTGTACCGTGAGCTGAAGTGACATGGGTGGGAACACCGTGCTTGGAGAATACATGGAGCAGGAAGAGTTTTTCAAGCTCCAGGCTAGTGATGGTGTCATGAGTAGGGATGAAAATGGCTTGTTTAGAAAGCCTGTCTACCACGACCAGGATGGCTGTGAAGCTGGTAGATGAGGGGAGTTGCTCTATGAAGTCCATGGAGATGGAGTTCCAGGGCTTCTCTGGTATGGGGAGCTGTTTCAGCAGTCCGTAGGGTCTATGGCACAGTGTCTTAGCTCGTGCGCAAGAGGTACAGGACCAGATGTAGTCCTTGACGAAGGTCTGGAGACCAGGCCAAGTGTACTCACGCTGGATTAGTTCTAGAGTCCGGTTTTGCCCAAAGTGACCAGCAAGTGGGTGGTCATGTCGATACTGGAGTACCCGAAGACAGAGGTCATCCAAGTCCAGTACGTATATACGACCGTCTAGTTGAAGGAATCCAGCCTCGTTGGTGGACCAACGAGAGTCCGGTGGATCTGCAAGGTGGACCTGGGCAATGGGATCAGAGGGTAGTGCAGAAAGGATGTCGCTATGGAGTGTTTCCACGTCCATGATTGCGACTGCACAGAGAACTGGAAACTCTAAATAAGTAGTGCAAAGAGAGTTAGAGAGCTGTTCTTGAGTGAACACCAGCCTAAGGTTTTGGGGATTAACCTGGGCGTAGCCACTATCCCCCTCTTTGGGGTAGATGTCCCATCGTCTAGTGAGAGCATCCAGCTTGGCACTGAGTTTTCCGGGACAGAAATGAATGACGAGATTAAACTGCAATAAGAATTCAGACCACTGGGCTTGCCGGCGGGAGAGTACTTTTGATGTGGAGAAATACTCAAGGTTTTTGTGGTCTGTGATGACGTCAATAGGGGAGGCGGAGCCTTCAAGGTAGTGGTGCCAGTTCCAGAATGCCTCGAAGATGGCAAGGAGTTCCTTATCGTGGGTGTCATAGTTCAACTCCGGAGCAGTCAAGGTCTGGGAGTAGTAGGTGACCAGACAAATCTCTCCGTTGGCGCAAGTGATAGACAGGATGCTAGTGATGGCATAGTCAGAGGCATCCATTTCCACGATGATAGGGGTGTCTGGAATAGAATGGGTAAGGATGGGTGCAGTGGTGAAGGCATGCTTGAGAGCATTGAAGGAACATTGACAGTCCTCAGAGAAATTCCAAGGAGTGTCTTTCCAGGTGAGCCAGGTAAGTGGAACCACGATGTCCAAGTAATTGAATATAAACTGGCAGTAGAAATTGGCAAAGCCCAGGAAGGACTGGATGTCCTTCACCTTTCGAGGTTCAGGCCAGTCGGAGATAGTTTGGATTTTGTCTCGGGACATAGTCAAACCATCAGGGGAGAGGCAATAGCCAAGGTACTCTACCGAGTCCAAGTGGAACTCACATTTCTCCAGTTTGGTGAAGAGGCCATGCAACCGGAGATGGCGGAGCACTTCCCGGACATGCTGCTGGTGGGACTCCATATCCTCGGAGTAGATGAGGATGTCGTCAAGGTACACGACAACGCAGACATCCAGCATGTCAGCAAAGATAGTGTTGACAAAACGTTGGAATGCTGCAGGGGCATTAGTGAGGCCAAAGGGCATTACTAACCACTCATAAGACCCATAGCGTGTATGGAAGGTGGTCTTCCACTTGTCACCCAGAGCAATCCAGACTAGATGGTATGCATGCCAGAGGTTGATCTTTGAGTAGATCTTAGCACGGCTAGGGGAGTCTAGTAGGTCAGAGATAAGGGGGAGTGGGTAGCGATCCTTCTTGGTAATTTTGTTTAGGCCTCTAAAGTCAATGCAGAGGCGGAGTGAGCCATCCTTCTTCTTTACGAAGAGGACCGGAGCAGCATGGGAAGAAGCAGTAGGACGGATGAAACTTGTATTTAGATTCTTGTCGATGAAGGTCCGGAGAGCGGAGAGCTCAACCGGAGACAGTGAGTATAGGGTTCCCAAAGGAGGTGAAGTATCTTCTTCTAGTTCAATCTTCAAATCATAGTCGCGATGTGGGGGAAGTTCAGAGGCCTTTGCCTTACTGAACACATCCGCATAATCACAATATTCTGGAGGAACGATGTCCAAGTCCGGCGGAGTTGATATAGAAGAAGACCAGGCCTTTGCTGAGTCGGCAGGATGCAGCTGGAGTTGGTACTTCATGGATCCTTCCAAACTGCATGCACACACGAATGAGGCTGCGTTGATTAGAGAGATGTGCAGAGGGGTGCAAACCAGAGTGTTGACAGATGGCATGAGGCCTGGGGTAGACTGGCTGGAGAGGCCGGAGTCAGGGTTTCTGGGCAGAACCGGAGAGGGAGTCGATGGGGGTGCTAGCAAGCTTTGTGCAGGCGTCCAGAAAGTTAAACTGCTCAGTACCCAGTCAATCAACGGATTGTAGTGGGTGAGCCAGTTATGTCCAAGGACAATCGAGCATTCAGAGTCTAACGGAGCGAGGTAAAAGGTCATAGGGGTGACATCACCGGATGTGGGGAATTTCACTGATATATCAACAGCTTGAGTGATTACAAAATTTGAGGTACCATCAAAGAGCTGGAGTACAATCGGAGGAACGGAGTAATTGGAGAGAGTGTCCGAGAGCATATTTGGTATCTACAAAACAGTGTGTGGAACCGGAGTCCACAAGTGCATGGAGTTCTGGTAAATCGTAAGACAAAAGGAGAACATGAGGCATAAGAGAATTAGGATCGTAAAGAGCGGACACGTTGAGGCGGGCCTCCTTGGGTGCACTTCTGGAGTCAATGCAGCTCACCAGTTGTGCAGAGGGCCGGGAGCTGCTTACTCTTTTTTTGACTCAGAGTTGGCACCTGAGTTGGAGTCCATCTTACTGGACTCAGCAGTGATGGCCACAGCATGAGCCTTGGCCTTTTTGGTCTTCTTTGGACAGTTGTCCGTGAAATGACTGGTACCTCCACAGAACATGCAGAGGTTGTTATCCAGATGCATTTTGCACTCGTCTGCAGTTAGCTTCCCATCCTTACCAAGCTTGTTGGTTAAGTCCAGTCTGGAACCGGAGGAGGACTGGTTGCTGGTAATTTTGGATGAGCCAGAGTTGGCAGAGCTGGAGGAGTTACTGGCCTTGGACTTCTCCTGACCGGAGTTGGATGAGTTGCCTCCGGAGTTGGAGGGCTTGGTGGGGGGATGAGGTAGGTTGGCTCTTCGTGGTACGAGAGATCTTGTCTTTGTGCTCCCAATAGCGTGCGTCAATCTCTTGACAAAGAGCCCTAAGCCCATGCAGAGTCAGGGGTTTCCCAACTCGAGCAATCTCGTCTTTAAGGCGGTCCGGGAGACCGGAGTAGAACAGGCAGCGGAGTGCGCCATCTCCGTAGTCCTGGACCTGGGAGGCAAGTCGGTTGAAGTCTACAATATACTGCATAATGTGGTGAGCATCCTTCATCCGGAGATGCTGTTACGACCATGCCCAACTCCGGATCTTATCCGGTTACTCCGGTCGCATCGCAGCTCTGTAGCTCAACTCCGGTCGCTCGTCACTTACTCCGGTCACAGTCGCGCAGATAATCTACCGTTAAGTA
>Ga0307516_10007467_pt1 | contig 12567 bp, 14 predicted proteins | sample 19_EM_MG_FD_203310 | JGI IMG/M metagenome (GOLD analysis project Ga0307516, IMG submission 203310) | Populus trichocarpa ectomycorrhiza microbial communities from riparian zone in the Pacific Northwest, United States - 19_EM | ecosystem: Host-associated > Plants > Roots > Unclassified | place...
GATATAATTAATAAATAACATGATTTTTTTAATTTATAATTTCTAAAAAGTCTAATTTACTTAAAATAAAAAATATAATTTTCTGAAAATCAAACCAATTTTTTTTAATTAAAAAGCATTTTTTTTTTGTTGATCAATGTGTTTTTAATAATGAATAAAAATAGAAAAAATTAGAAAATAGTTGTTGAAAGACGGCTTTCCATGAAATAGTAGAAGAGGTGTCGTTAATTGTGGTGCTGTTTCTACTGTTTATATGGGTACCAGAACTCTCTTTTAGAATTTGGATTTTTACGTGAACAAATTGTAGGGATTATTGCACAGCTTTTACGGCAAAGATTGTGCAGACGGCTTTTACGGCGAAGATTGTGCAGACGGACGGCACTCTGATTAATGCGATGCGGCTGCTCAGATATCTCACCAGCTCCGCAACCGCCTTTACTTACTTCTCTTTCTTTGTTCACAGCCAATTTTACGACAATCCTCCATCCTGAAGTTTTCACTTAGTTTTTTTCTATATTGACAAAAAAAAAAAAAAACTATGCTAAGATAAAAACACAAGGCTAACTTTGCAATAAAATTTACGATCGTGGGATATTTGAAATTGCGCACAAATCATATGCATATCCACATAAAAATTGTACAATCAGGTTCAACATGATCTAGCTCGAAATTAACTAGATTATGCAAAAAAACTCGGGGGAATTTATAAATTTTTGGTTAATAATCCCCCCGTCTTGGAATAGCTTTGAGTTGGTAGGAAAAGCGAGTTAAATGCAAGAAAGTAACGTGTCTGTCTGTACGCTGCAATAAAAAACTCATGCATAAAAATTAAAAAGCGCCACTGAGCAGGTGGGAGGAGGAGAGAGAGAGAGTTGTGCTGTGTGAAAAAAACTGATATATCTATCATCTATTGTCCATTCCCTCTGCTTTCACTCTACACTCCCTCCCTCCCTCCCTCCCTCTCTCTCTCACACACACGCGCGCGCACACACACGCACGCACTTCACATACCACATACCAACACACGGAAAGAGATTAAAGAAGAAGAGGGCCTCATCTTGCTTCCCATTCTCTCCTTTTCTTCTCAGGTGTCTTCCCTCTCTCTCTCTCTCTCTCAAAATTTTTTTTTTATAAAAAAAATACTCTTTCTGTTTTTTTTTTATATATAAATTTATCTCTTAACGTTAATCGAGAAACTGCTTTGAATTTTGATCAATGTGATTACCCATTTTCCTTTTTCATTGCCTTCTTTCTCTGACTTCCCTGCTTTTCTTTATTTTAACTCCGTTTTCTCTGTTAATTAACATTATAGATATCTTTGCAGAGTTTCTAGCTGAAATGCCGAGCCTTTTTGCTAAATGAGTTGTAGTATCATTAAAAACAGTGTTGCAGAATATCTGTATTCTCTGTTTGGTTTCTGAGAAAACCAAGGTAAAGGATTTCTTTTTCGTTTTCTCTATTTTTATTTTGTTTGAATTTTGTGGTTCATTTCTGCTGCTTTTGAGGTTTGAGAGTGTAAGAAAAGAGATAGAAGTTATGGGGTTCTAGGTTCTGCACAGCTAAGTTCTTTCAACATTTGCTTTTCAAATTTAGTTTGCAAAGTGAGAATTTTTCTCTTGTTTTCTGTCATTTTCCCCCCATCATGCATTTTCCTGATTTTTTCTTCTAGTTTTGACTGCCGTTTCAATCTTTGTGAGTTTGACCGTTTTAACATCCTAAATTTGACAATTTAATTGATTATTTATTGGCTGACATGTTATAATTCAGTTTTTTTTCTCTGAAATCAAATTATGAATTCTTACTGTTGTTTTCCAGGATTATGGAATTTTGCCAGCGCTGATGGATCTTGATGTTATTTAAAGTTGTGTTCTTTCACCTTTTACTATACAGGCAACAAAAGGTTCGTTACCATGCCCCACTTTATGATTGATGGGTTTTATGGCAATAGTTTTCTGATGGGAATTTGATGTTGTTAATTCCTGTCGACTTTGCAGCTTTATGATTTGTTAGAATTGGAGCTAATTTAGCGGTGACAAAATGAATGGGAATAGACAAATGGAAGTGCATTATATGAACACCGACTTTCCTTACACTACCACTGAAAGCTTTATGGATTTCTTTGAAGGACTAACTCATGCTCCAGTAAATTATGCTCACAATGGACCAATGCATGATCAGGTACTTGGTAATTTTTATTCAGTTTTTGTGTTTGAAAAGAAAAGAAAACCTATGAGATAAGTTTTCCAAAATAACTTGTCAGGTTCTTCGTGCTTCAGGCACTGTTTTAAATGAAAAGAGATGTAGGTTGTTTTGTTGATGTATTCATCCTTTTCCAACATCATAATGTAAGGTTCACACTTTAATAATAGTAATGTAAGGTGCACACTGTAATGAAGTGGACTGCCCTTGAAGTAATTGTGAAGCTCAAAATGCTCTACTTGCGTGCTTATTGCTATGGCTCTATTTTCTATCCTTTATTATCCCTGCAGTCTGCACTATTGATGAATGAAAATATTCATGATTCCATTACACGCTTAGGTACTCTGTTGAATGTTCTTAGCTAGCATTTTCGGTTTTTTTCTCCTGTTATTTGGTTTGGTTATGAAATGGTAGCTGCAACTTCTCTTATAATTCATTTTACCTTTCTAATGTTGTCTATTCAGGACAATGCATATTGGTCAATGAATATGAATGCATACAAATTTGGATTTTCTGGTCTGGGGAGTACTTCTTACTATAGTCCATATGAGGTAAATGATAATTTACCAAGAATGGATGTGAGCAGGATGGCTTGGGAATACCCTTCAGTAGTGAGTGCTGAAGAGCCCACAACCACAGACACACAGTTTGAAGGAGATGCGAACATGGGAGTGCATGCCATACCTGAAGAAAGTTAGAAGTTTGTTCCATTTTTGTATTTCCTGTTAATCGATACATGATGTACAATAGATGGCTTGTCTTTTTTGTCGATCAAGGATCTTCCAATTTACTAGTTATTGGCTAGTTCGAGTTAGAAAGCATCTTTTTTCGGCGTGGTAGATGTACAGTAATGCATTTTAGGTTTCATAACTAAAAGGGATCCACAATGTTTGTCTCTTGCCAGTTGATGTTTGCGTGGAGCTGTTTTCTTGTGTTCAGTTTTTGTGAACATCTTTCTGATCTTTGAATGTTGTGTTGCTTCTGCAGGCATTTCAAATCAGGTAAGCACCAATAGTCCACAGGTATGAAGTTCTCTTTCTGATGTAGTCTTACGCATTTGCATAAATTTCTTACTGTTAGTTTATGTTTATGACATGTTATGCTCCAGTTCCTGGCATCATCTTCAACTTGCTCATTACTTAAAAGTGTCCTGGGCTTACAAGGAAAGAAGTTCATCTTAATCTTCATTTATTGATTTATTATCTAGTCAAAGTGCTATACTAAGGTCATCATAGGACAACTTGATAAAGCAAATGAATCTGTATTATGATCCCTTTTGGTCGATTTTTTAAATGAGATGATTGTCTTTCTACAGAATATCTTACAAACTTCAAATATCTATTGATTTGTTATTTTCAGCATCAGATCTCATGCAGTTTGCTTGCTGAATTATAGTTGCGCACTACAGTGCCAGTGTTAATGTACAAAACTAATTAAGCCTTCAGGTTTTTCCTTGAATTTTTGCAGGCTCTTTGGCAAGATGATGTTGATCCAGATACCATGACATATGAGGTATGGTTTATGTAAATTGTCCTGTTAGATTCCTTGCAATAAATTGCGTTTATGTATTATACAAACCTTGGGCAAGCATTTACAAATATCAGTATATATTTACCCTTCTCTTTTGCTCTGAATCGGATACATACATTAATAAGGATATAATATTTTCTTTCTTTACAACCATCCCAATTAATTGCTCTTTTCTGTTTAAAGAAATAGAATGTTGAATGCCATTATTTAAAGGCATAGACTCGGTGTTTCTTCAAAGTTGCACAATACTTGCATATTAAATTAGGGTGAGCAAAAAAATGCAAAGGGTTTTATTGGAGAGTTTTGATTCACTTTAAAACTGGATGGTGTTGTACATGTTATGCACATCTCCGGGTGTTAGTGTCCTCTTATATCGAATGCTCTCAGGATATTGTTGTTATTAGCTTAAAGTTTAGATGAAGATTTTATAGTGGCTATGCTTTCTGTGCCTCAGGAATTGGTCGACCTAGGTGAGACTGTTGGAACTCAAAGTAAGGGTCTATCTCCTGAGCTTATCAGCTTGCTTCCAACCTCAAAATGCAAGTTTGGAAGCTTCTTCTCAAGAAAAAGATCTGGGGAAAGGTAATGTTTTGCATAACTGAACTGTCCATTAAATTTTTTGATAAATATAAAAGGCATTAGAGGCAACTTAAAACTCACATAGCAAGTAATAATAAAATTATTAGACTCTTATCAAGGTAGCTAACTGGTGCAAAACTCGTTGCTCTCTGGTCTTTAACCCTTCAGTTAATCTCTTTTAAGCTGTTCACCATTTTCTTATTTTACTATTGTTGCGAGACAGATGTGTAATTTGCCAGATGAAATATAAAAGAGGGGATAAGCAAATAAAACTGTTGTGCAAACATGCTTACCATTCTGAATGTATTACCAAATGGCTTGGCATCAATAAGGTCAGTCCATGTCGCTTCAAAGCAAAAGTTTTCTGAACCTTGCAAATTCAGCTTTTCATATCTTGTCTCGTACTGTTCTTGATGTGTTTTGTCAGGTATGTCCTGTTTGCAACGATGAGGTATTTGGAGAGGAATCACGGAATTAACAGATCTAGAGAAAAAGAAAATCACTGCTCTATCGTCTCCTTTTCTTTTATTTTCTTTCTATTTTTTATGGGTGGTTTGTTTCTTTTTCTTTTTGTACACGTAGGATTAGTCAAGTAACAAGGCAATTCCCTCATTCTCCACAGAAGTTTTGTTTACTAAAGAAACCGTATCATCTGAGCTTCTATAGCAAGATAACTTGAGTTTTAAGCCTCGTGTTGCTGAAGTTTGAATCTGTGTATCTGTGAGCTTTGCTCCTTTGTCTGTGTTTATGTTTGTCCTCATGCCCCACAGTTTTAATCAATCACCCAGTAATCCTTTGGGATAGTGTCAGGAATATGATGAATAGTCCACCTGAAAGTGTTCAGGTTGCTGTTACTTTTCATTTGAAAATTAAAATGATATTTTTTTATTTTTTTAAAATTATTTTTTATATCTGCATGATAAAAGATATTAATTTAAAACAAAGAAAAAAATTATTTTTTTATATTTTTTTTAAAAATGTTTTTAATTAATTTTTTTAAAAATATATTTTTGAAATGAAAAACAAACTAGAAGTATACGAAACAATCTCAATCCTTGAAATGCATCCCATTAGCCCTTGTCCTCGTTATTAAGTTGTAAAATTTTACAAGTAGCGGAATATGCGATTGAGTTTTGTTATGGAAATTAACAAGGATGGATTTAGGTGCTCTGATACATTTGCGTCGTACCTGTCTGTTGCATGCAAGCTTGCCACCTGCACTACTAGTTGATTAATGCGCTCTCCCCATATATATATAAAATAGTGCATGAGTTTTTTTATTGTAACTATAGACACAAATTATTATGAATTACAATAATAAAATTAACTCTTTCTTGAGAAAAGAAAAAAAAAGTGAAATTACCTCTTTGCTTTTAAATAGAAAAAAAAAAAAAGTCTTAGAGGGTGGGGGTGCTTTGATTTTTTTTCACTAGTTTATTAGTCATTAAAATATTGTTCAAGGGTGTTAAGGTTTTTTTTTTTTTTTAATAATGTACAATTAAAGAATGTTTTTGGCTTTGGAAAAGACAAAATAAGGTTTTTATTTGGGGATATTTTTGTATTTTAACACCGGTTTTTGGGTAATTATCAAGGTCATGAGAGTGTTTTGATATTTTCATGTTGATTTTTTTATTTTTAATAAAAAAAGTTGTTGGTGCGTATTGAGTACGCGTTAATGAGTGGGTGACGTTTATGCCATCAAGGCAACGCGTGTAAAACCACTTGGTGGCTAAACCTGACCTTTCGTTGTTTCTTTGGATGTGCCATTAAGTCCTCTTTCACATGGTGTGACGCGTGACGGTGTGGTGGTCAGATTGTTACCGATGGTCATTTTTTTCCCTTCTTTTCTCTCTTCTGCCAGGTAAAATGCATGGTTGTTCTTTTTTTTTTTCAATTTTAATCCTCATTCTTTTAGTTTCTTATTTTGTTCTTATTCCTTTTATAGAAGTTTTGGTTTTTTTTATTTCAATTTAGTCATTCAATTACAATTTCTCATATGTTTTGTTTTTCATTTTGATATTTATTCTTTTGATTGTTAATTTTTTTCCTTGACCTTTTTGTTAAAGTTTTTCTTGACTTTCAATTTCATACTTTAATCAAAGTTTTTATTGTTTTTATTTTTTTCAATTTGACTCTTATTTTTTTTTTCTTTTGTTAAAGCTATTTTTCAATTTGATTTAACCCTCCAATTGCATACATACTAATAATAAAATTAATCATGCTTAAATTAAAACAAGAAGATGTTTACTTGTTGAAGCCATTTAAAGTAATGAATCTTTTGTTGTTGTCAATGATGAATATTTTATCCTTAAAGCTTTATTATTCTTTACTTATACAACTAGGATGCTTATAATATGCCTTTTAAGATTCCAACATCATCACCTTGGTTTAGAAACACTTTTAAATAAGGTATTTGAATAAAAAATTATGTAATTTAAATATCTTTTAATAAGATAAACTTATACTTTAGATTTGGAAGTAAAATCAAAGCATATAAAGGAGAAGAAAAATAAAAAAAATGAGGTGAGGAAGAGTATGTAAAATCTCAAAAATTTAAGTTAGAATCTCTTCTTTTACCCCCTCTTTTTGATAGTGAATTTTCAAAATTAAGAGTATGAAGAATTAATAATGATTAATTCCCACCAATATCAACCTTTAATTAACCACCATAAATCAAGAATTAAATCTAGAAAACCAAGGTTCTTTAAGTAAAAAAAAACAAGGATTCTTTAAGACTAATTTTTCATTCACCCATAATTTGTTTAATTAAAAAAATCCAACAATCTCTCACATGAATGGAAATTGTCTCACAAGTTTGAAAATGACTTATAAATTTGTTGAGAGATACTAATTTGGTAAATTACTAAATCAAGATAGGTAGCTTTTGGTTTTGAACCTTTCTTAGTGAAATACTATCGGATTTACTCAGCTAAATAATGAATGTGGTTTCTTAAACTATTCAACCTTTTATATAAACAAAGACAATAATACTCATATAGTTCTTTACCTAGAGATTTTTGTTGTTTTATTTTGGCCTTGAATAACTTTTGGATTCATGATTATTTTATAGAATTCAACCTTTATCAAGAAATTCTCAAAGAAACGACCATATTTCTCACTCGTATTGGTGATATTTCATTAAGAGTATTATGTTATAATTCATTTGGTGAATCAAGATATGAAAATCATTAAGATCTCAACTCACCTTTTATCCTGTTATAACTAGCACTCATTTCATCATAGGAATAAAGAAGAAATAATAATTTTCTATTGCTACTGAAAATGTTGTATGACTTAGTTTTTCATTTGAACCTAATTCATGGAATCTCCAATCAACTGGGTATGGTTACTATCATTACACTTTTTCATATTTTAAAGACTTTAAGCCCATTCCATTCGATGAATTATGCACAAGTTCTCTAGACAAACCTTTGGTTAACAGATCTGTGATATTTTTCATAGGCTTTACATAGTCAATGAAAATAATTCAATTCGAGAGCAAGTGTTTAACAGTATTATGTCTACGACGTATATGTTTAGACTTCTTATTATACATACTACTTTGTGTCATTCCGATTGCTAACTAACTATCGCAATGGACACAAATAGTTGACACTGGTTTTAGCCAACATGGAATGTCCTCAAAGAAATTTTGAATCCATTTGGCTTCCTCTCCAGTTTTTTCAAGAGTAATAAACTCTGATTCCATCATGGACCTAACGATACACGTTTATTTAGAATGTTTCCATGCCACATCTATTCCACCTAATATGAAGACATATCCACTTGTAGATTTTGAGTCTTTAGTGTCGGATATCAATTTAGCATCACTATACCTTTCTATTACTGTTGGGTAATCAATATAGTGTAGCTCATAGTTCAAGGTGTATCTCAAATACTTGAGTACCCTTTTTATTATCTTTCAATGATCCATACTTGGTTTATTTGTAAATCTACTCAGTTTAGTAATTGAGTAAGCAATATTAGACCTTGTGCAGTTTATAACGTATATTATGCTACTAATTATTCAAGAATATTCCAATTGGTTTATTTCTTTACCTTTATTTTTGTACATATATACACTTGTATTAATTTGTGTTTTGACAATAATATTGTTATCTTTAGAAAATTTCTTGAGAATTTTCTCAATATAATCAGATTGGAACAATATCAATCCATTAGATCTCTTAGAAGTTTTTATTCCTAATATAACATCTGCAACACTTATGTCTTTCATGTCAAACTTGTTCACTAATATTTTCGTAATAGACTTGATCATGTGATCATTGCTATCTAAAATTAGCATATTGTCAGTATAGAGACATACAATAACATAACCTTTACTGTGTTTTCTATATAAATATATTTATCAACTTCATTAATTTTGAATTCATTTGACAATATAACCTTATCAATTTTTTCATGTCATTGTTTAGGTGCTTGTTTAAAATCATATAATGATTTGACAAGTTTACATACTTTATTTTCTTTTCCATTAATAACAAACCCCTCGGGTGTTCCATGTAAACCTTCTTTTCAAGATCACTATTTAAAAAGGTTGTTTTTACATTTATTTGATGTAGTTCAAACTTATTAATAGCTATAATGATTATTAATATTCGTACAGAAGTTTTCTTAACATGAGTGAATATGTGTCAAAATAATTAACACCTTCTTACTATTTAAAATCTTTAAAAAACAAGTCTAGCTTTTTATCTAATAATAGTGTCATCAACTTTCATCTTTCATTTAAAGATCCATTTATGACTTAATGATTTACTTGTAGGAGGAAGATTCATTAGTTCTCATGTATGATTATTCATAATGAATTAAATTTCACTATTGATTGTCTCCTTTCAATAGAAAGCTTCCGAACATAACTTTGCCTCATAGTAGGTTTAAGGTTAATTTTCTAACAAGTATGTTAAAAAACTAGAACCAAATATTTTGGTTGTTTTTGCCTTTTTACTCTATATAAGCTCAATTTCATCATATTCTTAATATGATGATTACTTAAGTTAGCCTTAACCGTTCTTTTAAGTGAATAATTTTCTCATGTTTTCTTTCATGGAAACATATCTTCAAAGAACATAGCATTCCTTGATTCTATAACAGTATTAGGATGAATATACTCAATACTTAACTTGTGTACATGAAATCGATATGCACTACTATTGTATGTTTATCCGATAAATATACAATTCATAGTCTTAGGTCCTATCTTGATCTTTTTAGGATCAGATATTGCTATATTTGCAAGACACACCTACATTTTGAGGTATTTATAGAAAAGTCTTCTACCTTTTCACAATTCATATGATATATTTTCTAACTTTTTATGGGGTACTTTGTTAAGTATATAATTGACAACTAGAATTGCCTCTCCCTACAAGTTCTGAGGTGCTCCTAAACTTATCAACATGATATTCATTATTTCTTTTAATGTTCGGACTTTCCATAATGTCATTTTGTTGTGGTGAATAAGGAGCAATAGTTTGATGGATAATACTATTTTAAGAGTAGAATTCACTAAACAGTGTATCGTATTCGCCATCTCAATAACTTTTTATTATCTTTATCTTTTTGTTAAGTTGATTTTCAACCTCTTTCTTGTAATGTTTAAACATTTCAAGAGTTTCATCTTTTATCCTGAGCAAATCGGTATAACAATACCTTGTGCAATCATCTATAAAATAATACAATACTTTTTTTCATCTCTAGTTTGCACAAACCTTAAATCATCAACATCTGAGTGGATTAAGTTTAGAGGTTCACTATTTCTTTTAACTATTTGAAAAACAGGTTTTGTGAATTTTGATTCTACATAAATTTCACTTATGTTTTTTCTAAAAAATTATACTTGGTAATAATTCATGGTTTATTAACCTTTGTATAAAACTATAATTCACATGACCTAACTTGTTATGCCATACATCACAACACTTAAGCAAATAAAAAGAAAATACGTTCTTATTTTTGTTCTTATCGTTGGTTACAATGGTTATTATATTCATTTTAAAGAGGTCATTTATAAAAATAATACAATACTTTTTTTAATCTCTAGTTTGCACAAACTTTAAATCATCAAATATCTGAGTGGATTAAGTCTAGAGGTTCACTACTTCTTTTAACTATATGAAAAAAGGTTTTGTGAATTTTGATTTTACACAAATTTTACACTTATGTTTTTTTTCTCAAAAATTATACGTGGTAATAATTCATGGTTTATTAACCTTTATATAGAATTATAATTCACACGACCTAACCTATAATGCCATACATCACAAGACTTAAGCAAATAAGAAGAAAAATACATTCTTATTTTTATTATCATCATTGGTTATAATGGTTATTATCATTTATAAAAATAATATAATACTTTTTTCCACATCTAACTTGCACAAACTTTAAATCACCAATACCTGAGTGGAATAAGTTTAGAGATTCACTATTTCTTTTAACTGTTTGAAAAAAAAAAATTTTGTGAATTTTGATTCTACATAAATTTCATACTTATGTTTTTTCTCAAGAATTATACTTGGTAATAATTGATGATTTATTAATCTTTGTATAGAATTATAATTTACATGACCTAACATGTTATGTCATACATCACAAAACTAGAGCAAATAAGAAAAAAAAAGACATTCTTATTTTTGTTCTCATCATTGGTTACAATAGTTATATTATTCATTTTAAAGAGATCATCACATAGATACATCTTTTCTACAAACATACCACTCTTAGAGAGTATAGATTCATCACTATAAAAAACCATCTTAAAACTATTTTTTCTCAACAATAAGTCAAACATTTAGTTTTTTCTAATAACAGTAACATGCAATACATTGTTTAAGGTGAAAAGCTTTTTGGATGTCATCTTTAGTGTGACCTTTCCACCACCCAATACCTTAGAGGTTGATGAGTTTCTCATGTATAATTTTTCTCCATCCATGTTTTTTAAATGAAAAACATCTTTTTCTCAACGCATACATGTCTTGTAGCACCAATGTCAATTCATCATGGCTCAAAATTGTTGATAAGGTTGACTTAAAAAACAACATAAGACAAACTCATTTATAAAACTACATTGGTGAGGTGATCAACCTCATTGATATTGTCTTAACCAATCCTTTTTGTAGGGTTTCCTTATTGACCTTTATTTTTGCAATCTTTAGTTAGATGCCTAGTCTTATTATAGATAAAAACAATTGTCATTTAACTTCTTAACAACTTTTTTACCTTTAAAACAATCTTTTTTTTATTTTATTTTTATTGTGGGACCTTATCACTTGTTTCACAACATTTACTTTTGAGGCACCAAAAGAGTTGATTCTCCTTTCGGATAACTTATTGTCCTCTTTTAACCTCAACCTCAAAATAAGATCTTCAATTCTTATGTGTTTGCATTTATGCTTAAGATAGTTTTTGAAGTCTTTTCAAGATAATGATATTTTTTTCAATGATTGAAACCACTTAAAAGGACTCCCTTAGAGACATACCTTAAGAATGTATATCATACAAAATGAGTTAAAACTCTTGAACTTGGTTTATTACAGTCCTTGAATCAACCATCTTGAAATCTAAAAATTTATCGACTACAAATTTCTTCATACTATCTTCAGCTTTGAATTTTTTTTTTATCTAAAGCTTTTCATAATGCCTTTTCACTCTTAATTAAACTATACACATCATATAATGTATTGTCCAACCTATTCAAGATGTAGTTTTTGCTCATGAAATCAGTATGATTCCATGCATTCACAACCATCACAATAGTAGGATGAAATTCATTTTCTAATGATTTTAGCACCTCTTAAAGTTCAACCTATTGAACTTTTTAGATTTCTTACCATGTACCACAGAAGATGATGGTAAAATTCTCATTGTCAAAGTAGTACTTACCGAAGCAACATTAATTGACACGACCAAATCTTGAGTATAATACATGATATAATCTATAAAAAAAAATAGTAGCCAATAATATTTATAAATAAATACTTTAGCTCCATGATAAGCAAGTAATAAAACAAAAACTTATAAAAGAGAAACTTTAAAAATAAAAATATTTAAATTATGTAAGATAAAATTCATAATCATTCTTTTTTATTAGGTTACTATGTTAAACTCTATTTTGTTCACTTAGATTTATTCAATTATTATTATTTCAATTACGATTGTACTATATAAAAAAATAGTATCGTGTCAATAATAATTTTACTAAAAAGTTCTTAGGAAAGATCGCATAGGTCACAAATG
>Ga0307516_10007468_pt1 | contig 12567 bp, 5 predicted proteins | sample 19_EM_MG_FD_203310 | JGI IMG/M metagenome (GOLD analysis project Ga0307516, IMG submission 203310) | Populus trichocarpa ectomycorrhiza microbial communities from riparian zone in the Pacific Northwest, United States - 19_EM | ecosystem: Host-associated > Plants > Roots > Unclassified | place...
TTATTTATCCGTTTTAACCCTAGATTATTTGCTACAGATGACAAGGTAACATGTTTGAGCCAAGAATTAACCCAAAACAACTCCAAAACAAGAGGCTAACGCAAAGTTCATGCAAAGAACATTAACCCATAATCTGAAAAATTTCCATAAATTAAAGAACAACTGCCAAAACCTAGATTTAGCCTTCTAGGCTTTTAACACACAACTTTTGGTCCTAACAAATCACATTACCAATACCAAGCATAGTTGAATCCAAAGAACTAACAAATAACATCAAATCATCAATAACATGCATGAAGTCTCAATTCTGAAAATCGTCAAATCTTACCTAGCCTACATATCTATACAAATTGGATTCAAAATAAGTTTCTTAAATATATTTTGGTCATGAACAAGCCTTGTAAATCCAAGATCAACAATATTGCTTCATAATGCATTAATCAAACAAATCAAAACAAAACAAACATTGTTTTTTTTTTTTATCTATCAAAACTAACTTAACTAGAAAGCTTTTGTCACATTAAAAACATCAAACACACCCTAAAAATAAACATCAAAACATAAAATCAAAATCACAAAAAAAAAAAAAACAAACACAACCCTTACTCTTTAAGCATCACCCTATTTGCAAACATAAATGCAAACCAAATTTCAAACAAAATCTCCTCAAGCAAGCCACATGGACTCCACTTTTAGATTAGAAAATATACTTTCAAAACCCTAGAACAACTGCTTATTTGTTCTCCTTTGTAAAGGTTTGCTTCCATAAACTTAGTGCCCTTTCAAAACTGAATAGCCCCTTATGCTAGGCTCGTAAACCCTCACAACTAGGGTATTTTCTTAATATTTTTCTCCTTTTTCCTCCTTCTCAGCTTTGATTTTCAAGGGTTATTTATAGGGTTTTACTATGCTTTTTTCATTTGATTCAATAAAAGATTGACCATGATTGATCAATCTTGGCCCTTTGATTAGAATGGAAGGGTTTTGGACAAAAAAACAACAGTTGAAAGCTTTGTGCTAGTTAAAAGCTTAGTTACTAGGCTTAGGGCTAAGAAGCTTTCAATAGACTTCTTCAAGATACATGGGCTAAGGTGAACTTCAAGAGGATTTGTAATAATTAAGAGCAAGCCATGATTAATCTGATTCATGTTCAAGAGGGGCTTGTTGGCAGAACCAAGACCATTGCACAAGGATTGGGAGAAGAAGACTAGATTCAGACAGTTTGACATTTCGTTACTCTTTTGGTCATAACTGAAGCTACAAATTGAATTTTGATGTGATTCTAGTTGGGCTAGAAACTAGACTTCCATACCTTTCCAACGGTATATGAACCATCCATTTTAAGTTGGGTTTTTGCTGCTGTCAGATAGAATACGAAAACAACAAACTTGTCTTATTTAATTAGTGGGGCTATCAAACTTTATTTATTTTTAGAGGAGACATTTTATTTAGGTTTTAGACTTGTTTATTTTGTTTATTTTAATTAGTTTGGGCTAGTTTTAGCTTGGGTTGATTATTATTTAAATTGGGCTTATGTGAGACCCATTAGGGAAACTAGGGTTTTGGCTTGGAGTTTAAATACTCTTTAGGAATAATTTTAAGAGCAAACTTTTGATGATATTTTCAGCATTGTAGCCGACTTTTTGGTTGCTCAATCTTGGTTCTTGATTGAACTTTCAGCTCTTCAAAGAACTGACCATTCTTTATTGTCAATTTATACTTCCTTTGCTCGTCTCCAGGTGTAAGCGTTGTGATCGAGTTGGTTTATAGTCTTGTTGCCTTGGAGCAAGTCTTCCATTGTGATAAGCTCATTCAAATCTCAACAAACTTGGATTAGATTAGGGTCGCGAATTCCATTAAATTCCGCTAGGGTTCGCTTCAACTAGGCTTGTTTTGCAGTGGTGGTTTTGGTTTTGGGGATTTTAATGGCTTTGTCAAACTTAAAGACCAAAGAGTTGTTTTGCGGTCTTCTAATTTTGAGAGAAATACGACAAACCCTCGATAAAAACCTATTAAGAAAGTTTTTAATGTGAACATATAAAAAAAATTAGTGGTTTTGCCAATGGGTGTCACAATCATGGCTGACTGGGTTGACCACTTTTGAGGCCTCGTTGGAGCAACTCCGACATCAACATTTCTTAAGAGCACTTAAAGTTGGTGGAGGAGGTGCACACCTTTTGCTTTGATCTAACCTTACTCAATTTGGAGGTCTGTAGCTTCACATTTACTCATCCAAAGGTACCAACTCGATCAGCTCATAATTTGAAAATACAAGGAAAGCTAATCAGAGACAAGATGTTGGAGACTTTTATGGGAAAATTGAGGTGTAAACATCCAATTTCATGGGCATGGGGTTGTAGGTGAGGTGTTTCTTAGTTGCATAATGGTGGTTACAACTCTTACGGTGGTCAAAACGCCACCTTCATTCACCTGAAGATGCCTACTCAACCAACCAAAATTGTCAAGGAAGGAGATAAGCAGTGGGTGAACGACATGTCATCTAGGATAAACCCAAAAAATTAAAGTTTTTTAATTTGAAATTCGGCCAATTTCAATTCGGTCCCTACTCTTCCAATTCCTTTTTATTGCACCCGTAATTGTCTCTCACCTTTTAATTGCATGTAATTGCACCCCTGTCAAATTCAAATATCAGCTCCAAAGTTTAGCGCCTTTTATAAACAAGTCCTTAGTTTTTAATTTGTTCAATTTCATCCTTAATTAACCACCAGAATTTCAATTGCTTTCAATTTGGCCCCTGGTTTCACCCATTTCTACATCTAAAATTGCACGCCACTTACAAGTTGATCCTTGCTATTGGGAATTTGTAATTAAATCCTTAAAAGGCATTCAAACTTTAATCTTCTCACAATTAAACCCCTGATTTAACCTAAACATTTCAAAGTCTAATTTAAATCCCCAAACCTTAGTTTCTTTCAATTAACACCTAAATTGACTCCAAAAACTTATTTCCCTTGCAATTAAGTCCTTGATAAAATTAATTAAGCCTTCTAAAATTCTCATTTTGTCCTTACCCATCTAAATTTGTGTTTCTTTACCCCAAACAAAAATATTTTCACCAGTGGAGCCTTTTGTCAGTCAAAATTGGGTTGCTAATTTTATCAATCTTATACATTTTAGTCCTCTAACTTTTCCATTTGTCATCTTGGTCATCCATCACCAATCTTGGGCAATCTTCTAGGCTTTCTTCATGTTTTTCCTCTTGTAATTTTTATTTTTTATTTATTTTTTTTGATGTGTGGTAAAAAATGGATAACAACACCTTGTTCCACCACAAAGCCTATAAAAGAGAAAATAAGAAAATAAAGTTTCTGCCTTTTTTTTTTGGCAAGATTATAGCCAGTTCGTGAAGGACACGTGCGCATAATTCCAAGTCAATCAACTTAAAAGTGTATGAACTGCATGCGTGACAGGTGGTTATGTGGTATTTTCCAATGATTCCTGGTGTTTTTCCACCTCGAAAGTCAATTCGAACCTAGAATAAATATTTATCTCATTTTGTGTATATTGATATTTTAGTGCCTTTTTTTCATATTATGGAAAATCCAATTATTTGTTTGGTATTATCATTCTCATAAAAAATGAATAAAACAAGAAATATTAAAAAAATAAAAATAAAGTGATTCATTTATCATTTTGTAATATTTTTCAAGCATACGATTTAATAATTTGGGCTGGATCGATGTGATCCCATCAAAAACCTATAGAATAATAATGGCGACCTTCGAGTTCATTTTCAAAACTTACCTAAATAAATGGGTCAAAACTCAATTCTATTTTTATCATCCTTACAGTTCCAATGCCATTTTAGAAATAATTTAGATAACAAGTCTCCTTTTCAAAGAGATCGTGGTCAATGTTTTTGTGAATAACCAAATCGACGAGTCTCCTATTTCTAGGGACTGAAATCAATCTTTACAAAAAAGATTAGGAATTAAATAAAAAATCATAAGAAAGGTAAGGATAATTAATCGCAATCAAAAAGATAAATTTAGAAGAAAACACATAGTAAAAGTAACCTTTCATAAGAAAAGATATTGTAAGGGTGACGTAATTCTTTCTTTAAGCATAACTAACCCCTTACCTGAATCTTTAAAATCAGTGCACATTTTAGGATCCCAAGTTTCATTTAATTACTAGGTGACGACTCCTAATTTTTCATGATAAAATACATTTTTTAATCCTCATCATGACGTCCACCGAGATGCGACACAACCAATGATGTTGAGGTTTATAGCTTGATCTTGAACCAAAAGCAAATAGTCATTATGTTTCAAGTGAGTGATGATCAAAGGAATGCCAAGATACCTGACTAGATGGAACCCTAGTCTAAAACCTAAAAGAGTCTGCAGAGAAGTCTGCATCTCATCATCAACACTCAACAGGATAACATGGCTTTTTTGAATTAGTAACCAATCCCAAGAATCTTGAAAATCATCCAAGGCCCCTCTCTAAATAAAAACTAAGTCCATATCCGTCTAACAGAAAATCATAAGGTTATTAGTAAAGCAGATGTGAGTGATGGTGTTTTGCTAACACCTATAGTGGAACTGAAATCTAGAATCCTGTGAGGCCTCCCTATGAATGCCATCAAGACCCTCCATAGCTAGGATAAAATGATAAGTGGATAAGGGGTCGCCCTACCAAATACCTTGGTAAGATAGGAAAAAACCATGTAATTCTTTATTCATCGCCACTGAGAAATACATTATAGACATATAGACCTCAATCCATTTAACCATGGAACTAGGAACCCCAGTGGCTCTCAAACCTAAGAGGATATACTCCCAACTAATAGTATCAAAAGCTTTCTTTATATCTATCTTCAAGGCACACCTAGGCATATAACCTGCTAAATGATAATTGTGTATAAGCTTTTGGGTTAAAAAATGGCACCTAATATCTTGTAAAAATGGGTTAGTAAATATTTTCTATTTGTCAAAAATACTTTATTGGAAGGGACCATAGTCTAAGACCCAAAAGAGCCTGCAGAGAAGTCCTTATCTTATCATCAACACTAGATAGGAAAACATGGTTCTTTTCTAAATTAGTGACCAATCCTGACAATCTTGAAAAATCACCTAAGGCCCTTCTCATAATACAAGTTGAGTCCATATCCATCTGGCAGAAAATCATAAGGTCATCAACAAATCAATATGAGTGATGGTGTTTTGTTGACACCTCTAGTGGAACTGAAATCTAGAATCATGTAAGGCCTACCTAAGAATGCCACTAAGAACCCCAATAGACAAGATAAAAAGATAAAGACATAAGGATTTAGTCTTTTTTTTCTCCAAATAAATATGCGTTGGACCCAAACAACCATGAAATAGGCTTTAGTCTAACTCCTTTACCTTATCAATGGCCTAGCCTAGTAAAAAGGCTTTGCTGGCAAAAAAGCCAGCAAACATGGTTGTCGTACCATGTTGAAGCCATGAAAAATAAAATGTAATGAACCAGGAGAAGGATGAAGAAGAAGCTTAACTACACAAGAGGTGGTTGTTAATTGTCCGGTGGTGGTGTTTTCGGGGCTATTGGTGGCTCAAAGTGGTCGCTGAATGAGGAGAGTGGTGCCTGGTTAGGTAGCTAGAAAAAAATAATGGTTTTCAGGTGCTTTTTGCCTCTCTTCTCCTAATTCTCTCCTCTTTTTTGCATGAAAATCACTCATATTTATAGGGGATAAAAAAGGGACAACTGGTCTTTATTAGGTATGAATCTTGACCCTTAATTCAAATGGGAAGGATCCAGACTATTGGCTAAAAGTCACAATCACGGGTTGCAAAGGTTGGTCGAGTTAGCCTTTTTAGGTCAACTTTGTAATAGGTTCAGGGCTTTCAAAGAACAACTTTTTTCTTAGGTTTGGGTGCAATAACAGGTCATAAGGGTGGTATCTTTCTTATTCCTTATATGGTGAACATATAAAAGAGAATGAAGGCTTGAAACGTGGCATTAGAGGTGCCATTTATCTTCTTTTTTTTACTTGGTGTTGACCAAAACGATGTCGTTTTGATCAAGACATAGCCAAAACAAACTGTTTCATTTAAATGAAACGGTGTCATTATGGTGTTTTAGCTTGAATTAGGTTATTCATCCTTTTTTTTTTTAATTTTAGACCCTAGTCTTCTAATTTATTTAATTAGGTTTTTCATTTAATTTTGATTTCAAGAATCAATTCAATTTCACCCCTTCAAAGCTTTAAAAACACCCCCTGATATAAGCGTGTTTTTCAACTTGGTCATTGATCTTAGGTATTTTCAATTCCATCCCTAATTGACCTCCAAACTTTTAATTTGTTCAATTTCACCCATGTTTTCAATTGAATTGATTCCCTGAATTTGCGTGTTTTTGGTAGAAAGGTCCTTGGTTCCTAATTTCTTTAATTTGGCTCTTAATTGACCCCTAAACTTTGATTTTCTTTTAGTCTTATCCCTGATTTCACCCAATTGAGTTTGGAAAAATTAAATCTAGTCCTCTAAAATTGCATTATTCTTAATTAAGCTCAAATTAAGCTTCTAAACTTAATTTTTCACCAATTAAGTCCCTAATAAAATTAACTTGACCCATTAAAAATATAATTAAGTCCTTGCACCTAATTAAATTTTGTAATTTGATCCAAATTAATTCTTAAACTTAATTAAACCTTTAATTGGGCCGATGATTAAGTCAAATTGGCCTATTAAAAATCTAATTAATTCCTTGGACGTAATTTTTATACAGATTCGCCCAATAATCATTTAATTTGACCTTGAATCTGCATTATCTTTTCAGTCTTTGGTACAATGGGGTACAATTGAGCTCTCAATTTTGTCAAAAACTCCAACTTAGTTCCTTTATGCATTTGAAACCTTTCTCAGCCTACTCTTACCAAGTTGCCAGTATTTTTTATTTTTTATTAATTTTTAAAGAAAATGATAATTTTGGGCAAAACTCAAAAATTAGGTTATGAAAGTTGTCCCATCTTTACAATGCCTACGATAGAAAGTCTCATAAGTGCCTTTAAATAGTAAGCTTGTAAAGAAAAAAAGATAAGATTGTGGATTTACCAGATCATGAAATGGTCAATCCTTCCAAAAGCATTAAAAGTGAGGGCTTGAAAGCGTACTAAAAAAGAAATTGATAGGGCTAGAAAGTGCATTATTTGGTACGCGAGGGCTAGAAACACATTCGAAAGAAAAAGATTGGGCTAGAAAACGCATTATCCAGTATTTGAGGGCTGGAAAGCGCACTTGAAAGAAAAATTAATAGGGTTAGAAAGCGTATTATCTTGTATGCGAGGGCTAGAAAACGCACTCGGAAGAAAAAATGAGAGGGTTAGAAATCATATTATCCGGTATGTGAGGTCCAGAAAGCGTTCTAAAAAAGAAAGAGATAGGGCTAGAAAATGCATTATCTAATGGATGAGGTCAAGAAAGTTCACTCAAAATAAAAATAGATAGGGCTAGAAAGCACACTATTTTGTTGTAAGGGCTAGAAAGTGCATTAAAAAAGTGTCAAAGATGTTGTCTCTAAAAACTTTGCTGATTTTTTAAATAACGAGAGCCTTGTTAGGCTCAGTATCTTGTTGGGTCTTTTTTGTTGGAAAAGTTTAAGTCCATCAAGGATTCTTTCCTAGGATTTCCTACCAAGCTTAAAATACAATGTGTTGTGATCAATAAGCATGGACTTCTTTTTTTCAAAGCTTTGATCCTCATAGCAAGCTTTTATAGCTTTTTTGCCTTCACTTACCCGAGCAACAACTTCTAATCTTAACCTCTGCGAGGGATGCTCATTTGATGATCTCAAATGATATCAGCATGCCCCATTGTCTGAAAACATTTATCTCAAAGATTGTTATCTTTGTTTCCCATTCTTTGTTTTCCTAGAAGAGTAATCATGGAGCTAACTCTATTGTGTTTCTTAAGTTACCCCTAGTCTGATCATACCTCTAAGTATTTTATCTCGTCTTTTTTTCTTGGATTTTCACAGGGATGGTGTCATACAAAAGAGTGTTTGGCTTTTCAAAAAAGGTTGCTTTTATAGAAAATCTTTGAAATTTCAAAGTCGTTTCTAAGCACAAAATCCATTTTAATGTTATTTTAAAACAAAATTGTTTCAAAAAGAATTCAAGTAATTCCCGTGAATGGGGTTTCATTGAGAATGTGAAATGACCTTTTGTTTTCTATCTTGTTGGTCAGAAAGGTTCAATTTTTTACTTGAGAGTTTTAGAGGAAGGTTCAATTTTTTACTTGAGACTTTTAGAGGAAGGATATATTTTTTAAGTGTTGATTTTACTTGTATGAATAATGAAGCATAATTGAAGTTTCTTGAAAAGCTTGTTTTGCATGGCAAAGCATTGCTTACCAATTTAGATTGCTTACCTTTGATTAAAAAAGGTTTTATTGAGCATGTAATGTAGGCTTTGGCTCTTAGCCATGAAAAAAATGATATTTGTAAGCTCAAAAGGTATTTAAGAGATCTCAAGACCAAGGATCACTAGAGCTCGTCCTTAAACATTCTTTTGATCAAAGGATTCCTAAACCTTATGCTTGATTTTGCAAAATGGTCTGGTCATGCCCCAGATGTTGAGCTTGAATTTCTTGTCTTTGTTTTCTTCATTTTTCTTATAACATGCTCGACCTTTTTGAATTCTTTGAATTTCTTCATGCCCCTAGCTTTGTTTGGGCACTTTTTTCATTAATTATTATTTTGTATATTTTTCTGTCAAATTACTTTCCTAACCCTCGTACTTGCCCTTAGTAGAGTGTGATCCTAGTCAAGGTTGATTTTCAAGAAAAACTTACTAGACTCAAAGGGGACTGCAAATGATATTTTTGAGTGTTGTGAAAGGATTATCAAAGATGGTCTTTTCTCATTTCAAACACATGCACTTAGATCGATAAACTTTGCTTTCCTTGATTTTGACCATTGAAAATTGTTTTTCATTGTGATTATGAATCATTATTCATTCAATTAAAGCACAACTTTAATGTCATTTTGTGGTGTTTGGTGTATTTTAATTTTTATGGGTTTGTAAGTGTTTGGTCACCTCATTAGGAGATCACTTGAATTCCCAAAACTGACTTGTTAAAAAAAAAACACTAATTTGACTTCTACATTTGTACTAATAACTTTGATTTTTCAAAAATCTTTGTGAAAACACAAAAAAGATGTATTTTTTAAGTTTATAAGATCATGTAGAGTTCTTTTTTTAAGAAAGAGAAAATACACTAAAGAATTATTAGCCAAACTTTGATTTTTATTAATTTAATAGGCAAAGTACATCAGGCATAGTACTTCTTTACAATGTCAAAATTTACAGCTTTAAGCAAATCTTCTTCATCCATTATAGTTAAAATTAGAGCTCCACTAGAAAAAGCCTTCTTCACCATGTAAAGTCCTTTATAGTTTGGTACTCATTTACTCTGATCTTCTCCTGATGTTGACAAGATCTTTTTTAATATCAAGTCTCCTTCTTTAAATACTACTGGCGTGATCTTTTTGTTGTATGCTTTAGCCACTCTACTTTGGTACAACTGGTGGTGACAGATGGCTGTCAGTCTCTTTTCAATAATTAGATCCAACTACTCAAATTTCATTTTTGTCCATTCTTATTTCTAGCTCTACATCAATTAGAACCCTTAATGATGGAATCTGCACTTCTAAATATACCAGAGAGTAAGAGGTTTCACCTGTAGAAGTTCTAACAATAGTACGATACGCTTGGAGTATGTATAGAAGCATCTCATGACAATTCTTATAGGTGACCATCATTTTTTAAATGATCTTCTTGAGATTTTTGTTGGATGCCTTAACTGCCCCATTCATCTTGGGATTGTATGGAGAAGAGTTAAGATGCTTAATTTTTCACTGAGTATAAGCTCAGCAATCAGCGTCCAATTGAAATTCTGAGTATTATCAGTTATCAATCTCCCTAGCAGGGCGTAGCGACAAATCAGATCTTTTTTAATGAAACCCTTAACCATTTTTTATGTCTCATGTGCATAAGAGTTGGCCTCTACCTATTTTGTAAAGTAGTTGATGGCCACTAAGATGAATCTATGCTCATTATTGGCCTTCGGATTGATTGGTCCTATAACATCCAATCCCCACATATCAAAAGGCTAATGCGAGGTTATATTGAACAACAATATCGTAAGTGCATTTATCTTGTCTCCATGTATCTGACACTTATGGAATTTTTGACATGGTCTATACAATCCCTCTCTATAGTGAACCAGAAGTACCCAGATCTTTGCATTTATCTTACCATTGTATGTTTGTTAGCATGAGTGACACAAATCCCCTCCTAGATTTCTTGTAACGCTTGCATAACCTCTTTCTCATTCAGACACCTTAGTAAAGTTCTGTCAAATGACCATTTATATAGGACATCTACATCTAAGTAATGATCCATGACCATTCTCCTTAAAGTCTTTTCATCTGTCTTGGAGGCTTCTAAAGGATATTCTCAGTGCTGGATAAACCTCTTAATGTCATTTGGTTGGTTGGATCCTGATTTCAATGCTTATTGGTTGGATCCTGCTTCCAATATTGATTTGTGTCATCGAAGCTAGGGTTGTCAAAGCATCAACAAACTGATTCTTATCTTTGCTTATATGAGTGAATTTTATCTCTTCGAACTCATTAGCTAACTTTGAGAGATAATCCTTATAAAACTTCAACTTCTCATCTTTGGTTTGTCATTCTCCCTTCACTTGGTAGATAATTAGCTCTGTAAACATCAAGTTTCCCAACTTTTAGCTCTAAAGCAGCTTCTAGACCAATGATGCAGGTTTCATACTCGGTCGCATTATTAGTGAATTCAAATTGCAACCTCACTGAAATAGGTTATTTTTTCTAACTACAAAATTATCACTGCTCCAACCTCATTTCCTGATATATTCATCGCTCCATCAAAGTACATGGTCCACTAATAATTCATCTCACCGTCATTTTCAACTATTAGTACATCCTCATTAGGAAAGTCAAATTTAGTAGCTCGTAATCTTCCACGACATAATTTGTCAGATTGTCAGCAATCGTACTTTCTTTTACGACCTTTCTTGTCATATAAACAATGTTGTATTCTACTAACAACACTTTGCATTTTGCTATTCGGCTTGACAAGTAAGGATTTTCAAAAATGTATTTAAATGGATCCAGTTTTGAGATCAACCAGGTTGTGCAGTACAACATATATTGCCTAAGCCTTTTCGTAGTCCAAACCAAGGCACAACATAGTCTTTTGATGGCAACATACTAGGATTCACAATCATTGAACTTCTTGCTCAAGTAGTAGATGGCTTGTTCGTTCTCCCCGACTCATCGTGTTGGCTTAACATACATCCCATAGCTATTTTTGTCACCGTCAAATATAAGATCAGGGGCAAGGTTGTCAAAAATGCTTTTTTGACACAACACGAAATATACAATATAAACTCGAATCGTAAACTCGAATCATAAAATCGCAAGTAAAATATTTTAATTAATTATATATTGACAATACCAATCAAGTAGTAAATAATAATATAACACAATTAAAATAAAAGTGAAATAAATAATACAAATGTCCAAACACCTTAAAATACATAATTGAAATAAAAATTCATACATGATTTAAATAACTTAAAAATACAATATAATACAATTATGTCCATAGAATTTCATTAACTAAAAATTAGCAAACCTAAAACAAATAATCTGTTGGTGTATCATGTAAACTAAACACAACCTCATTGCCAGTTTTCAGAACTAAGCATAAGTTGTTGCCTCTATACAATATAATTCAATTATCATTGTCTTTTTTTCTTCCTGAACTCGTCCACTAAACAGGATTTAAGTTGTTGCCTCTAGACAACTGTGCATAGTTGGTGTAAAGTGAAGCTTCAGAACTCTACCCCTTCTACAAGGTACCTGGAGTACAATGTCCATAAACCTAAATTATAAGTAATATTAAGAAGTTATGTCACTGTGATAAAAAAAACAATTATGAAATAAAGGGCACAGACCTTCAACTTCATCTCAGCAGAGATCCCTAAAGCTTCTGGCTGTCTAAGTTGTCCTGATTTAACACGTATAGCACAGCTAGTGCAACAACCTACAAGTACATATCATTTCATCTATATCAATTCTAACCAGAAAAATAGAAAGGGCCATAGACAGCAGAGTAAACACTTAGGAAATCCTGTTTTCAGAAGAAAAAAAATCATATAGAAATTATCATTAAATGGCCTATCAGAAAATAGTGGAGTGATTTTTTTTATTGATTTGGTAGTGTCAATAACGCAGATGCAAGAGATCGAATAAAATTAGCACTTCCTTTCTTATAAAGTTAAGTTCTAGGTTTAATGCACACTAAAAATGTCATGACTGCAATGAGCTATAAGTTGCATAATACATTAAAAGGAAGCCGCTCTAGCGGGTGGAAGAATTGATAGATTAAAAAATAAATAAAAAAGAGCAAAAGAGGAATTATTTGTTGGGTTTCCTTTTCTTGTCTTCCCTCCCCACTCCCACTCCCTTTCAGCCTCATTGCAGCATCATGGAAAGTGGAGACAATCATATCAGAGG
>Ga0307516_10007469_pt1 | contig 12565 bp, 12 predicted proteins | sample 19_EM_MG_FD_203310 | JGI IMG/M metagenome (GOLD analysis project Ga0307516, IMG submission 203310) | Populus trichocarpa ectomycorrhiza microbial communities from riparian zone in the Pacific Northwest, United States - 19_EM | ecosystem: Host-associated > Plants > Roots > Unclassified | place...
CGGCCACCTGAGCCTGGTTGGCCCACGACCGTAGACTTAGAGTGGGGTACGGACCAAACGGCTTCGATAAGACGTGTACAGGATGAACAAGCAAAGTGTGTGTGATCTCATCGACATTGAAAGAGCGGCTTCCTCCGAGATTAATATGCGATAGGCTCGTGGGGGACCACGCTTCCTGAAAATCCCGCGACGGTGAGCTCCGGTGTTCCGCGAAGGAGTGGACTAGGAAGGGTTCCCTTCCCCTCTGCCCTGTGTAGCGTCGGGGGAAAATCATGCCCGTGACACATATTCAGGTACGGGACATGCTGGAGAGACGGAGAGAAAAAACTGCTGGGAATTTCCACACGGCCTTCGGCAGTGAGGGAATGAGTACATGACGCGGGTTGAGATGTGTTTCTCATGACGAGCGTGAGTCTGGAAGGACCAAGAAGGGTCCCACACCCACGTCATCTGGATACTTAGTAATGTCGCAGTGGTGCGCGCGGTTCCGCAGACTACATAGCCTCCATGGGAGAGAAGATGGAGTAGGGGGGGATTTGTACCCTATGGGCACTTGACCACTGCCGTCCAGGCCTCTCCCCCTCCTTCTAATAGGACCGCCAGAGGCCACGAGCACCCTAGGCTATGTGAAAGGGTAAAAAGTGCTTGCAGCACAGTTCGACCAACGGGCCGAACCCTTTCCAATTCATCCATATCCCATTCAATTCGAATTTGAAAACTGCGGGTTTGATCGATCTTCCTCATATCCCAAACCTTCGGGATTGCGCCGTCCCCCCAACTACTCGAGTTCTCCGTTCTCTCTTTACGTGAAAAGGACCCGTGGTAGTGTTGTTGGCAAGGGGTGGGTTCTGCGGGCCTTCCCAAGAGAGGGGGTTGTTTATATTGCGCTATGGAGACGGTGACTAGGCCTCCAGTAGCTGATTTGATCTCACACCTCTCGACTTTCATTTCCGTCTTGTGGCATGGCCACCCCCAGATACGAAGCTGCCATGTATTGTGGGATGGGAACTCGAACGAAGAAGAATGGTGCCACGGGTAGGTGGGTGCGGCGGGCCTGCACCGTGCTGATGCCACGAATCCCGGCAAGTTCACCTTGGGGTCCTTGGGGCTTGGAAGCTAAGCGAAGACGTTTCAAAACGAGGAGGCCCCATCTGAATCCATGACCGAAATTTTCTTTCCCGGCTCGAGCTATAGAGAACAGGGATTGAGAGCAGGGGGTGGCAATGACACTCCCTCGTGCCTAAGATACATAGCCGAACTCAGAACCCACGATATACGGTGCGAACTTGACCCCAACGGGGTGAACTAAAAAAAGGTGACAGATCCGGGAGATGCGATAATTGCAATGTGCGGAACGGTATGCGATTTCGATACTATGTAACGTGAACGTGCACCGACGACAAGACAAGAGACATGATACAAGAACGGGATAGAACGAATAACGATAAGCGCTTCGAAAGTATGCTACAAGAGAAAATTTGCCAAACGAAAAACAAGGGCTGCACAGACGCGGCACGACGAATTGAAAAAACTGAGACCAAGGCGAGGACGCCGAAGAGAGAAAGGAGCCAATCATTCTCGCGTCCTGTGACACGCCTAGGAACCATCTGACATCTGTTGTGATCACAGGGAGGGAAAACGTCCACACATTCTGACAGGGGAGTTGTCAAACCATCTCACATCAACCACCCATATGCTCCAGAGTGAACGAACGCATACGATCACCAACCTCTAGTCTACCAAAACTCCAGGGCCATATGTGGAGGGGCCATAGAGTGGGCGGGAGAACCAAGTTCAAGACTTGGAGAATGCAATTAGACGATGGTGATCCAGAAGACTGGCGGCGGCACATCGTAATGCAACGGAGAGTATCCATTTTTGGACGTCAAACAGGGCGGCGACGGTTGCTATCGTCGTCGCGATAGATTTGTATAAAACAGATCCATATAGACCACAGGGGACGAGAAGGGGAGGAGAGGGTGAATGGAAAGGAATGGTTGCGGGATGGTACGGCATGTTCTGCGTGAGAGGGAGATAGGCGGTGATTCGCGTGAGCAATGGTCCGAAGGGGGGCGGTTTCACGTGGGGGTGTTCGTTTGCTCACCTGGATGAAAAATCATACACCGCCAACGGGGCTCAAGGAAAGTGGCAAGCGGGCAGGAGGCGATCAAGTCACCGAGGGCGGTCTTGCGGTTGCCTGTGCCTGAGCTGATTGGAAATTACGGATTGGGAGTATCTTGTGACCGGCCGAGAGCCTTGTCGATCCCTCGAGAGGTGGTTCGGGTGTACGGTTGGTATCGATAAGGAGAGAGACGAGTCTGAGATAGTTCTCCGTTTCTTGCTGCCCCGGTCGGCAGAAGGTGGGGTAGAGGGGAAGCCATCATCCGCATCATCGTCGTCATCATTCCGCTTGCGTTTCGCGGCCGATCGCGAGGTGCAGTAGGGAGGGTGGGAGAGGTCTTGGTCTTCGCTTGGAAGGTCGAATTGGAATTGAAGGTTGGCTAGAGAACGGTACGGCCTTGGTTTCGGGACCACGATGGGGACGTTGCAGACCACGTTCAGATGCTGGGGTGAAAGCGAACCATCCTCGGAAATGAGTGATGATTCGGACGGTGATGGGGAGATGTCTTGTGGGACGCCGGGATGAGCACGAAAGAAATGAAGAAAATATATCGGGGACGTACTTGCTTGGGTGAGGGGAGGTAATTGGTCCATTGTCCTACCGTGGTTGTACGAATGGAGGAGAAGGGGGAGGGGGAGCAGGTCGTTCCGCCATTGGGAGAAGTGGGGGCCAGAGGTGTTGTAGAACCAGGCGGCCTGGTCTTGGTGGGAGAGGAGGGAGTGCATGGCTGGGGGAGGGAGAGGAGGAGGAGGAGGAGGAGGAGGAGCTGAAGGGGGTTGTGTTATATAACTGGCCACACTGACAGGGGAGGCCCTCGAATCCCATCACCGCCTCTATTGAGCAAGAGGAATCAAAACACCGAGTGGCTGAGAATCCTTGCCGAGATTATCCTCTTCTCCAATTTCAAACAGGCAACAGCACCACGCATCCGCTCGCCCCGTCTCACTCAACCAAAACAATGTTTCGGTCCACGTCCTCCGCAGTCAGTTTCATCCGCCAGATCCCCAATCCCCGACGCCTCCTTCACAGCTCAGACGTCGCGGTCTCAGGCTCAAAACTGCCCTACTTTATCCAACGAAACTCGAGGGGCTCGATCCCCGTCTACACCGACATCCGCAACGCCGGGACGCGTTACCTCGTCCTGGTTAGGAACGTAGAAGGGAACGTCAACGTATGTACCTGTTCCCCTTTTCCTTCCTGTGACCCTCGCGCGTTTTTGTAATTGAAACCGCTCGGGAAACAACCCCGTTGCGCATCCAACTCCTTTGCGTGTTTCGTATGAATGCCGGTCGCGTCTTGTGCCCGTCCTCGTGGTCCTGACGTTGACTCCCCCTTTCTCCATTTTAGGCGCTGGCCACCGACATGAAGTCCTCGTTGTTCCCTCAAGGTTCACCCGAGGCCGAAAGACTCAAGCTGGATATCGTCAGGCAGCGGCATATCGTCCTTCGGGGTGGAAGGTGGAAACAACACGTCACCGATTGGCTCAAAGGCAAGGGTTTCTAAGACCCTCCACACACTCCCGGTCTCCGCTGTGCGCGTACACTGAACGCTAGAGTTCGACGCTCAGGGTTGGATCCCTGGGTTCCTATCTCCCCCATCGCCATCCCTCCGCCTAACCTGTTCTCGAACCGCATATCACCTCGTCTCACCCGCGCGCCGATCTATTCAGATCGTCTACTCCACCCCTCGAGGCCCAACACCCCGTCTTCATTTTCCGATCACGGTCCGTCAGAAAAAGTAGAGACCCCACCCCAAATACAATCCAAGATAACCCCAGTAATTCGTAGCCCAAGAACCTAATGGAACGTGTTTTTTTCCTTACTCTCTTGCCGACCCTCTCAAATCGATTACCTATTCGCCTGTGGGTGTTATCCAACTACCGCTGTCATTGCTGGTTATCAGGGCTGTTAAAGTGTCCGTTTGTTGCCTGCCGGGGCGCCATCACACCACGCTTCTTTGTGCGCTCCGCCACGCTTTCTCGGTATTCGTCGTCAGGGTTCCCACCACTCAACCCGCGGACACATGGCAGGCTGCAGGGTTTCCGCATCCACACGCGCGCGGCGGGTAAAGAGCGTCATATGACCTACTCCCGACCCTCATGACGGGCTCAGAAACTGGCCTCGGGCGTGTTCGTATGGCGTATATACACGAACCCCGCGAGCCGCACACCTATCGTGATCTTGATCCAGAACAGGGCTCCCCCGCGAACCTGTCATTTCGACTGATTCCGATCCAGATGAAAGAGTTCGCGTTTCTCCGCGTCACCTGTGCGCCCAAGTATGCGGATACGCTGCGGTATTTGGGTATGCCCTGGGTGTGGCGTTCTGATGTGAATTGATTAGAAACATGGGATTACTTAGGATGCCAGGTGTTGGCTTGGACGTGATGGAAGGTCGCAAGCTCTAGATGTCAGTTAGATGTCAGTTTTCGAGACAAATCGGATGGATTCCAACACGCTCGTGACGTGAATCCAATTTATCCACAGACTCTTCCCGAGAGAACCTCTTCCCACATACGTCTCATTATTCTCTGCCGTTTTTTGAGCACAACCGTGCGTATATGCTTTTCTATCCAGGGTCGGGTGCATCGTGATCTCACATTCGCTCTGAACTTGGCGCCGGAGAATATTGATGCCACAGGTATAGCAAAACGCGCGAATACGAAATGCTCAGGGAGGGGAATCACAGGGCCCCCTCGGTACCCCACATGTGGTCACCGCCGCAGAGATCAGCCCGCAGGTGGGTGAATCTCCATTGAGCTTGGTTCCCGGTTGTCTATCGGCTCGCATCAGGAAAACTGGCATCTGCTTTTTTTCCATGCATGATCGAAGGCACACCCCGGATTCAGCCTCAAGAGGTAGGGGTCGTCAGCCTTCGTGGGCGCTCGAACAAGGGGAGGATCTGGGGCATGAGAGACACGCGGTTTCTCGATGACCCTGAGCTGGGGTGAGTGCCATCGCGGGAGGGGCGTAGTATTCCTTTGTGTTTTCCGCTCCCACAACCCCGCGGCGCCTGGGCGGGGTGCCGGTGAAACTTCGAAGATGCGGTACCGGTACCGTACTCGGTTTCGCTAACGTTCTGTGTTGTTGCGCTTCGGGTCGGGGACCCGCAAACACACAGGCTGACCCATGGGTGCAACTCGGCGACCGATCACCGCTATCAGAACGAAGGTTTCGTTGGGGGGTGTTGTTTTGTTCCTGTCAGTACCTCCTGTTGGTTGACTATCGCTCCTGTAGGTGTGTTGAAGTGGATCACCGGCGAGTACGTTCCTTGTGTTTGGGGGTTTGTGGTTCGGGTCTCAGGGTCACATTCTTTTCAAAGGTGATTACATGCATAGTCGAGGGATTCCGCATGAGTACATAAGTAAGTACGCGGATATGTACAGTGCGGGTGGAATGATTGACGCGAGGTGATGCATGATGTGTCGGATGTGTCATCGACGTTTTGTGGTGGCTGATTTGATTCGAAGTTTGCGCTTCATCGCGAACTGCTAAGCGGGGGTATACGGTGACACTCTGCCAGAAGCCCTTTAATTTGAGGGTGCTGGGATATCTTTACCTGCTTTTTTTCATCTTCGTCGCTTTGTGATGGGATCGTTATACGTATCCATCGGCCACATAGGTGATTGAGACACGGACGCGTTCAATACACTCGCGATCAGTTTGTGCTGTCGCCGTCTCACCATCGTTATCGTTATCAGGGGTTCGGCTTGAGCGGGGTCTTCGGGGCGTGCCATGCCGACCAGTCCATAGCTTTTCCGAGTGTGGTTAAGTGCTTGTAGCAAGTGCGGTAAGTGTTCAAATGGGGAGCGTACTATTGGGCGGACGTTCATATGAATATACAGACTCAGGGTCTTGAGATTCAAAGTTTCAGGGACGGCCAGTGCAAGGATCTCTTGATACTGTTGTGGTTATAATTGCGATTGCGATTGCGGTCGTGGTGACCACGCTGTGTACATCTACCACCGGGAGCCCCGTGCTTGGTTGGGACCTCCCATTCAGACCGTTCAGGTACCCCAGGGCCATCGAGCGGGGAACGTGTGTTCTTTCGTGGTGAGGCCGTGGTCAGTCACTGGACACCTGGTCATATTGTGCGATACTTAAGATGGTCCCGTGGATACCTACTGTATACAGTACAAGGAGCACGCACATCAGGGCATGGGTACATTGTCCGACCGGATGTGGGAACAATCTCCAAGTGTGGATAATCCGACGATCTCTTTCGACGTCATCGACTGAACGCGATAACGACGTGGTGGACATGGACAGGTACGGTTTGTGTCCATAGCGCAGGGGTGGACGTGCAATCATCGTGTACGTCGTCGCTTTGGAGCAGCCCCCCCTGTTCCATGGTTGCCAGAATCCGATACGTGTCACCGGGGACGACGGTATGGATCGGTGGGGTCACCGGTCATAATAATGAGCACAGCCAGAGGATGATCAAGAGACCCTGCTCACCAACGGCATTCGGGCTTTCGCGGACTTTTTTTTCAATAGGGTTCCCACAGGAAGCGCCAGTGACCAGGTCCGGTTTCAACCGCCGGAGGAGAGAGAGGGCGCCTCTGGTTCGGGTCGTCATCCAAATGAGTCAGCTGACCAGCGCCTCTCTGTCTTGGCGATCGGATTTGGATTTGGCGGTCCCGCGTTGAAATTTCCCGTTTCGGGCGTCTGATCCGGGATTAGCCAGCCCCGAAAAAGGGAAGGAGTGGGTTCGGAATGACCAAAGCACCGCCTTGTTGTCGATTTCTCATCCTCCCCTCCGCGCGTAGCCCCCGCAGCTGTGATTTCCGCCCTGTTGTTCTGTTTGGCCGTTGTATGACCTGTGCAGGACGGCCCTCAAGTTCCTTGGCTCTCTGGGTTTAGGGCGTGGACGGGACCAGGGTTGATCGTCGTCAGCGACGTGGCCCTTCCATTCATTTCCCATTCAGATCTCCGAATGTAAGTCGGAATGCGAACTCGTCGTTATTCGCTGCCAAACCTCGGGGCAGTGGTCATGAAGAGGCTGCGTAGATGTGACGAACTTTAAAGGGAATCCCCAAGTTCGATCCATCACCTTGTTCTCTTTGTGTTGGTCATGGAAACTGCGTTTTACTGACTCCGGCCGTGGGTTTCAACAGGGCAGGGTCCAGTGGAGGGGCCGTGCGAGTGTATATTGTGCGCCATGGCGAGACACAAGAGAATCGAGACGGAATAATTCAAGGCCAGCGAGACACGGCCTTGAACGCGATTGGACTGGAACAAGCGAGGATGGTCGGAGAAGCTTTGAAGGAAGCCAAGCTTGGCATCGCGTTCTCGAGTGACCTTGGCAGGGCTGTAAAGGTATGAAGCACTCGAGGGATACGTTTTGTTCCCAGGTGATCCACCCGGCGTTTTACTGACGCATATTCACCCGGTAGACCGCTGAAGTGATACTCCACCATCACCCAGGGATCAGTCTGCATAAGCGAGCAGAGCTGAGAGAACGGGTAGGTGCCATGCAGAAACTGGCACCCCTCGTCCTATGCTAACAAAAATGTGAACGTCTTTCCCACCGGCGCTTTTTAGGGCATGGGGGAGCTGGAAGGGCGATACGCAGGCGTGATACTTGGCCATGCGCCAAGGGACATGGAGCCGGTTTCTAGAATGAGGGCACGGGCAAACTCTTGGTGGCATGAGGCGGTGGCGCCGTGGATAACAGTAACCAAGGTGGGCAATGGGCAAGAAACGGCCGGAGCTGAGCCCAGGGACGTCCTAATCGTCTCCCATGGCGGTCTAATCGGCATCCTGTTACAGGCCCTACGGAGAGGCACGGTACGGATGGACGGTGGGGTGCGGGTGACAAACTGCGTGAACGGCTCGATCACCGTCATCGAGGTCGATCCAGCCACGGCTAAGGGGAAGATCGTCCGATATGCCGACGCATCCCACCTCGCGGGGCCGGTGGTCGAAGAGAATGTGGATGTACAGGATGCACTGCGAGATCCATAAGGGGGAGCAGCGTGGAATCCCCCGCGAGCCAAGAGCATCTTGGGGTGAGGGTGACGGAATGCACAAAGCTAGCGGGTTGCTCGATCGGGAAAGGACCATAGTATCGATAGTTGGGATCGACGCTCGTCTACACACCCTCGAATCCTCTCTGTTCGTTTATTCTGCCGTGGATGTACTGGAGCTTTGTGTGCTTTGCTTAGCGGACCACAGTTGACATTTGGCGGAGAACCTGTGTTCGGGCCGGGACCCTCCCAAAAGAGTGGGATCGATCACGTGCTCCACACAGCCCGGAGCGGTCTGCCCAAGGGGGGTATATAATGACCGTGCTCCCGTCCCTCCAACGCTTCTGTCTTACACCCACATTCCCTCTGATTCCTCTCACCTGCCACCACAATGCCTCCGACCGACAGGACTCCCCTTCTCGAGAACGGCCATGGTGCGAACGGCCACATCCGCAGACTCTCGTACAAGGAGCGCATCGCTAGCGTCTTCAGCGTACCCGAAGGCCAGCCAGGGTGGATCCAGTCCTACAGGTTTTTCTTCCTGGGCTCGTGGTTTAACGTCATGCTCGTATTCGTCCCCCTGAGCTTCCTCGCCCACCACCTCGGTTGGGATGCCGCTCTGAGGTTCACGTTCAGCTTCATCGCTATTATGCCCCTCGCCAAGGTAACGTGACTGCAACTCCAACCGGGCCTTGTGCGCGTCGTTTCAGTGGTTGACCGGTATTATAGTTATTAGGGGTTGCGACTGACCAGTTATCATTGAGACTCGGCCAAACCCTCTCGGGTCTTTTGAACGCTTCTTTTGGAAATGCGGTTGAGATCATTGTCGGTATTGCCGCCCTCCTGCAAGGTACAGCACTTTCATTTCGCTTCCCCCGCATTATCACCTTTTTTTATCGGGTAACTGCACCGCTCACACAACTCTAATCGGTCAGGCGAACTTAGAATCGTTCAAACTTCGGTAAGCCAATTCTACGTCATCCCAGTGTATGCCACGCGGAGAGCTGACCACTCCATCTTGCCCAGTTGCTCGGTTCCATTCTTTCCAACTTGCTCCTCGTTTTGGGATGCTCCTTCTTGGCCGGTGGTCTCAAGTACCCGGAAAGCAACTTTCAGGTTACCGCGGCACAAAACGCTGCTTCCCTCATGACGCTCGCGTGCATCAGTGAGTGATTGTCTGATGTCCCCCTGTACTTGGTTTTGACGCTCCACGAAAGCGCTCGTCATCCCGGCCGCCTATTTCATGTCCCAAAGGGTTGACGACAACCTCTACCAGATCTTCATGAAGCACGGTCATGCTGCTGCCATCGAAGAGCGCTGCCGATCTGGTCTTCTCATCATCTCCCGTGGGACTGCCATCGTGCTCCTCCTCATATACGTCGCCTACCTCGTCTTCCAGCTCAAGACACACGCTTACCTCTTCCAAGCCGCTGAAGGCGAGGAGGAACAAGAGGAGTTGGAGATGACCCCCGTCGCTGCCGGAAGCGCTCTCTTGTCTGTCACCGTCGTCACTTCCTTCGCCGCTGATTATCGTGAGTAAACTTGGTCCTCTGTCACCTGATCCTCGCCCAACATTCGCATTCAGTCGTCGCTTCTATCGAGGAGACTGCCGAGAGGTACAGCATTCCGAAACCTTTCATCGGTTTGATCTTGTTACCCCTCGTTGCCAACGCCGCTGAGCACGTCACCTCTATCTGGATGGCCATGAAGAACAAGATGGAGTTGACCATCGGAATCTGCGTCGGTAGCTCAATCGTACGTTTTCCGAACAATACCCTCGAACCAACCCATTTACCAATCCACCATCCCGCAGCAAATCGCCGCTTTCGTTATCCCATTGCTCGTCATCGTTGGCTGGGTTACTGGTCATGACCTGACCCTCTTCTTCGCCAACTTTGAAACGATCGTGTTATTTGTCTCTGTCCTCCTGGTAAATCTATTGATCCAGGACGGAAAATCCAACTACATGGAGGGGTTGATGCTGCTCGCTTTGTACTTTGTCGTTGCTCTCTCATGTGGGTTTCTCTTCATCCATTCCACTCGCCTTCCTCGTGCTGATTGGTATCCAGTCTGGGTCTCATAATATCACCCTCAATGCGGATACAAGCGCTGACACTCAACCCGGTATGTCTATCACCTCAGTCCCCAACATCTGCGTCGCTCATCGATCGTCAGTCCACGTAGTTTCCTTAACCCGCCGCGACACCCTCCTGCTCTTTTCCATCTTTTCGATCTCCCGCTGCATGGCCAGCGCGTTCTCTAGGGGAAGCCTCGCGTTTTTTTCTTCATCGTTGCACCCGATACCCCCGTCCTCTCATTCTGGTCTCATCAACACTCTCCTTGCTTGTTTGGATCTCTCTCGCCTGTATTCTCGTTTTTTGCCTCGCTCCCTCGCTACTGTACATTTCTGGGATGTTTCCCATGTCTGCTTTCCTGCTCGATTACCCACCAGTTAATCTCTCAGCGCCACCCCTCCATCTATGTCTCATCGCTTGCCTGTTCGGTATCGATAGTTCTTGTCCCCGTCGTCGCAATACACATACGGTTTGCACACTGGTTGGGGCCCCGAAATATCTCGTGTTGTCTCGGGGAGCACCTCCCTCTTGCGTCAGTGGAGCTATGTCAACGAAGAATGCGGGAGGACATGATTCCCGAAAGGTTTGATAAGCGTTTTCCAGTTCATTCTTGCGATCGAGGGGGCTTGGGCGCTGTCTCCGCCGATCGTGAAATTGATTCTATTCTTGGCCTTCAGCTTCAGCTCCGGCGTGTCGATCTGGACTGAGGGATGTCATTCCGAAACCGAGAGAAAAGAATTAGGACCGGGTATTTAAACCCCTCCTGCTCTCGATGAGGGGTTCAGCATTGCTTTCTTGTCAACCGCTCTGTGCTCTCTTGATTTCTGCGAAATCCCTGATGTGCACTCCCTCAGTTTCTACACCGTCTATGTCTACCTTTACCTCTACCTCCACCTCCACCTCATACGAAGTCGGCGTCGAGATGGGGATCACCCCCTCTGCGACGATGCTCTCGACTTTTGTTCCGATTCACGTTCCGGCTCAGTACCCCTCTATACCGTTCGTCCCCGCTCATGCGAGGATGGCGGAGTTCGAGAGGCTTCGCGAAGAACTTCGGAAGACGGAGATGGTTAGGGAGCAGCAGGTGGGGATGTTGTCGGCCTTGGCCGCTCAGGAGGCGTCGTATGAGCTGGATGTTCCTCAGGTATGTCTCTTGCCTTACCCCTCTCGTGTGGTGTCTGATCTTGGGATCGTTTAGTTCAACGGCCCACTCATCCCCACCGCTTCCATCCCTGTCCCACACCCCCTCCCTTATACGGTCCCCATGCCGATGCCACACCACTTCCAACACCAACACCACTATCACCAACAACACCCACAGCATCAACACCACTACTACCACCAACACCAGCAACGTCAACAACTCCCCTACGCTCCTGTTACGGGTATGTCCCCTGACTATATCACCCGCGGCCGCGTCACCAAGGCGTGTGAGAATTGCAAGACCCGGAAGGTCAAGTGTGATGGCGTGTGCCCCTGTGAACGATGCACTGGACGAGGACTTCAGTGTGTCTACGGGGAGAGGAGAGTACGCGGTCCGACGAAGAAGCGGAAGGAGAGGAGAGATGCTGCTGTGCAGCAGGTTTCGTTCTCTTCTACTCTGGTTAGTCTCTTTCAAGTGCTCTCGTCGATCCTTTCTCACGTTGGGTGCCTCGTTACTCGCGTTTAGCCCCCGACACCACCACCGGTCGCCGCGCCAACCTTCGTCATGTCCAACACCCCTTTCACCGCGCCCATGCCCGACCCTCTCCCCGTGCGCGTACCCCCACCCGCACCTTTCCACGCCCCGCCGCGGGCTCGATACTCAGCCGCCCTTTCACACCCTCCTCCCCCTGCTTCTGGTCGGTCGACGTTACTCTCGGCCGTCCCTTCCCTATCCCGTTCCATCTTCTCGCCGCCTACTCCCGCGGTACCCACCCTCGTCTCCGCCTCAGGGCAGGTCACCAGCTCCACCCCTACCTCTCCCCAAACCGACGTCCCTCAAGCCGGGTCTCTGCAATCAAACACTCCAGAGTCCACCGTTTCGCCGGTCAAGCCCGCCAGTCCCGAGAAGTTCTCGGACGAAGAGGTTCGGATGTCATTAGAGATGCCTAGCGATCCGTTTGGGACTCCTGGTGGGGTTTTCGCCTTTCTTGATCCACTTCAAGGGGCGTCCCCTCTTGATAACGGCTGCCCTCTCCACGACGACCCGAGTCCAAGTTTGGATTTCATTCTGGATTTCGAGCCGGATTTTGATCCTACTCCAGAGGTGGTGGGAGGTCCTACGCCACTTATCGAGGTTAACCCCTCACCCCTACCGATCGCAACGCTCATCCAATCTATGCCTACCATTCTCGAGGAGGAGGATGGGGATATCACTATCACCCCGAGCAAAGCCCAGAGGGCGCTGCTTCCTCCAGAT
>Ga0307516_10007470_pt1 | contig 12565 bp, 13 predicted proteins | sample 19_EM_MG_FD_203310 | JGI IMG/M metagenome (GOLD analysis project Ga0307516, IMG submission 203310) | Populus trichocarpa ectomycorrhiza microbial communities from riparian zone in the Pacific Northwest, United States - 19_EM | ecosystem: Host-associated > Plants > Roots > Unclassified | place...
GGGAATCCACACTTCTCAGTCACCCATCCCTTCGCTAGAGCCACAACGTAGTCGTAGGACCTCACACCCACCAATAGTGGTGGTTCCAACGAGACCTTCGACTTCCACCACATCACCACAACGCTCCAGGCTATCCCATTCACAACCAAACACGCCCCAGTCCCTCGCAACACCACGAAGTCACCGGTTCGGGTTCCCGGATCACTCCCAAAAGTGTTCGGCCATCTACGAGGATTCCGCCTCCGAGAAGAGTTTCGTGACCGCTAAAAGCGGGTCAACGGAACCCGGCCCGGGGCTCGTAGCCAAACACGATATACCGTCCACCGCGGATTTGGTCATTTACCCCGAAGATCATGAGACTGAATATGTCGCAGGACGTGAACGGGACACCCAGGATCAGCCTTCGAGCTCGAGAGTAGGGGAATCGGTGCTGGGGCAACCGGGGGCGGGACAGCAGGGGAGCAGGAGGTTCAGTGAATCAGAAACCACCTTCAATGTCACTCCGGGTCTCGAAAAGAGACCCAGCACGGTCCCCTCTACCCTGCAGAAACCCAGGGGAGCAGGTAAAGCGAGCGTCATGTCGATCGCATCGACAACGGTCAAGAATGAGTCCGTGATAGGAGACGATGAGGTCATCGAAGAGACCGCGACGGTTGTGGAAGAAGATCAATTCATCATGGAAAGGTGGATGAAAACCCTCTTCTATTCAGCCTCCGGCGGGAAGGAACTCTTCTCGACAACGAAGGGGGGAGAGCAAAAGCAACCTCCGGTATCGTCGGCCTGTGTGTTGTTCTGGGTTGGGTTCGTCGCACCGTGGTGTTGGCTTGTGGGAGGGTGGATGCCTCCCAGGGACACTCCATTTCACGAGGACGAGACGAAAGAATGGAAGCTGAAGAAGGTCAACGTGGACGGGGACAGAGGGGCGGTTCCACGTGCACAAGAGGGGGGTGGGCTGAGGAAGTGGATACTCCCCGATCCTTCCTCAAGCTTCGGAGCCACAGCTAGGGTACCTTCAACGCCGAGCACCACTACGCTGTGCTCAAAGGATATTGAAGAGGCCAGAATAACCACGGTAGATCCCTGGGTCAGACGCTGCAGGATAGCATCGGTTGCAGGGGGTGCGACACTGGGATTGGGACTCGTTGTGATGGTCATCGTTTTGGCGGTGGTTGCGAATTGATTTGTTTGATGTTTAACCCGAGGGGTCCGTAAGCTCTCCATTGTCTTTTTGTATTTGCGCTGGACACACCACGGACTAGGCATATATCAGTATCACGAACTTTGAATGTACCCACATATCCAACGCTTTTGCTTCGATAGCTCTGTCCGGACCTGCTGGAGGTGTGATAATCAAACGTGGCTGGGGTGGTGAAGTGCCGGCTAAGAAAGCACGAATGTATTCACGGGAGGGGCAGAGGCAGGTAGACGATTACTGGAGAGGTGACTGGCTAACCCTCGGAGCGGTGATGAGGATCATTGGGACGTATGACGCGATCAACGCGAAGACGGCAAACCTAGGAACAAGCTCAATAAACCGTTCGGGGTGGCATAGCATGGGTGGGTTCAGGAGGGGTGTGCGAAGCGAAAGCCTACCAGAGACCACTGGTGCCAGTGGAACCGTCCTTGGTGCGAAGGGGGTGTTGGTTGACAGAACCTGAGATGGCGAGCAAGAGTGCTGGCCATGCCAACAGCCTATTCAACACCGGAACCGGACATTAGTCTTGTAGTAAGTTGGATCTGCACAAGGACGAACCTGTTCCGGGTGACGAGGATGAGACCTGACAACATCATGTTGGAGGAACCCAATGCATCTGTCGTGGGCAAAGTTACTTGAATACGTTGGTCCGGAGGGTGGCCTGCAAGACTGACCGGCTTCGTCTCGGCCCCAGGATTTCGGAAAGGTGACCTTGGTTTCCAGAGACGCGTCCCTCGGGTCGTTCGGGTTGGACATGATGGTGGTCGCTTCGGATGTGCGTGGGGCAATATTCTGATTCCAACGGAGTTCCACCCCCACGGGTACAAGCGCTGGCTGGGACGGTGTGCCTCTGCGGAATCCTGCGTCGAGGGCGTCAACTGCCGGTGGTGACTTTGGTGGAAGCCAAGTTAACCCAGATCCATAAGTATGAGCAGCGGTTTTGACATCTGACTCGACCCCGACGTCCCATCCTGCCCACCCGCTTCGTCTCCCTGGCTTTGGGAAGAAAGTCATGAAGTACTTTTCGACCAGAGGCGGTTCTGAACGACTCTCGTTCGAAGATGTGCGTTGGCCCGCGTTCACACCCTTTTTGCCATGCTGACTTTGGATCATAGACTGTCCTCACTGGGCTTGCACCAGACGGAGGGCTGTACATCCCGGAACACATCCCCCCTCTTACTCCAGATTGGCAGCAGAAATGGAAACCCCTTTCGTTTGTCGACCTCTCTGTCGAGGTCCTTTCCCTCTACATCTCCGAAGACGAGATCTCTCGCGACGATCTGCGAAAACTGGCCGAGAAGTCTTATAGTACCTTTCGTCATCTGGACATTACCCCGCTTCAAAAACTCGGCGAGAAGCTATTCGTCCTTGAGCTTTTCCACGGCCCTACGTTCGCTTTCAAGGATGTCGCGCTTCAGCTACTTGGAAATCTATTCGAGTTTTTCCTGGCCAGGAGGAATGCGAAGAAGACCAACGGAGAGGTGAAGGACAAGCTCACCGTACTTGGAGCGACCAGCGGAGATACCGGAAGGTACGCATTTGGTTGCACCACGATGACCCCCTTCCTCAAGTCCCTCTCAGCGCGGCGATTTATGGGCTTCGAAACAAGGAGAACGTTTCAATTTTCATCCTCCACCCGAAGGGTCGTGTCTCCCCCATTCAGCAGGCCCAGATGACCACGATAACCGACGCAAACGTTCACAATATCGCTGTTAAAGGAACGTTCGATGATTGTCAGGTGTGTTTTGGAACATAAATTAGCTTCTGAGGCCTATCTGAAGCAAGACACAGGACATCGTCAAAGCTCTCTTCGGAGATAGGGAATTCAACGAGAAACACAGCCTGGGAGCGGTCAACTCCATCAACTGGGCCAGAATCCTCGCTCAAACGGTGTACTACTTCCTTTCGTACTTCCACGTCCAGTCGATCTCTCCCGGGGCGCGAATCCAATACGTCGTCCCGACAGGTAACTTCGGTGACGTTTTGGCAGGGTACTACGCCAAGCGTATGGGTCTACCCATGGATAAGCTCGTGGTCGCGACGAATTCGAACGACATTCTTGCGCGGTTCTGGAAGACCGGAAGGTATGAACGCGTCGAGTCGGACCCTGAGGCTGCTGTTGCCACCGCAAACGGTGCTTCGGACGGAAAGCAGTCTGTCGTCGTGAAGGAGACTCTCAGTCCCGCCATGGACATCCTTGTTTCGAGTAACTTCGAGAGGTTACTGTGGTATCTTGCCTATGAGGCCGAAGGAGGGGGCGTGGACGCTGCTTGTGCTGTGGTGGATGGGTGGATGAAGAGCGTCAAGTCCAACGGTCGAGTTGAGGTGCCTCAAAAGGTGCTTGAAATCTCCAGGCGAGACTTCATCGCTGAGCGGGTTTCCGACGATCAGGTGAGGCTACTTTGAATCTAGGTGTTTCATGGGTATCCAATGAGCGACCTATACAGACACTCGCAACGATACGGAGGTATTACGAGTCGGAGCCCTCTTACATCGCTGATCCTCATACCGCTGTCGGTTTGACGGCTGCCCAAATCGTTTCCTCGGAACCAACGTACGTTATTCGGGTGACAATCCGATGCTCACGGAAAAGTTGAAAATACCTTTTGGACTAGCTCGGATCCTTCGCTTATCCAGGTTTCGCTTTCTACTGCACACCCTGCGAAGTTCTCAGAAGCTGTGGCCGAGGCTCTGTCATCTTTTCCCGCGTTCGACTTCGACCGTGATGTACTCCCCGAGGCGTTCCAGGGCCTATTACAAAAGGAACAACGGGTGATTGACGTGGAATCAGCAAACGTGGATTTGGTAAAGAGCGTAATCGACAGCAAGGTGGGCACGGGGCAAATTGGATCAAGTACAGGGAGAGTGTAAGGGTGGTATCAGGGAAGAATATAATGTGAGAAGAGGCACTAAAATCAAGAACATGTATGTTGTATGTTGTATGAGATCAGCAGGTATATATCCGATAAGATTACTTATGCACAACCCAACCCCAGAGGAAAGGAGAGTAGACAGGAATTACGCCATGACCTCTGGCTCATTCTCCGAGGTCAACGATTCCTCAACAGTGGTCGAGGGAGGGATGGTGTCCTTTACGGTATCCTTTGAGTCATCTTTGGGCTCTTGCACTGGTTTGACCGGTGTTTCGTCCGTCGTATCCCCCTTCGTAGGGTCCCGTGATCCCTCCACCCCTGGTGTGTCCCCTTCTCCGGACCGCTGTTCCGGGGTGGGGTCCTCGGTGTCGGTGTTGGCCTCTCCATCGGCTGGCGCAGACGTCTCTGTGACGAGACCAGCAGGCAGCTCGATGACCTCTGAGGGATCAGATAAGGGTACGTCCTGCTTCTGATCCAGTTCGATCTCCTTGACGCCGGTAGTGACCTCCTTCACGTCCTCCAGCGGGGGAGACGATCTAGGGAGTGGAGAAGAGGTAACAGGCGAAGAGGTAGGCTCTTCGTCGTCTGAGGCGTCTGCATCCTTTTCTCTCCTAGACTTCTTGGATAGGGAGCCGGCGGGGGTGTCATCAACGTTCATATCGATAGAACTTAATCTCCGTTTCCTTCCAATAGTGGGAGCAGTAGACGTCGCTGTTCAGAGTCCGGGTCAACGACACGAGCTGAGAAAAACAAGAAGAGGAAATAGTGGCGCACCATCGTCAGCCCACGGCCTATCGTTGCGCGGGAACACCGAACTGGAAATGCGTCGGAGGAGTTTGAACATAGTGACCTCGACCGGGGGTGCGGACTGGGGGAGGATGAGTCGTTGAATGTTTTATGCGCGTCCCCTTTCCGCCGTCACACTTCTGTCTTGTCACGCCTTGATCCCGTTCCGGCGGGCCAAGCTAAAGACCCATTCACCTTTCGAGAGCGGAAATGCCAGATATTTCGGTCGGGGCGCAAATTTTTGACCTCAGTTTCCACCCTACAGAGTCCGTCGTGTATGCTGGGCTACTCACCGGGGAGGTCAAGGCGTTCGGCTACGACGAGCAGGGCCAACACGACCAAAGATTCTCACTCAAACCGTCCAAGAGATCGTGTCGTGGGTTGGCCATCGACGGACAGGGAGACCGTATCTGGTCTGTTGGGAAAGGAAAGTCTTTGTGGTGAGTAAACGTGCTCCGTGTCAGTCCACCACCATGGTTAACGAGTTTTATGCTTGTGGGGAATGTAGCACAATCGACACCAGGACCGCACAAATAACCGATACCCAACTGGTCGCGCACGAGTGGGTGTCCAGATATCAGAACCCATCCGAGGAGCACTGAGTATGGGGAAAGTGCACCAATAAACCGCGTTCGGTACATCTCTCCGCACTTTTTGGCGACGGGAGATGACGATGGAACCGTGAAGGTGCGTTCCCCCACGAATCCTGCTCATCTACTCTGACTGTTTTTTCCTCGTTCCCGCAGCTCTGGGACCCCCGGACCCGTACAGAAACCCGAGCATACAACCACCATTTCGACTTTATCTCCGATTTTTTGTGGTTGCCGGACAAGAAGCACCTTGTGGTGACAAGGTTCGGTCACGGTTTTGGGGATTACCAGACTCTGGCTGAACCCACTCAAAATTCGCAGCGGGGATGGAACGCTTTCGGTCCTTGATGTCAGGTCGAACAAGACGACGCCATTTGCCCAGTCAGAGGATCAAGAAGACGAGCTGCTATCCGCCGTAGCCATCAAGAGGTCGGCTCACATTAGTCGCAATAACCTGCCCACCTAAATTCCGTTTTAGCGGATCAAAAGTCGTCGTCGGGACTCAAATGGGGATCCTGTCAATCTTCAACCGTAAAAGTGGTTGGGCCGATTGTGTCGATCGTGTCCCAGGGTACGCAGAGCGTCCTCACCCGAGCTGCGTCTACTGAAAGATCAACCTAATGCTCTTAGACACCCGCATTCAATTGACACCCTTTGTGCACTCCCGTCCTCATACCCGTCGTCCCACTCAACCATCCTGACCGGTTCGTCGGACGGTCTCGTCCGCGTGGTCCAACTTCTTCCGACCAAACTTCTTGGGATCGTCACCGACCATGGGGATTTCCCTGTTGAGCGCGTCGTCATAGACCGCGCTGGGGAAGGACGGTGGGTTGGCAGTGTTGGTCACGAACATATCCTCAAATTGACGGACCTGAGAGACATTTTCGAGGACGAAGACGAGGACAGTGCAGAAGGGGGGGACAGTGGGAACGTGGAAAATGAGAACGAGTACCCAGATGTTACCATTCCTGAGTTGGTGGAGGGGGGGAAGGAAGAAGCTGGGGATTCAGACAGCGATGAGCCGGAAGCGGAAGAGGAGCCCAAGTCTAAGAAGCGGAAGAAAAAACAGACCAAGGACCCCCTGGCCAAAAAGAGGGGGAAGAAAGGCAGGAATCAGATTGTTGCTGACCCTTCGTTCTTCGCTGGCTTGTAACTTCGGAAGTGCTGTACCGTTGTATCGCTTTCTTGTTGTACGGGACGAATGAAATCCTCTCATTTGAATCCGATCCAGTCGTAGCGTGTTGGTGCAGAAATGATATTTACACGAGTGAATGAGTCTCAGATAATCAAGGAAAATGTTCAACGTTTGTGCATCATGCGTCAACTGAGAAATCAACTCCTTGGGCCAAAGGAGCGGCATCCGAGAAATTAACGGTGCAGGCGCTCCAGCGGACGTATTGCTTCCAAGCATCCCCTCCGGACTCACGACCCCACCCAGTGCTCTTGTTTCCACCGAAAGCCGCGCCAATCTCTGCGCCGCTCGTGCCCACATTGACGTTGACGATGCCTGCGTCAGAGCCAGCGGGCCCAATCCACCTCCCGACGTTCCTGATATCCCTCGTCCACAGGCTACTTGACAAGCCCTGTGGCACGTCGTTGTTCCATCCAATGGCCTGTTCAAGCTCATTGAAGATTCCGACGTTCAGTATGGGAGCGAAAGTCTCCGTTCGCCAGATCTTGTCCGCTGTGTCGACGGATTTTGGAATGGATACGGTAGGTTGTACAAAGTTTCCCTTGTCCAGGGGCGAATCCAGGTATCTCGTACCGCCCGTGAGGATATCGGCTCCAATGGAGCGGAGGTGATTGATAGCGGCACCGTATGTCGAAACAGCCTTAGCAGTGTGAAGTGGCCCGAGGAGCGTGCTGGTAGCCAAAGGGTCACCAACACGGACGGAAGAGTAGAGTTTCTGGAGCTTGGTCAAGAACTCGTCGGCGATCGACCTGTGAAGGTACAATCGACGTGTGGAAGTGCAACGTTGACCTGCTGTTCCGACCGCGCCAAAGAATACGGCAGGGAGCGCCAGGCTCATGTCAGCATCAGGCATGACGATAGAGGCTATAGCAAACGCATAAGGGCGGGAACGACAAGGAATGTTTAGGATCCTGTGTACCATTGTTTCCACCAAGCTCAAGGAGAACTTTTCCAAAGCGGGACTGAACAGTCTTGCCAACGATGCGACCGACGTGTTCACTACCGGTGAATGAGACTGGAGTCGAGTTTTAGGTCGGATTTCTAGAGTTATGCATCGAGGCACTGACCCAAATCTACATCCCTACTCTCCGTGATGGCTTCTCCGGTGTACTTGTCTCCAGTGACGAGGGCTGATACCGCGCCAGGAATCCCATTCTTTTCCAGCACCTGTGCGATAATCTTCGTCACCGCCACGGCACATAGCGGGGTAGTTTCCGAAGGTTTCCAAATGGTCGCGTTCCCAGCAGCCAGGGACAGCGCAAAGTTCCATCCGTAGACGGCTACCGGAAAGTTGAATGCGGTCAAAACCGAGACAACCCCAAGAGGGTTTGCGACTTGGGAGATTATCAGCTTGTGGGTCAACGTATTTCACGGGTGATTGCCACCGGCATACCTTCCAAGATTGTGTGACCCGGTCGTTCCGACGCAACGACCCTCCCGTTCATCATTCTCGATAAACCGACACTGTAGTCACACTGAGTATATAAAGTGTGAGCGGGCGTACCGTGGTCTAATAGGGCGGACGTGGGTTATCTATTACTCACAATGTCAACGAACTCTTGCACCTCACCCTGACCTTCCGTCTTGATTTTTCCCATCTCTAAAGAGACAAGCGCGCCGAGCTCATCTCGCTACGTATATTTTTGACGAGGGATATTGTTAGCAAGGGGGCCAAAACAAGAACCAAGCGCATATATGCATGTACCTTGGCTGCAAGTGCTTCCCGAACCTGCCTGAGGATCTCGCCCCGCCTTGGTGCGGGGACGCTGCGAATGTAACGGTAAGCCTCTCGCGTCTTCTCGAGGGCCTCGTGCAGCTCTTTGGGAGATGCCTGCATGAGGTAGACGGTAATTAGCCTCGGGTCTCGCCTTCTAGTCGCAAATAGCGACGCACCGTCTTCACCCAACCCAGCACTTCACCAGTGGTGGGGCATTTGCTTTCGAGCAGATCCCCCGAACCTCCCCAGGCTCCGTCGTAAACTCCTGGAATCTCAGCGTTTGTCGGCAAGTCCAAGCCATTCAGGATGGTGGCAGCCCTGGTGGACAGGTACCGTGAAGAGGCGGTCTTGTTACGCAAGAGAACTCGGGAAGCGAGCATAATTCTTTCTGAACCCTTGGCTGTGGGAGATGGTGGGTCGTGAAGAGTTCAGGCGTCAAGTAACTCAAGTTTCATATGCTCCGTTCCGAGGTTGCTGATCCGAGGCTCAGGACTCAGGACTCACTGTAGCGGATCCACTCCATCAGTGGTCACCTAGAGTGGTGGGTCAAACGTGCCCAGGGAATGGATTGCGCTAAGGATATACAAAATGAACGCGTACGTGATACATGGATATAATATTAAATATGACATCTAAACCGAAAGCGAGAGCAGGAAAACACGGAGGACACCAAGGAAAACGCAGAGACACAAGTCAGATGGGTCAGTGTTCGATCAGGTCAAAATAAGACCTGAACATCGCTTCGTGTCGTAAGGCAGAAGGTTCGACGACACTGTGAACGTGCATGAACAGCAGGGGGAAACGGCGCGTGAAGTACGCGAGGTATCCTTCGGGCATTGGATGTAGTTGCCTCCGGAGATTATCAGGCAGGTCCTGGTAGTGGTGTTTCTGCAGAATTTGTTAAACCCTCATCATCAAATGATATCACGGCCCGCCTACTTTGTTTCGCAAGGCTCTAAGGAGATCCTGCACAGATTTGCCGTCGTACTTCCTGAACTTTCCAAGGTTTTCTTGGAATGACTTGTCCAGTCGTGTCCGCCAATCCTGTCCAACCACATCAGATGCGTTCGCCTCAAGTGTGACGAGAGCCCTCTCCCGGGGTTCCCGACACATGATCTCGAACCGGTCAGAAGCGTCTTGCAAGAATCCCAGTCGTCGTTCGGCGTCCCAAAAGAAGGGGTGGATCAAGCATGAGGTGGTATCCGGCCTGGAAATACGGTCAGAGTCAATCCACGGGAATGGTTGTTCCACACACCGTAGGGACGCTTGAGCATTCAGCATTTTTTCGATAAGATCCGTCGCCTCGGTACCCTCCTCGCCAAAGTGACCAAGACCCCCCAAACTCTTGAGGTCCTTCATGATGTTGACCTCCCTCTCGAACCGATCACCATATGGATGACTACCCCCAGTAAGGCAGTAGTAGAAGAGGCACCCGAGAGCAAAAATGTCCACCGCCTTTGTCAGTTTCATGGGCTTTGCGCTGCTGGAGGAAGTATTGCTACAGTTCAAGGTTGCAACACTACCGCGCGATGACTGCGATGCGTCCGTGTCATCCAACCTGACTTCCCCCCGTAGGATTTCAGGGGCCCTCCAGCCGACCGTTCCGGCGGCCATCGCCCCGCAAGCTGTCGGCATAAAACTCGTCTGATCAACCTCCAGCCGCTTGCACAAACCGAAGTCCGATATCAGCATCCTGTGATTCTTTCCGTTCTTGGCGCTGGAAACCAATATGTTCTGTGGCTTGATATCTCTGTGGATAATCTTGAGCGCATGGAGATGTCGGAGACCGGATGTAACCTGGCGCAATGCGCGTTTGGGGTCAAACGTGACCGCGATGTCCATGAAGTCATCCGGGCGTTCGATAACATCGGCAAGGGATGCAGGGCAGAGTTCGATGGCAATATAAAGGAAATTCGACTGGGCTTCTTGATAGAAGTACCGAATGACGTTTGGGTGATCGTCGGATTCCTCGAGGATACTAACTTCACGGGTGGCCAGGGTGACAAAATCCTGGAGGAGGCGTTTGACGGCGACAGCACGCCCCTGTAGTGAGCCCTCGAAAACTACAGTTCCGTGGGAACCAAATCCTTGACTCGCGATTAGGAGCTGAACTGGAGTACATAAGCCAGAACATACCGAGAATTTTCTCGCTAACTCTTAGTGCAGGGGCAGATGGGGTGGTTGCAGTAACTGGGGTTGGAAGGATGAGTTGGATCTTACCCGACCCCTCCTCAGCGGTATCGGCAGCTACGTCTGTCTCAGGCTCGCCTTCGGGTTCGTCATCGTCGGCGGGAGTGGTGGGGTTTGGGCCTTTCTTCTTCTTCCCCCTACGTCTCCGCGGTGGCTTCTTCCGGGTGGATGTGGCGATCGGGTCTTCCTTCTCCGATTCCCCGGTTTCTTCCACGGGCGCAGATTCCTGAGGGGACACACCGTCGCCAGCTGTGGGCTCGTTGTCTGCTTCAGGCGGTCCCAAACGATCGGGAGGTTGTCCCGGGGCAATGGCATCGATGAACGGCGTTCGTTCGACGCGTTTCGGTTCGACCTCAGGATGAACATCAAAATGTTGTGCAGGGATCTGAAGCTTGAATGATCTCCACCGGCGGCGGCCAATCACAACCCACCCCAGGATGGTGCTCAACAGAACAAGCAAGGATAATGGGAGGGTAGACTGCAAGTTTTGTGCGGGCGCCTGACCGGGGGGCCAGGGTGACAGTATGTTCACGAGGGATCTATTATCTCCTGGACCCTGTATGCTGGGTGGTGTGGGGAAGGCCTTCGTGGTTGACTGTGGTGTCTGCACAACTGGAGCGGCATCGAGCAGTCGGCTCAACCGGGATCGACCGGAGGATTCCAGCTTTCTGATCCCAGTTAAACAGTGAGGATTAAAGACGCTTTTATCGCAGAGTTCTCGGAGCTTCCTCGCCTTGGTGATTTCGTCAACAGTTGACTTTGGGATAGTTCCGGTAGGGATAGGGGTTCCAGGGGGTGGGTCGATCAATGGATGTGCGGGGTTGGCGTCGCCAAATGCCACAAGCGGGAAGCGATCCGAACTCATCGCAAAAAGAGAGCCGGTTTCCTCCAACACTCCCACGTAAGCAGAATCGAGGTTTGGAAGCTGGTGGTTGAGCTTTGCGACATTGGAGAGATCCATAGAAGGAAAGACGTCCTGGAGGCGGGGGCTGGGTTGAAGTAATACCAGAGGGCTTTGCCGACCAGAGGTTTTCACTACATCTAGGACAACGACTCTATGGAATAGATTTAGTGAGGGACCACCGACGGAAGACAACGACCCACATTGGCTTCGAAAAAGACATTCCCCACATCCATGTCGTCTGCTTCGGAGATTCGTGCTCACTCGGTGGAATTTTGAAGGACATGACCATCCCATTGGAGGAAGGTTGGATATACATATCGTCTGGGGTCTTGCGATAGAGCATCTGAATGCTGTTGTCTCGGTTGTTCGGGCCGTAAGTGGAGAACGACAGGTTTTGCACAGGTGGGCGGGAGGAGGATCCTGGAAGTTTGCTGGTGTAAATGGAGATGTGGTAGTCTACCGGATGTCAGAAACGGGGCAGAAATTAGATGTGGCGGGCTCACCTGTCCGCCCGACGAAAACATCGGTTGGTTTGCGAGGCTTGGGAGGTTTGGCGCCATCCTGCTCGTCAAAATCAAGTTCCTCCTCCGCTTCCTTCAAATCCTCAAAGGGGTCCTCGTATTGGTTCCATGGACATTCGGAGCTGATCGTCTGTTTGATTCGGCCGGTTTCCAACTCGATCAGCAATAGAGAGGTTTCCTTCTTTCCTACGAAGACTTTGGAATCCTCTTCGCCCGCAAAGCTGAACGGGGACATGTCGACGAGGGTAGCCATGGAAAACGGAAGCCGTTGCAATGGTTCCGACTTGGACGACATGACGTATATGTCACCGGTTTGTGGCTCTATAACGTAGTATTCTTGCTGGGAGTCGTCGTTCTCGTCGTCGAGGATGATCGCTTGCTGTGTGCGCACGAGTGGGCCAAGGGCGGGTGGGGAATTGGGGGAGTTCGAGGACATGGACCAGAGGATGGTGCCGGTCGATCGGTTGAGTGCATGTAAGTTACCGTCCACAGATGCCAGTAACACGATGTTGAGGGTTTCTAAGCCGTCGGAACCTTGGCCGCCATAACGCTGACTTCCAAGGGGAGGGATGAGAGGGTATTTGTCGTGAGGATCCG
>Ga0307516_10007471_pt1 | contig 12565 bp, 7 predicted proteins | sample 19_EM_MG_FD_203310 | JGI IMG/M metagenome (GOLD analysis project Ga0307516, IMG submission 203310) | Populus trichocarpa ectomycorrhiza microbial communities from riparian zone in the Pacific Northwest, United States - 19_EM | ecosystem: Host-associated > Plants > Roots > Unclassified | place...
AATGCATTAATTCTAGGATGCAAATCCCTGCTGATGTGCAGTAAAAAAACACACAAAGGAAACTGAAATATTCTTATTCCTATTCTAATTTTCAGCACTTAATTTCCATTGATCAAAGGGTGGTACAACTCCTTTCTTTCCTTCCATAGCTGGGACCATGAGGCACCAGCTGTTTCCTTTGAAATGAATCAATAAAAACGTGGTTTGTAGCTCTCGAATCAGCAAGACAAACATGGAAACCAACAGGAAATTTGCAGAGGAAAAAAAGAAAGAAATCAGATGGGTAAGAGTGCATGTTACAAAGTCTTATTTTCCTTATTCGGTGTGGTAAAAAATCATATCATTTATGATGATCCAACCCTCCTCTCCAGCTTTCAATATCCTTCTTCAATTCAATCACTCATTTTAGTACTTTTCAATTCAGTCCTTGGTCCAAAAAAATCCTTCGAATCAGGCCCGCGAACTTGGGCAAAAATCCTTCTCGCGGCAGGAATCTCTACTTTCACACTAGATATTCAAACGGGAATATCTTGAGCTTCTGATATCGAAATCAAGCAATTCAAAAGCCCAAATTCATCTACGTGTCCCGGACTACAACTTTGATGAAGGATTCAAATTGAGATAAAATCGTTTTAAAGAACAGAATGTGGCAGTAATCTGGTTGATCAAAAAGGGTCTTCTGATCTAATTCAGAAACTGACAATGCCGAGAATCCTGATATGACTGAGAGTATGACCTAAGAACAAATCATCAAAATTTGTGACGGAAATAGAGTTTTTTAGTGCAAAACTCGGGTCAGGATCCTTCTCGTGGCAGGAATCCCTACTTTCACACTAGATATTCAAACGGGAATATCTTGAGCTTCTGATATCAAAATCGAGTGATTCAAAAGCCCAAATTTATCTATGCATCCAGGACTACAACTTTGAGGAAGGAGTCAAATTGAGATAAAATCGTTTTAAAGAACAAAATCTGGCAGTAATCTAGTTGGTCAAAAAGGTTTTTGATCTGACATGCCGAGCATCCAAATCTGACTGAGAGTCTGCCCTAAGATCAGTGATCCCTAGGACCCAATAAAGGTATAAGTCAATTTTTCAACATGTCATGAGTGACAGAACATAGCTAGGATGGTTAGATATCATACGAAATCAAGTTAGAATCAGAGCCTAATTTGAACAAAAAATTACGATAGCAGCAAAACCATTTTTTAGTGCAAATTCTGAGGGATTTATTCAACTTTAAAGGCCAGATAAAAATAATAAAAAAAAGAGGAATGAATTTAGCATTTATGAAGACTCCTGATTAATCTAAGAAAAACCTGACGATTTTGGTAGCAAAGGGAAAGAATAAAGAGAGCAGAAAACAGCTCAAACAGAGTTCGAAAAAAAAATATTTCTTTCTCCTCCGCTTTTGTCAATTTTCTAGCAAACATGAGCTACACTCCTACACTCGGTTCAAAACGGGTGTACACCATCTCCAGCACGTGGGATCCAAAATTGAGTAACAACAATAGCAATGATATCAACGTAAAAGAGTGTGATGAAGCTAACAACGAGTGTTGCGATGTCGCAGTCGCACAAATTAATTACCCTTGCTTAAATAAACAAGATAGTATAGAGCAAGGGGTCCATCCCACGAGGAAGTTTTAGTTCAGATTTTTATGCTATACGATGTGCAATTGGGGGGGGATTGTGAAGTTATCTATGGCTATAGTAAACAGAAAAGAAACAATCAATGTTAAATCAAAGAAAATTGAAATTTATTAAGAAAAACAAATCTTGGTCGCAAGTAAACATCCACTTACAGAAATCAGAACTGATCATAGAAACTAAACATCAATTTATACTCTAATTATCTATTTTTTCTTGTGTTGATTAATTAACAGATCCGCTGTATAACTAATCCTAACCATCAAACAACCACATTGTCCACACTAGTAATTTAATTCAATAGTAGCCTTAAAAACTAGATGAGTTGATTAATCTAGATAACATAACTGTTCGCAGTCCATGTTTGATTTAATCGATTGAATGTTCTCCCTAAGATTACTAATCTGGATTTGCCACAATTATTAATCTCAGTTGCTTCACAAGTTTATATACTACAACTCCGGTTTTGATAGCAAACTTAGCAATAGATTGTTTACAATAATAACTTAGAGTCCGGTCTAGCAATTAAAAAAAACAATCATAGGAAATAAGCATAGGAGACAAACATATTCATTCATTATATAAACTGAAAACAAAAGGTAAAATAAATCTCAAAGTTTTTGAATTCCAAAGGTTTCTTTGTCCTTGTAACAAACAAAAAGAGTTTAGCCTTGCATATCTATTGAATAACTAATAAAAAAGAAAAAAGAATGCATGATTTCGGGTTTGTAGAGGAAAAGGGCATTTTTTTCTCTCTTGGTTGGCTGCCCCCTCTTTCCTTTTTCTCTATCTTTTTATATCCTAGGAAACCTTAATCCCTTCTCTACAAAATAGTCCTTTTCTAAGTAGACAATTTACATTTTAGTAACTATTTTTCTAAAAAAAGGAGAAATAGTCATGCATAAAATCTTCAAGCTTTGAATTTTGACTTAGAGGAGCTACATTGACAAAATAAAGACTTGGATGCCGGTTTGGATGCTTTGGGACGTAATTTGAATTTGTTTCTTCACAAAACCTGTCTGCTGACAAAATTCATGTGTCATCTTAGAAAAATCACATATCTCTCATATGAGCTCTTTTTCTACTGAAATTGTGTAGTTTGATAGGTCTTCGAGTTAAGAATCCAATGAAATTGAGTTTGCATCAAATGAACTTCTGTAGCTCAAGATATTCGAGTCGAAATGGTCGAAGGTCAACACTAGCAGAATGCGAGATTTGACTTTGAAGGCTGCAATTTCCATGCTCTTTTTTATATTATTTTTCTTGCCATATATTTATAGAAATGTATGGATGTTAGCTTTATAATTCCACAAGAATCACTTCATTTTGACTTCTAGAACTTAAGCTCTGCACAAAACATCGATCGGAGGTCAAATCTTCCAATTATCTCTAATTTACTTCTTTTTTAATCTTACATCCAAAAGTGCCTTCAAAACATAAAACAAAGAATATCAAGGTATTTTATATATAACATAGGCAAAATACTAGGTAAATGTGGGTAAAACTATCAAATAATATGGTCATCTACGAGTCAATTGAAAAAGAAGAAGACAATTCTGACTAACTATCAAAACACAAAATGTAATGTCATAAACTATAATGTAATATTTATTGGCAAAATTCTTTACAAAGAAGTATTTATTTTATTATTGTTATGTGAACTTGTGTTATTGTGTTGTGCGTGCAACTTTCGATTTAAGTATTTGCGGGATGGATAGATAGGGAATAAATATATAATCTGGCATCAGACATTGTTTCACGCCGATGGAAATACCAATGGTTAGTGTCCGTCGGTGTATTCTAGTGGTGAAGGGAATTGTTCCCCTCCCTATGACACTGTTCATTATGCTTAACACCGATGAAAATACCAACAGATAGTATCTGTCGATGTATTCTAGAGTCAAAGGGAATTGTTCCCCTCTCTACGACACTGTTCATTATGCATAACACCGATGAAAATACCAATGATTAGTGTCTGTTGATGTATTCTAGAGGCAAAGGGAAATGTTCCCCTATCCATGACACTATTCAGTGTGCATAATACCGATGGAAATACTGACAGTTAGTGTCCGTCGATGTATTATAGAGGCACATGAAACTATTCCCCTCCCCATGTCACTATTTACTTAGCATAATACCAATAAAAATAATGACGATTAGTGTCCATCAGTGTATTCCATAGGTGAAGGGAATTGTTCCCCTCCCCATGACACTATACACTATGCATAACATCGATAAAAATACTGACGGTTAGTGTTTGTTGGTGTAATCCAGAGACTAAGGGAATTGTTCCCCTCCCCATGACACTGTTTACTGTGCATAACACCGATAAAAATACCAATGGTTAGTGTTTGTCGGTGTATTCCAGATGCGAAGGGAATTACCCCCCTCCCATGTCAGTGATGACAATTAAAGTTTACTGACTGAGTGGCAAGTTTCCTGAGGGAATCACTAACAAAATGCGAATTTTAACACACTAGAAATTAATGAATCTCTATTTGCAGTTTTACTGATAGAATTACAAACAAACTAAAAACAATCTGGAGGGCTTTTTGAAAATTTTAGTGCAAAATAAAAATTTCAAGGGGATGTTATCGAGAGAATCACCGATGGACTAATTAAAAATAATACTATTAAATAGTCCATCGGTAATTTCCTCAGTAAAACGTGGTATAAAAACCCAACGAGCACATCAGAACTTCATTTTTTTCTCTGAAGCTAAAAATAACTCTCAATCTCTCAAATCCTCTTCTCAATTCTCTATTTAAACATTTTGTCTTTCAAACACCAAAGCTAGAAATAAAGCTTTCTTTCTCTCAACACAATTAATAAGTATATATGGTGAATCTTTTGACATATTGTTTTCTTATTTTTCTTTTTTTTTTCGATTTATTAACAATGTATTTTTTTTTTTGTTTTTTTATCACATAGATAAACTCTGAAATTAAACATGCCGTTAAGGTAAGAATTTTTCATTCTTGAGGCCTATATTTGTTTTTGTATTATTTTTTCTCTTTTATCTATGTTTTTATTAATGTTTTATTGTTTTGTTGAATTTGAATTGTTATTGTCAAATTTGTGGTTCAATATCAATTGAATATATAGGATTAAATTTAATTACAATTTTTTTTGTCAATTTAGGATTAAAAATATTATCATGTTGAAAATGAGACGAAATTGAATTATTCAAAATTGTTGATAGAAATAAAATAAAAAACATTATCCTGTATATTTGCAGGATTGAAAAATTTGGGCAGTTTCTAGTATAGGGAAAGTGTTGCCGATTTTTTTTTAAATATCCAAATTGTTTATCCAAATTTTCATCAAATTTGTGTAGATGCATAGGAGAAAATCAATTGCATGTCATAAGCACATGATCACAGCTAGTTCTTCTAGTAGAAGCACGTGTGTCGACTCACGCCGCCGCCTTTTCGGGTGCGGTTCCGCAACGTAAAGGCGGTGTCCCTTCACCTACAAGTACGAGGCATATTGGAAGGACAACCTTTCAATGTAAATTTGTTTTGCTTTGAGTTGGTTTATGTTTAACAATTTATGAACAAATAATATTTCATTAAATTTATCAATTTTTAGTTTCACAAACATTGAGGCTACTCGAATAATAACATTGTCATTTAAATCATCGATGGAAATTTCATGGTTTCAATGGAGCCAGGTTTCCAAACATCCTGATTGAAAACCATATGTCAATGCATGATTTACAAGATTTAAGGTTAGTGTTAACTTACAATTTTTACTATTTTTTATGTTTGTCACACCCGGACATCGCGGCGACCAATTAAAAAATAATCTTGATTGGAAAAAGAATAGATATTTGGCATCTTGTTCTTTAGGGGAAAAGTGAAGGAGTCGCCACCTAGTATTATGGTCACTAGGAACCCTAACTGGTCAACAGAGATTCTATGGTACGGGTACTGGTTACGCGAAAGGAAAGATGCTATCACCCTTTAAGTGTCCTACCTGAGGCAGGCTGCATTGCTGGTTTCGTCTAAAATTGCTAAGAGTTTGTTGTATTACAGTTTTCCTGGTCCGCCTAGGATATTCCTGACTCTAGCGTCAGTGAATAATCAATTTTAAATATTTCCAACTTTGGCGTTGGCAAATATTGCACAACCCAAAAAGTATAGTATTCCTGACTCTGACGCTAATGAATAAATCCATAAATTCTGTATTAAATGAAACATAAACTTTTTTTTTTTTTATTTCTTTTGGGATTGAATCTAGCCCAGCCGTATGGGGTGGGCTGGATCCAGCCAGCCCGCTAGGGAACTATTGCGCGCATGCGTGAAAAATTCACGTGAAAAAATACAAGCAACAGTGCAGGGGTAATTAAATTTGTATGCACAGTGAGAAAAGTGAATTATATTTGCGAAAGCAGGGAAGAGAAGACTTACCTGGTTCTCTGGAGAAGAAGCTGGATGATGGGGTAACGGCTGACCAATGCTACTTCTTTTCCTCCGTTCTTTCTCTGATTTTTGGATTGCTGGAGAAGAACTGATCAATGCTAGTTCCCCTCCATTCTTTCTCTGGTTCCCTGTTTTGTTTGTCTTACCTTATATTGTTCATTCCCTCCCTGTGTTTACCTTCTGCTGGCAATGGGAACCTCTGCTGGACGCTACTTTCGGTTGAAGATAGGATGTTGGACACTACTTCTGCTACTCACAATAGCAGCTTGCTGAGAAGAGGATGTATGTTGGTCGCAGTGGTAGCTTGTTGAGAGGAGCTGCTGTCGTTGGTTGCTGATGGTGTGACTGAAAGTCAAGTTGCTGAAAACAGCACTGCCGCTACTGGATGAGGAGGTTGTTGCTGTTTCTACCACTGCAGTTGAGGGAAGGTGTGGCTGAGGACCACTCGTTGTCGCTGCTTCAATGGGGAAAAAAAACTCCAGGTGCCGCTGCCATCCGAAGAGAAGTGACTCAAGTTCTCTGCCCACCGGATGCTGCTGATGGAATTGCTGCTGAAACAAGTCTCCTGTTGTTGCTATGGCACAGAGAAGAAGCTCCTGCTGGACTGGAAAAAAAAACAAAAGTGTCTCCTGCAACACCGGCTGAAAGCCTATATGATGGCTTTTGGAGCCCACGATTAAAGACAAAGCTACTTGACGGCTCATAGTATTGCATAAAGGAAGATGATGTGCTGGAGAAGAAGAAGTTGCACTACTGATCTACTAGTGTGGTCGTCGCTGGTGTAGAGGGAGGAAACTTGCTGCTGTTGCTGCAATAATTAATCCTCTTCCCTCCTCCGAAGGTCCCGTTCTCCTCCTTTTTCAAAGAGTGAGGGTTGTGATGTCTAAGCTTTGTTTGGCCATGGGGAAGGGGTCCTGTATTCTTTACAGGTAGCGGCTGAGAAGAAAAAGGTGTGGCTTGGTGCTGTTGAGGTGGACATCAATCAGGGATGCTGGGGGAGGCTTTGCTATATGGAGGTTCCTAGAGGCCGGGCTAGAACAAAAAAAAAAGAAAGAAAGGGGCTGGGGGCTAGTTTAGGGTTCGCCGCCCCTCCTTTCTTCTGTTTTATGTTTTTTTTTTTAGGGTTTTTGGTAATGGCCTCTCCCCTGGGGTTTCTTGGGATTGTCCCCCTCTAGGGTTTTTTTTCCTTTTTTGCATTTATTGAGATCTATATTTATAGTGCAAGAGTCTCATCGCGTGTGGAAAATAAAGTTTCAATCAAACTCATTCTCTTCTTTGAATTTTGAATTTGATAAAAATCAAATTCGAAAACAGATATCTATCATTATCTTGAATATAAGGATTATCTTGAAGATAAGGATAAAATGACAAAAACACATTATAGTTCCTAGTTTTCACACAAGCTGACAAATCACATTTTTCATCGAAATAAATCTCTAATATTTTAATTTTACATTTTAAACCCTGTAAAATTAAATTAAAAGCTAATGAGCAAAAATTAGGTTACATCATTGGTGAAATTCTTCCGTTAATATTTTACAAAGGGTTGGAATAAAATTACTCCAAATGTCATTGCCAATCACCGACAAAATATACTCTTGGGTTAATATTTTTTTTGGTGCCAAACACATTAGTGGTTGGATTTGATCCTTCTATAGCTCCTTCATTCACATGGGTATGGATCTCTCGAGAAATCATGAGTGCATTCTTGGTTATGAGACAAGGAGTTGATTCCTTTTATAAGTTTCAGGTGTTTCTTCCTTGTGTTTTATGTTGTTGTATTGTTTCCTTCCCTGTGTTTTGCTGGTTTCTTCTTCTTTAATATATTGGACTTCATCAAAATAAAATAAAAAACCCTCATTCTTCTCCTTTCTCTGTTCTCTGTTCTTAAACTTGTTCTTGAGTATTCTAGTTCTTAAGTTAGTTTTGGTGAATCCTAGAAGTATATTTACCTTCGACAAACTCAAAATAATGAGGACAAATAGACTTTGTTTCGCATCGAAGCCTCTCACTCAACCCCGCCTTATCCCCCAACAGGTCCACCCTGGAGGATATTGTCTATGCTCTCAGGTTTGTCCCAATGCTCATACGGTGTGGAAGAGAGAACGGTACTCCCTAACCTCAAGCAAAGTTTCTTCATGCCAAGATCCCAAAGTCTGGTTTCACTCTAATGCTAAGAAAAACAGTAACTGTCCTAATTGGTCCGTCAGCTTTATAGTAATTACTTGTTGATGATTCGGCTGAATAGAAATGGTTTTTGTTTTGATGGTTTTACCACTCCTCTTCCTTGTAGGCTTAAATCCTTTCATTCCATGCATGTTCAAGGATTGCAAAATAACCTTGTAAGTGTGATTTTATTAGTTCAAGAACTTATTATCTCAGGTCCGTCTTTTGAGATCCTCCTCCTCAAGGCATTGAAAATTAAAGTAGTAATTGTCTTGGCACTAAGGAGGCCTTTACTAAAAAAAATCCTTCGTAGCTTGCGTTCTTTGCTCATTTGCCTCCATAGTTATCATAATTAAACTAGTAGATGTTTGAGGCAAAATCTCTAGTTTTTGAAACATAAAAAAAAAAACCTAACTAATTGCAATGATTTTGAAAACTCAAAAAGGAGGCAGAACGAGCTGGTAGCTTCAGCAACACATATGTCTTCCCACCCAAAAGGCCTAAGGTTAAAAGCCTTTGCTTTGTAACCATAAAAAAAAATTACGTAAAGGAAAAGGAATTATTTTGCGATTTATATTTTTTTTTCGTTAACAAATTTTAAGATATAAAAACAAAAAAAAAACATTGTTTGGTTTTGCTGAATATGCACGTTCCTTTCGATCATTGTGTGATCAGCTTAGTGCTATTGGTAAATCAGTTGATGACACCGATAAGGTTCATTGGTTTCTCTGTGGACTTGGATCGGGTTTTAAAATTTTTTCCACACCCATGTTGTCTCAGTTGCCACTGCCCTCCTTTGCTAATTTGGTTCCCAAAGCTCTCAGCCATGAGTTTTTTCTCGATCACTCTCTGGTGATTCTTCCTATCAGTCGGCTATGGTTGTCCAGCGTGGCTATTTTTCTGGACGTGCAAAACATGCCTCTCCCTTGCCAGCGTCAGGTCCCTCTTCTAAAACATGCTATATTGATCCACAATTCCCAAGTCATGTTTGTCGCTCACAAGGTGCTCTTTATGGCCTTAAACAGGCCCCTCATGCATGGTTTCAACGATTTAGTCAGATCTTGCTTAGTATTGGGTTTGCTGCTAGTAGTGTTGATTCCTCTCTATTTATATATCTTACTTCTTCTGTTGTTATCTATTTGCTCCTCTATGTTGATGATATGAATATAATAAGAAGCAAGCAGTTCTTTTATGCTGAGTTCTTTTATTATTTATCTGGCCAAGGAATTTTCCATGAAAGACCTCGGTGAGTTACACTATTTTTTGAGGATTGAGGTCGTTAAACATGATAAGGGTTTTTATCTTAGCCAAGCTAAATATGCACTTGATCCGTTAAATCATGCAGTTATGGTGGACTGCAAGCCAAATCAACTCCTTTTGTGGTGGAATCTCATCTAAGCAATTCTGGTACTGCTTATTCTGATGCTACACAGTTTCGCTCTCTAGCTAGTGCATTACAATATTTGACTCTTACTAGACCGAATTTATCCTATATTGTCAACTCTATCGAGCCTTGAAGCGTATTTCACGCTATGTCAAAGGCACCTGACATTAGGGTCGACAACTCTCTCATGATTCTTCTCGAACTTTGCTCGGCTATTTCTGATGCTGATTAGGCTTGTTGTCCTCATGACACTCGATGTTCAGCAACTGGGTTTGCTGTATATTTCGACAACAACTTAATTTCATATTGCTTTAAAAAGCAAATTGTTGTTGCATGATCTAATACTAAAGCTGAGTATCGTGCACTTGCCTCTATGGCTGCCGAACTCTCTTGGACACTTTTCAACTTCTACGAGAACTCAAAATCACCCTCTCCTCTCCTCTAAGACTCCTATGTGACAACAACAGTGCCATTTTTATTGCTATCAATCCAATCACCAAATCTCATTCCAAACATATTGATATTGGCTATCATTTTGTTCGTGAACTTGTTTCTCAAAAAGTTCTTACTCTTGGTTTTGTCCCCTCACACCTTCAGTTAGTTGATGTCTTTATAAAAAGAGTGGCCAGATTACTATTTTTCTTGGATCATGGCAAGTTGTGTGTTTCCCTTTTCTCTGCCACGACAACATAGAGAGGGGATGTTAGAGGAAACTCTGATTTCTCTGATTGTCAACAAGATATTACTCCATAATTATAACCAAGATATTCTCCACAACTATTGCCAAGATAGTGGTGATTCTCCAGAGTCTTAGTTATCTACTTTCTCTGTATATTTGTTTCTATTTATATGATTGTATAAATACAATGAATCTATTCTCTATAAATATAGATCTTCTCATAACATATTGGCTTGAGGCATTACCTTTACAGTTTTAAACCCTTTATTACCTTTCATTAAAGATTCATTGAAGTGGAATTAACAAGTCTTTGAATAGATTGAGATAATGCAATTTTGGAAAGCATGAATGGATAGAAATTGCTTCTATGATATGTTAAAAAGAAAGATAATCTCGCGTAAGTTGATCCGAACACCCACGTTAAACTAAAAAAATACATCTAAGACCTTATTCACATTGTTGCAATAAATTGTTGACGTAATTTTATTCCATGTAGCTCTGAATTTTATTTATGAATTCCATTAGCGTATCTGACAACTCTTACAAGACACTTTGCCCTCATCATGATTATAGTGTTCCCTTTTCCTTGTGCAAATTAAAGGATGGTATGGTTCTTGATGAAACTTTTAAGGTGATCTATAAACGTAATTCAGCCGACAAGTTTTTAGTATATTACTCAACAAATGGTTGCTACCCTATACCCTATTGAGCGATACAATATGGGAGGTTTGGAGATTGTAGTGATATTTATTATTAAAGTGTTAAGAAGAAATATAAACTTTCCCTTCCATTATATCCAAAAAAATGCTAATCATTTTCTCAGTTTTTTTACTTGTCCATTATAATTTTTACTGTAGTGGCCAAAATATTAAAGCAACACACAAGGTTTCATTGATCGATGAAGATTTGATTCAGCAAAGTCAGGGCCCTTGCGTAACAGTATTGGTATGTTATTTAACTTTATTAATGTCAATTATTATCCAATCAAAGCTAATATTAAGGACAAGGAATTGCATATATGGTATGTGTGCTTTATTAGAGAATAATATAAATCATGTGTTAGGACCTCACCCAATAGCTTAAGCTATTGGGTTGAGATGGTTCTTTGACATGGTATCAGAGTCTTGATGACCAAGCGATCACAAATTCGAATCTCACCATCTCTATTTATTTGATAAAAATTAAGCACAAGGTAGTGTGAGTCTGTGCAAGTTCTAAGCACAAACAATTTTTACTTGAGGGGATGTGTTAAAGAATAATATAAATCATATCTTGAGACCTTACTTAATAGCTTAAGCTTTTAGGTTGAGATAGTTCTTTGACATGCTTGACCTTTTTGTTTCATTAGGTGATCTTTATAGGTCCACCATGAACAATTCAACCATATACTTGAATCCATATATGCCTCCTATGAAACAATCCAAATTAAATAAAGAGAAATACGACCATAAGAGAGGAGGAGACTAGGGTTTCATTTATCACTTTTTTCTCAAATTATTATTTTAATTTAAATACAAAGAGATTATATAGAGGCTAAATTAAAAATACTATTCTACCTTTAATAAATAAATAAAAATATTTCTTAACATCTCCCCTCAAACTCACGATGCATCAGCTACAAACATCGAGAGTTTGGCAACTAGAAAACAAAAACAGGAAATGAAATGTGATTTGGTAAAGAAATTTGTAATTTGCGAAGAACAAGAAATAGAAGGCAAAGTAATGGTGTCATGCTTGAGATGATGACGAGTAAGATGACAATTGATCTCAATGTGCTTAGTTCATTCATGAAAAACCGAGTTGTGAGCAATCTAAATAGAACTCTGGTTGTCACAATACATAGAAGTATGATGAGAAAGGGAGACTCTCATATCTGCAAGTAACCAAACAATCTCTTTGGTAGTAGATGTCATAACACTATATTCTGTTTCAGTTGAAGATTGAGAAACAATAAATTGTTTCTTGCTCTTTCAAGAAATAAGAGAATCATAAAAAGTACATAAATCAATAACAGACTTGCGATTTATAGGATCACTGTCATGATCAACATTAGAGTATGGACACAACTCCAAGGAAGAGGTAGATGAAAGTAAAAGACTCTGAAAGACTATAGGTATCGTAAAATATGAAGAACAATTGTCCAATGAACAATAGTAGGAGAAGCAACAAACTAACTAATAACATGAATAACATATGCAATATCTGGATGAGTAATAGTGAGATATACCAAGCTCCCAACAAGAGTACGGTATAAAGTTGGATC
>Ga0307516_10007472_pt1 | contig 12565 bp, 6 predicted proteins | sample 19_EM_MG_FD_203310 | JGI IMG/M metagenome (GOLD analysis project Ga0307516, IMG submission 203310) | Populus trichocarpa ectomycorrhiza microbial communities from riparian zone in the Pacific Northwest, United States - 19_EM | ecosystem: Host-associated > Plants > Roots > Unclassified | place...
TAATTATTAATATATCTTATGTGAATATTGATAATAGTATAATTATATGCGAATTATGAGTACATGTTTACCTTAATATATACACATACATGTCAATTTAACATTCTTATATAGAGAGGCATTAATTCTTTTTTGTGGTTTTCCTTTGTTTTCTTCTTTGCTTATGGAGAGGCAAGAAACCAGAAGATACAACAGCCACAGCAAAGGAAGTGCGAGATAAAAAATAAATAAAAAATAAGAAGAAATCAAAAGGAAAAACATCCCCAAAAAAATTATATATTTTTGCGAAACAGCCAAAATTGCAGGAAAGAGGTGAGAACCCTCTAAATATATTATGTTTCTTAGAAGCCCAAACAAGGCTAGCACTTGTAAACTAAAACGAACTGCATTAGATCCAAAACTAAAGAGGCCCATAGCTGATAGGGAAACCTGCCTACTGGTTTATGCTATTTTTTTTAACCCATCGACTCTTCTTCTGCCCTCTTATTTACGAGAAAATTCTTCGTTCTCTGAAAAACAATTGTTAATAATTTTATTTTATTTGAAAAATTTAGAACATTTTTTTTAACATACCTTAGATTTCTAATTTCCAGGGATCAGATGTGTCAAATCATGACTAAATATTCACATACAGTGATTTCTTGCGGAAGATAAAAAATGAGAAATTAATCAACAAGACCCAACCCGCATGACATTTAGTTAATAAGTAACCCTAATATTCAATATAAATATTTTTTTGTCCTTCTTTCTCTTTATTTTTTTTATATATATCATTTTTCATTTACATGTTTCAATATGTCATTTTTTAAGTTTAGTGTTAACTATATATTTAAAATACTGTAAAGCACATCTCAATATCAATTATAATTAAAGAGAAATAATTATATGTTTTTTAAAGTGTATTTTTTTTAGAATCTTCAAAGAATAAAGAGATTTATATATTCACCTAGTAGATATCTTAGTTCAACCCGATATATTTAACCTATTTGGGTTTAATTTTTTTAAAATAAATTGTTCTATAATTTATAAAATATCTGAAATAAAATTGAATATAATTATAGATATCAACCCTATGTATAAACACCCCTAGTGTTATATATTTTTCACTGTATAATGGACATGCACACACTGTAATGATTCGATATTTTGAAATATTCATACTTCTTTTGTAAAATAATTCTTTATTTATTATTATTATTATTATTATTATTATTATTATTATTATTTTGTTGTATATGTTTGCATGAGGACACCATCACCAACATATACAATTGACTCTTATACTTTTTAAGATAAGGGCACCAAAATGTGGATGTGTTCTCTCTCTCTCTCTCTCTCTCTCTCTCTCTCTATATATATATATATATATATATATATATATATATATATATATAACGCACATAAAAACATAACACGGAGGACAGTCTGTGCTAGAAAATCATTCCAGTAAAAAACATTGGAATTAATTTGTCACCTTCGAAAACGTCACTTAAAGTAAATCCACAGTTCTTAAAGAGTATTTGGGCCTTTCCTAGGATGAAAATATCAAAGAGAATAATTTGATTCGATCTTCCATTGGTGTTCGCTTCTTTGCCATGGAAAAGGGTTAGGGACGTAGGCTACCACACCCTAGCTAGAGTGCTTGCACAAGTCTCTAATTCGTGGTTTCTACTCCAAGCAAAAGTCAGATTGAAAAAACGCATGCATATCTTAGCATGCATGATCTCATTGTATAATGACAGCATATGTCATTTCTCGTTTACTTTGGTTAAATTTGTAGCGTCAATCTCTAAATAGAACTTGAAAGGAGTTGGTTCTTCAACTTTTTCCATATCCAAAATTGTGGCCACTTGAACTTAGAATGCCTCGAAAGATCTAGCAAACCAATCCACTCCATGAACTCTTCTTTCTTCTTCTTCTTCTTCTATTTTTCTCGCAAAAGAAACGTTCAAGTAAAAGGTTTTATTGGAGGAACAAAGGAAAAAAACACAAGTTGATCTGCAATCCATTGATATGAACTTTTCTACTGAACATCACGCAATGATAATTAACAATCAGCTGGACACATAAATTCAGTCCAGTCTTCAACAAAAAGCACAACTAGCTGAATCACGCAAAGTGATGTGTAACTGCACTTGCAAAATAAAATGGTTTGGTAAACTGATTAGCAAAGTACAAATCAAACGATAGTTGATATTGTACCCTACACACAATATAATTATTTGTTGATTCTGATATTGGCTCCCCAATATCCAATCGACGATCACATTTGATAGAGCATATATGATATAGTATCATCTCCTCCGGTCACTCTCCACCATCCACGAAGCTACCTCATGCTTTTTATTGTCATTTTTTTAAGTGGAGGCTATAATGATACCTTCCACCTCATGCTTCCTTCTCCAGACTTTCCGCCCCTTGTGTGGCAGTGTTTGAGAAAGTGGACATGCATGTGTGTCGATAGGTTATTGGATGAGAACTTCATTGGTGGGACATTGTTGGATTTGCATAGGATCACTAGGTAGTCGGACTCAAACTAAACAATATGTTAAGTTAATACGTTTTTTTATTTAATGGTAATATATATTTTGAAATCATTTTATTTATCAACTAAGATTAATTTTTTTATTCAAAAAACTGTATCTTCCCATATCATCTTGTGGCTAATCTATATCATCGAATATATATATATGCTGAACACTACATAATGCCATACATATATATGAAGTGCATTAGGGGATTCACATTTAGCTATATTTTAGTTTGGAAAAATATTAGTATATGGTTTTCTCTTGACATACTTAGAAAAGATTTGACTTCGATATTCAGAAAAATTGCAACTTGGAAGGAGGTCACGTGTAATAATTACATCAGCAAAGAATAGAGTTAAGGACACAGATATCGGAATGAATGTGTTGTTTTGAATTGTAATAATTTTTTAAAATGTTTTTTAAATTATTTTTTATTTGCAAATGTATCGAATTGATTTTTTTTGTGTTTTTAATAATTTTAATATGTTAATATTAAAAATAAAATAATATTTTAATAAATTTGTAATTAAGAAGCAATGTTATATAAAAAAACACGAGAAGTAAACTTAACATCTACTTCCATTGAAAGTAATCCACCCAGGAGTTCTCATGCTGCAAGGGAGAAACCAGCAAAGACCAGGAAATGGGGAGTTGTAAATATCCTGTGAGCATTTATAATTAATTACTTTCTTTTGACTTTTTAGAGGCCTAATTAACCACAACTGCTCCGGTTGATATCTAATATCATGGCAGCCCGACTTGAGATCATGGACCTTATATATATAGATAAAATTAAAGTATTGAAGAAAGTAAGAACCTTGTACCAGTTCCAACCTATCTACTAATTTTTAATTAATTAGGTTCTTAAAATGAAAAATCTTTTCAGTTGGCTCCCAAAGTACGATATGTTCTTCAATTTAGTCCTCACATCCATGTGTATTACTATCATTGTTATCTTATGCAATACACTGACGCTTTTTTCAAGAGAATTTCACAAGCTCGGGTAAAAATTGTGATGATTTTAGGTGGAAGAACCTGATTGAGATCATGTCCGGTAAATTGAAGATGAAAACGATAAAGTTAATTGTTTTGGGACACAATTAAGAATCAAGTGATACGTTATGTAATAACCGAGATATCTATGTTCCCTCTTCAAAAAAAAAAAAATCCTGAAGAAAGTACTTTGAAAATATGCAGCACCGTTGATAGTATATACCACGGTTATGGTAAGGCTGTTGGCCTGACACATTGAATAAAAAATATTATAGAGTATGCACCTAAGTGCTTCGAAAACACTGCACGAACATTTTCAATGTCTTAATTTATATAGTGAGAATTCTTGATCTTCTGTTGTATATATTGTTTATTTTAAAACTTGATTCTGGGTATTTAATTATTTCCCCATGCTAGATAATCCCATGATGCAAAAAACGATTGGGTTTGATTTGATTGACGATATGTCTGGATGACTTAAGCTGTGGTGTAGGTTTTTGCCTCTCTTAAGGGGCAGGCAAGCTAACCAATTTTGACACAACCATGCATGGGATGCTCTAGAGAATCCACCCTTGTGTGATTTTGCGATTTGGCTGCAGGTGCATGCACATCACTCTCCTTCCATTTTGGTTTAGGGTTGTTCTCCATGTGATGTACAAGTATAGTTTTGTTTTATTATATTATATTATATTCCCTTTGAATTTTGATAATCTCCAGAAAGAGGGGACCGAAAATTGAAAGACGGAATAATTACAATGGCTAGTTGGCCTCCAGCGTTGGGGTCACGTTGGACATCGGTGGCCCTGTTACAGATTGAAGCTACTTTGTCAATGTTGATTTTGGGAAGCAGCTGTAAATTTTGCTTGCTTTGTGTCTTTATCTGGAGTTGAAACCATCTTTTGGGGTGAAAAATTGAAAAAAAAAATAAAGAAATCCATGATGCTTCTTAATTAGTTACCAGAATTGAGGCTTTGAGGTTGGAATTTCACATCTTCAATTATTACTATCTTTTGTATCATTGTTCAACAATTGAAACCCTATTGCCTTTCGGTGAATCTACTTACAGCCATCATAGTTGAAAGAATGAGCCAAACCTTCAATTTAATTATGTCTAAAAATAATCAAGCACCATCTTTACTACTAAAATAAATAAATATATATATCAAGTTAATTCTTCTCCAAAATAGCTAGGGTATCCAAAAAGAAATTTTCATATTGAACTAGATCGTTGTCCCCTTATTATTCTATATATGAAATTATGCTTTCCAATTTTATTTTAAAAAAAAAATAATGCAAATAGCACCCTTAATTATACGAGTCAACCGATATTTTCATAGCCCTCAACATAAAAGGTTGTCTTGGTTGCTCTTCAAGATCAATTAGTCAACAATAACACAAGTTGTATTGATCATCACACTTTAAGAAGCAAGAAGACAAACCGAATAACTTTTCGATACACTAACCTTTGCGATGAATCATTTATTTTCTGGGGACATGTTACAACTGAACAGAAGAAATTGTTCAGTGTGAAGTCTCTCAAAGTTTGCAACTATTAAACATTTCTCCGAACTTCTAACACCTAAAAAAAATTATAATTTTCTTGGTACAGTTTAACATATCACCTATTCAAAAACAATATGTAATTCCATCAGAAAAATTATATATCACCGACAGAATGTCATCGATAATTCCATCGGTGAGTTACCAAAAGCAATGGCAATTGCAGTAATTTTTTTCCAACTCCTTTGCATATACCGACAGACTTATTACATCGGTGAGTTAACAATAGCAATAACATTTGCTGAAATTATTTTTCAACTCTCTAGAATATACTGACAGACTTATTCTGTCAATAATTATTTAAAATATGTTTTTTTTAATATATTGCAAAAAAGTAGAAAAATAATTTAAATAAATTTAAATAATATAAAAATAAATTATCTTAAGATAAAAAATTAAAAATTTAAATATATGTATGTTCAAACACAATAAAACTAAAATAGAGGCGGCGTTGGAGGAGGAGGAGGAGTCTAGTCGTCACCAGGATTGTGGGGCTAATTAGGGGGTACACATGTGTCACCCATTTATGATCTCATCTCCATTACCACTTGACAGAGTTCTTCATAAGCTGCAGTGAGTTGTTCATATTTTTTATTGAAATGGGTCATACGTTCATATACTCCTTGATCTAACAAGGCCGCGAACTCTGGTGATTGAGTGCTCGAGACCGATTGCAAGAATCCAACGGTCGAGACACTACAGGTCATCCGCAAGTTCTCAATCGTAGTGTAAGAGAGTTCATATACCCGATTTCTATCAAGTACACTAGACGATCCTGTCTCCAACTACAAATCTGGATTGATATCCAGGTGGATCGAAGGATCATCCTCGTATCTCTCCTTCAACCGGTTGTTGTATGTCTCCTGAAAAGAAAAAATAAATTCATCAAATTCAAGTAAATAATAACTTAGAAAAACAAATGGTTGAAAACCAACATACCACAAAGTGTTGAGCTCAGCTATCCACAAATTATTGCACTCCTTTTTTACATTCATCACTCTGCACATGCGTTTCCACCAAAAGCTCTATTGAGCTTGGCTCACGTCCAAGAATCATAGCCTGCAAGATAAAAATGTTGTCAGATAAAAATATTTATAAAAAAACAACAAATAAAAAAATGGATGTAATTAAAAAATCCATATCAAAGTTGTCTTTATCTAAAAATTACGTTTTTTCAATACATCATAAGTCAAAGTCTAGGAAAACAAACATCTATAATTCGACTCGGACTATTAAGATCAGGTATGACCGTAGATAAAAACATGAACTTCGGCGTACACATTCACGGTGACAGGTTGTAAATTACAAGTATAATCAGCCAACAAGAATAAAAAGCAGCAAATGATCCAAATGGATTAAATCCATTTGTACATAACTCAAGACGCATGTTTCTTGATTCAACTAAAATTGAGGATGCACACTATTAAAGTGTTTCCAGGCTTCACTATCGAAAAGGTACACCATCATTTCATCCACCACATCATATGATTGGTGACATGTCATGTGCTTAATAGTCTTTGGTGACATGAATAACCTATATGCTTAATTTCATGTGCGATAGGGAAGTATTTAAGTTTTATATGTGCAACAAGAGTCTTTACCCTACCAATTCTAGGTTTATAACGAGAATGCCTGCATGTACTGCACTCGGTCAGCTCTATATTTTTAAGGTAGTACAATATGCAGAAGTTTGGACACATGTCAATTTTATAGTATCCTAGACCAAGAGGTTTCATCATGGACTTAGCACCATAAAAGTTCGCTTTCATCCTTTCCCTTCAGGTAAAATGTTTCTCGCTCATTTGATAATATTTCCATAACCGGCCTCACCCAACCCATAATCCGATTTTATGGTGAATATTTATGCAATGACCAATAATTTACTGTGATTTATACAACCATCCCATAATGGTTCGTCAAAATCTTTCAAATGATCAAAAAACCTGATTGCATCTGCATTAGGCTCTTCATCTACAATTGGATATTGACTGGTATGACCTTGATTCATTCTCATCGCATTCATATCCATGTTCCTATAAGGATTACTATTGTCATCTACAATTCCATGCACGTTACTAGCACTATAAGTTGACCCAACCATCCTTTCTACCATATTATCGTAAGGAACATATGGTTTTCTGTGTGCATACCATCACTTATATTTCTCCATTAACCTTTTTTATAGAAGATGCATCGTTACAACATCTAGATCAAGAAATTTTTATTTTTTACATCTCTTACATGAGCATCTAATACTGCCTCTACTAATATTTCTCGGATTGAATTGTGTTGAGATTGGGGGGAAGGGGGCGGCTATTTGATGTACAAAAAATTGCATAAGGAAGAAGTAGAAATGAAGGAGGGTCGAGACTTAGGTCATAAATTAAATATTACTGACAGACTGACCAACAAAATTATTTCGATAGAAACGGCGTCAGTCATTCTATTAGTAGAAATTTCACGTCACCATACGATTTTCCTTCTTAAATCCCACTGTAATACCCTCCGTAATATTGTCGGTATATACCAACAAAATTTTTCCGTCAGCATATTCACGGACGAATTTTATCATCGGGTTAATTTCATCGGTAACTATGTCTATAAAACGTACATGTCATCGTACTGTTTGCTTTTTCTTTTTTTTTTTCATTACAATTTTCTCGGTAAATACCGTGAGAATATTTCGATCAGTGTTTACCGACAGATTTAACAACGAACAATTTTATCAGTAAATATCATCATAATATACTAAAAAAAAAATTTCGTTGATATAACTATTTATATTTACTAATTTTCTGACAGTATCCTACTAGTATGAACTAGAACCCTCGTCTGAAGGTTAGGAAAAGTACAGATTCAATACGAGAGGAAAAGTAGCCCTAGAAGATGGCTAACGGGGAATTTTAGTGGACAGTGACGAGTGACCTTTGGATACAAGTACAGTCTTTATACCAATGATCTTTATTTTCTTCTTTTAGTAGAATAGGATACAAGTACAGTCTTTTCTTTATAACCTAGAAGATGGCTAATCTGGAATTTTAATGGACAGTGACGAGTCACCAAGGGATCCTTATTTTGGTTAAATTTTCTAGCATCTGCATGCATCTTCCGAAATAAAACATTTACCGATTCTAGATGGAAACAACTTTACATAAAAGCAACGGCTATTTTTTGGTAGAACCAACAAAATTAAGGGTTTGTTTGTCATGATAGTTAAAATGTAGCAGTTTTAGCTATCCAAAAATATTAATATTTTTTAGTGGTTGAAATTCCGTTTCAATAAATATACTGTAATATTTGTTTAGTATTATGGTATAAGATATTTTTTTAAAATAATGATTTTTTATTTAAAAATATATCAAAATATTTTGTTTTTACATATTATTTTTTAATTTTTATATCAACACATCAAAATTATCAAAAAAATACTAAAATATATATCAATTTAATAATTTTTCAATCTAAACATAAATAAAAATACAAAATCAACCAAACACGAAGCTGCTGGAAAGTCCCTGGGAGGTGTGTTCAGCATGGTTTACGAGATGCATATTTATTAGCTAATTTTGATCATATGAAGCTCGGGTTTGATGAGCTTTGCTTGTCCTGTGGCAGTATTCGTTTGCTTCAAGCTGATGTTGGATGGGTCGCTTTACCCTGTCTGGGTAGTTTGTTTTTTCAAATAGTATTTAGGATTGAAGTAATAGTTATTTTTTATTTAAAAATATATTAAAATAATTCAAAAACATTAAAAAATTAATTTAATTTAAAAAAATCAAAAATTCTCAAAAATATTTTTTGACAGTAAAAACAAACACACTACTAATTAATTTTTACTTAAACCATGTTACTTATTAAAAAAAAAATTAACAACTGAAATTTTTAAGGAATGAAATTTTATTGAAAATAGTTTCCTATCGAAATCACTTACTAAAAACTTTCTTAAATTTTTAAGAGAGTGATTTCAAGAGAAATTTGTATACATAATTATTATTTTTGTTATTGGTAGTTTAAATCATGTTTTATAGAATCAAATTTTTGGATTTTATTAAAATGAAACTGCAGGCATGCATTGCTTAGAGTCAAATTAACAGTAAAGATCATGCCTTATCCAATATAATTAAATGATAATGGGATCGCTTAGAAGTGCCTTATGAACAATCATTAATGCTGCTAGCTGTTTCCCTTAATAGTTAGCCTGTCGTCAAGGATGTGCTTTCATTCTTTATTTGTTTAAGAACCAAGATGGGTTGTTTATTTATTTATTTATTTATTTATTTATTTATTTATTTAATCTGCTAGGTTTAAGAAAAGACATAAGCAATAAGCACGATCTCCATATCCTTGTAATTAAATGGAAGAATTTGGTAGAAAAATATTGCGAGAATGCTTCCTTGACATGCGCCGCAGCTGCTTTAATCATGTGCTTGTTATGGTTATCTAGCGGTGATTGAAGCACTCATCTAGTCATCTATTGTTTTTTTTTTGTTCAATGATAAAGAATATTTTTAAGGATATTAAATTCTCTTTTTATAAGATTTTAAAAACACTTGTATGAGCAAAATCAGTTATTTTAAATACTGTTTTCTTTTTTAATATAAATTAAAGAAAGTTAGTCTCACTCCTGATTTTAAAAATCTTGTTCACTTTAGCCGTCTCAGATTTAAGAATTCTACATGATTGAAACTTTATTTATAGTTATATTACCGTCCGTATAAATCAATATTTTGGCATCTTCGTTGCTAGCTAGCCACAGTGGAGCCTGCAATTCTAAAAGCAAGAACTCTTCCCTAATGTTTTTGTTTTTTGTATTCTATCTGTAATCAAATACATTATATTGTGTATACTATGTTAGGTTTACATTGATATTAATTTGAGTTTGATAATATTTATATTTTATTTATTATTTATTAAATCAGGTCAAGCCATGTTGATGTTGATGTTTCAAATTAAATTGATATTTGAATGTATGAAAATAATTGACCTTTTGGATTTATTAAAAAAAACGATTTTGGAATTTGTTTTTTCGCTATTGATGTGATGGTGTGGTGTCCAAGTTTTGTTTTTTTTTTTTGCCTGACTAGTCCATTACTATGATCAGGGATGAATTTAATCAGGGGAGGCACTAGCTCCCCTTTGAATGTTTCAAAAATCCCTTTTAAATTTATAATTAAGAATTTATGGTATTTTAAGAAATTCTCTCCTCCCCAAAAAGAAGAAAGAAATCAAAATTATATGCCATTACTTTAGCTATAGTGGAGTCTGCAATTCTAAAAGCAAGAACTTTCCTACATACTCTGATTTTTTTCTGTGTTCTTCCTGTAATCAATCAACCACATGATAGGAGCATTGGAGGTAGAGTGTTGGTGTCTGCAGTAGTGGTGGAGGTCTAACCCTTATTAGAAAATGTGGTGACCCATCACCGAATCAAACAATGGAAAATACTCTTTTTTTTCCCCTATTTGATACAAAAGCTAGCGGTTCCATAGGATTATTTTTTTTAATAAGAGAAAGCTTAGGCTATTTTGCGAACTCTAGTGAATTTCTGCACATGCAAATTAATCCGCGTGCTTGCATTTATAAAAAACAATTGACCCTATGGATTATCTTTTAAAGAAAAAAACAGAATTTGGGATTTGTTTATATGTGTGTATGTGTGGTGGTGGTGGAGGGCTATCCAATTTTTTGGCCTGGCTAGTCCATTACTATTAGGGGTGAATTTAATTAGGGTTGGCTCGAGCCTCTAGCTCCCCTCTAAGAGTTTATAGAACTCCTTTTAAAATTTATAATTAAAAACATTTATGGTATTTTAAGAACCTACTTTCTAAAAAGAAATAAAACCAAAATTATATGAAATTATTTTATCAAATATGAATTTTGTCTCTAATCATTGTAATTGAAAGTTATTAAACTCAGCTTGACATGTTAATTTGATGACCTATCAATCTAAAACTTAATTCGAATCGGGTTTTATATTAAATTAGATAAAATCAATTCGGTTAAACTTAGTTAATTTTTCGGGATCTGTGACCCGATCAAAACTCAAGTAAGGTTCGGTTTGATTTTAAGAGGAAAAAAAAAACAACTTTGTTGAAGTTTTTTAAACAAAAATCTTTAAAACAATGTTAATTTAAATTAATTCAAGTCAAATCGAATTAATTCACTTAACTTATGATCGTGACCTAAATATTGGATCATGTCAAGTTTAATAATTGTACCTTGATCTAAATCCCCTATCTGAAGAATGGTTCAATTTAAACAAAGTAGCACACCAAAAGATGGCTATTATGAAATTGTAATGGGAAATGAATGTAAAACTCTACACTTTTTTTTTTATGAGTATTGAAATTGAGGGTTGTTTGTTTTTGCGATTGAAATCGTGTTTCATGATTTTTTTTAAGAAATAATTTTGCTTTAAATTATTATTTTTATATTTTTAGATTGTTTTGATATGTTGATGTAAAACATAAATTTTTAACAAAATAAAAAATATTATTTCATACATTTCCAAACAAAAAAATATTTTAAAAAACAACTACTACCACACTTCATCCAATGCATTAACATAATCACATCTGGAAAACAATATAACTTCTTAAACAACAGTAATAATTCATAGTAGTCATGAATTGTCAAAGCATAAATTAACTTAATGATGAACTAATTAAGCCCTGCTTTCAAAGCTGATAAATCAGTGAGTGAATAATGTCATCGTCATTGTCGCCGCCAAGATTGCTTTTTCGGTGAGGCTTGCCGAATGTGTAATATTCTAGAATTTTAGGTTTAGCACGCAAGCACTGATGTTATAGCCAAGATTATTGATTGTTTGCATTATCTAGTATGAAATTATAGGTCCACCACTGAAGCTAAGACAGATCGATCGATCTGTTTTAATGAATGATAAGCATGGCTGTTCAAAAAATAATGATACAAAACATGATTTTTAAGGTAGTCATTTTCATGTTTGCTGTAGTTGCTGTTGTCTCTGTCGATATTCTATGAGTAACTTGATTGATTTCAGAAAATAATCGAGTCTTTATGTATAAAAAAAAATTAAAAAATTAATTCTTATGATCTTTCGAGATAATGCTAATCTTATATAGTGATAATTCTTAATATTTGGATTATGAGATTCTCTAGTGAAATCAACTCGATCAATGAATGAGATCTTACGAAAAAATGAATTTGGCAAGAATATTACTGAGATTAACATTAATTACTTGCCTTGTGCTAATGAAAATCAAGTATTAGTTTAAGCAAACTTTTTTCTTCTTCTGAAGAGAGAAGGGAAGGAAAACACACACACACACACACACATATATATATATGATGTCTCACAATTGTTTTTGAATTCAAGTATTTAAAATATTATCATCTAACATGGAGGAGACAGGTTTAATAAAAATAAAGCAAATTATTAGTACAAAACTCAAACACAATCAACTTTTATGTGTTCTTCCTTGTTCCAATAATATTAGTCT
>Ga0307516_10007473_pt1 | contig 12565 bp, 13 predicted proteins | sample 19_EM_MG_FD_203310 | JGI IMG/M metagenome (GOLD analysis project Ga0307516, IMG submission 203310) | Populus trichocarpa ectomycorrhiza microbial communities from riparian zone in the Pacific Northwest, United States - 19_EM | ecosystem: Host-associated > Plants > Roots > Unclassified | place...
ACTTTGATGACGGATTCGAAGGCTTCCACGCTCATTTTGTGAAAGATCATGTCGCGCAGGATGCCGGCATTGTTCACAACGCCGTCGACCCGGCCGAAATGATCGGTCGCCGTCTTCACGATCTTGCTCGCGGGGATCGCTTCCGCCACCGATTCAAAATTGGCGACTGCCGTGCCGCCGCGCTTCTTGATTTCCTCGACCACTTCCTCGGCGGGTGCTGCGTTGGAGCCCGCACCGTCGGCGGCGCCACCGGGATCGTTAACCACGACCTTGGCGCCTTCGCCGGCGCAGAGCAGCGCGATCTCACGGCCAATGCCGCGCCCCGCGCCGGTGACGATGATGACTTTGTCTTGCAGTGATTTGGCCATGGTGGGTTCTCCAGTTATCCGTTGTATCGGCTCTAAATTGTTCTCGTCATTCCGGGATGGGCCTCTTTGGCGTAGGCCCGGAATCCATACTCCCGATCGTGGTTATGGAGCCAGTAAGAACCGTTCGCGGTTGTTCTTATTGGTCCGTGGCTGTCCATCTTATCGCCTAAGCCTTTAAGCGAACAGCGTTTCGGGTCATCATGGCATTGCCAGACCCGTCAAGCGCTGTTCGTCCCCGTTCGGGTCCAACCGTTCGATTTTGACAGTATCCGGCGACAGTATCGTCCCCGCCGCTGACAGTATCGATCAGTTTTTGTTCTCAACCCAAGGGGAAAAGTCATGGCTCTGGTATCCAACAAGATCGACGCGCTGAAGCCTGCCAGCAAAGACTTCCGCAAGGCCGATGGCGGTGGCCTGTATCTGCTGGTCCGAACCACTGGCAGCAAGCTATGGCGGTATGATTACCGGCTTGGTGCTGTCCGTCGTACCCTCGCCATCGGCGAGTTCTCCAAGGACGGTGACGGCAGAACGTCCTTCACCCTCGGCCAAGCCCGTGACGTGCACGACAAGGCCCGTCAGGCGGTTGCGCGTGGCCAGCACCCGGTCAGTCCGGCCAAGGCCGCCGCCGACGCTACAGCCGCTGCTGTTGCCGCCCGTGAGGCGCAAAAGACCTTTGGCACGCTGGCCGATCTGTGGCTCACCACCCGCAAGGCCAACCGGGCACCCAAGAGCTACGCCCGCGACATGCGCAGCGTGAAGTATCTCAAGGACGGCTACAAGAACGGCAAGGGTTTTGGTAGTCTGCTGGTCGATCAGGTCGGCTCGGCGCATCTGTCTGACCTGATCGGCGAGTTCAATAAGCCGACGCGCATCTGGGTGATCTCGGCGGCGAAAAAGATCATGGCCATCGCCAAGCGAGATGAATTGATCCAGCACTCACCCTTTTCTGATGTCAATTTCAACGAAGGCTTTGCCAAGCACAAGGTGAAGAAGCGCCCGGCAATCACCGATGAAGAAAAGTTTGGCGAACTGATGCGCAGTATCGACGGCTACCAAGGTCGCGCCAGCGACTTCACCAAGTCAGCGTTGCAGTTATTGGCGCTGACGTTCGTGCGGCCCGATCTGGTCGCGAAGGCCGAATGGAAGCACTTCGATCTCGACAACGCGCTGTGGGTGATTCCATTCGAAATGCTCAAGATGGAATGGCTGCGGTCGGAAACCGGCGAACCGGAGGAAGATTTTTATATTCCGTTGTCGCGGCAGGCGGTGGCCTTACTGCGTGAATTGTCGGAGACCACTGGTAAGGATCGCTATCTGTTTCCTGGCACTGGCGACGCAGAGGCAATGTCGGAGAGCACGATCAACTTCGCGCTGCACTCGCTCGGCTTCAAGGGCACTCATTGTGCGCATGGTTTCAGGTCGAGTGCTTCCACCGTCTTGAACCGCCAACGTGTTGACGGTCGGCGAAAGTATGAGCGCGCCCTGATCGAACTGCAGCTGGATCATCAGGACGCGTCGGTCCGCGCGATCTATGACCGCGACGATTGTTTGCCAGAACGCATCGAGTTGATGCAGTTTTGGGCCGACAAGATCGATGGGTTGCGAGGTGGCGGGGAAAAGAAAAAAGCAGAATTGAAAATCGTTGCGGGATGAAAACTCTGCAACGCAGTGTTGTCGAAACAGCCGGGCCTCAGTGCCCGGTTTTTTTGCGTTTGATGCTGACTCAAAAGTGATCGCTGTCGGGAACTCGTACTAGTATTGACAAAACTTGGAGCAGGCATCTTTTTATGAACGCGCAAGAACGTAGCCGAACGTAAACCTCGAAACCCATGGAGTGCCATGATCAAGAAAAACCCGCCGAAGAACCCACTACCGCGCAAGGAAGGCGCGCTCCGCCTCGGAACCGTTCGACAAGCCTGCGACTACGCCCCGTGCTGTCACACGTCGCTCTATGAGTTCATCAATGCCGGTCTGGTTGATGCCTACAAGAGGGGCGCGAGAACGATGATCGACCTTGATTCAATCGACCGCATGAACGCGGCGCTGCCGAAGATCGTGCCGAAGCCAAAGCAAAAACAAAACCCGGCGAAGGCAGCCAAAGACAGCCATGTCTAAAAGCGAAGGGCCACCTTACGAGTGGCCTTTCTCTATTAAACCGCGTTCGACGCGCGGGCGGATTTTAGTTTGTGTACTGAGTAACGCGATGAATAAACCCCCTGACGGTTTTTCGCAAGCGCTCACGCCTCATGGCATCGTCGCGGTGATGGGCGGAAATGTTATCGCCTCAGACAGTTGTCGTGTCCCTGGCCCGGGTCATTCGACCAAGGATCGGTCGCTATCGATCACCATCGATCCGACCATGTCCGCTGGCTTCAAGTGCCACAGCTTTGCCCCCGGTGACGATGATCTGACCTGCAAGGACTATATCTGTCAGCGGATGGGCATCGAGTGGCGCAAGTCCAAAAACGATTTCAATAAATCCAAGTTCACCGCCGAATACATTTACCGGCAAGCCGATGGCACGCCGTATCTCAAGGTGCTGCGGACAACCGACAAGTCATTTCCGCAAATGCATTGGAACGGCAAGGATTGGGACTGGGGTGCACCGAAAGGACCGAAAATTCCGTATCGCTTACCCGCATTGCTGGGCGCTGAGCATGATGATGTGTTCATCACGGAAGGTGAAAAGGACGCCGATAATCTCTCTATGCTTGGCTTTATAACGAGCACCAATTCCGAAGGTGCAGACGATGGCAAAAAGGGTTCGTGGACACCAGAACTCAATCAATATTTCAAGGATAAGAACGTCTACATTTTACCCGACAACGATGCGCCCGGTGCTGCGCATGCTCGTAAAGTTGCCACCGCTCTGACCGGCGTGGCGCGTGAAGTTCATATTATCGAGTTGCCGAGTCTGCCGCCGAAGGGTGACGTTTCAGATTGGATTGCCAAAGGTGGCACCGCTGAACGGCTTGTCGATCTGGCACGGGAAGCAACCATCTATGATGGTGGTGCTGATGAAGTCGCGAGAAATGCCGGTGTAGATGCGGACGACGATAGTTTTGCCGTACCGTCGCCCGGCATGGCCGTAGACCTCTGGTCTAAGTTCGGCCCGCCGTCGCTGACACCCGGAATGCTTTCTAAAGCCGTCGAGGCCTACGCCATCGCGCAGGGCCGGGCGATGGGTGCCGACATAGCCGGAATTGCAGTTGCCGCCCTCGCAGTCTGCACCGCAGCGATCCCGGACAAAATCCAAATTCAAGTCAAGGAACATAATTCGGGTTGGTTGGAACAGCCGAGGCTGTGGTTCGCACTGGTCGGTCCGCCGAGCACCATGAAAACTCCGATAATCAGTTCTGCCGTGAGCCCGCTAATGAAAATTGACGCGCAGATGGCTTACGAGAACAGCATCGCGCGCGCGGCATATGATAAGTTGCCGGTAGCGGAACGGAAGCAAACCGACCCGCCGAAGCAGACGCAATTGATGTTGCAGGATACGACCATCGAGGCCGCGCAGGAAATTTTCAAAGACAGTCCCGAAGGATTGCTGGTCTATCAGGACGAACTTTCAGGCTTCTTCGGTGGTCTGGAGAAATATTCCGGCGCACGCGGTGCATCCAAAGATAGGGCTTTCTGGCTTCAGGCGTTTAACGGCGGCATCCACACTGTCCACCGCATCGGACGGGGCGCAGTTTATATTCCGAACTTGTCGGCCTGTATTCTCGGCGGCATCCAGCCTGAGGCCATTCGAAAGGTGGTCGAGGATTGTGCTGATGACGGCCTGCTTCAGCGTCTTTGTCCGATCATTCTGCAGCAGGCTGTGCTTGGACAGGATGAGCCTCTGTCCGATGAGGTGTTCCAGTATGCCAAGTTGATCCGCGACCTGCACGGCCTGTACGACAGCGAAACGATTACGCTGAAATTTGATAAAGGTGCGCAACTCATTCAACGCAGGCTTGAGGGAAAGCATTTAGAGCTGCTCGCCTGCGAGACCATTAACCGGAAACTGTCCGCACATATCGGGAAGTACAATGGCATCTTCGCGCGCCTATGTATTGTCTTCCATTGTATCGACCATGCCGGCAGTGTCCCACCGCCAATCATCGTTGAGCAGACCGCAGCGAGGGTTGAGGCCTTCCTGCACAGTTTCCTGCTGCCGCACGCGCTGGCGTTCTATGCTGGCACCCTTGGGCTATCCGATGACCACGACCGTCTTAGCGCGGTGGCCGGATACATTCTGGCCCACGGGCTGGAGCGCATAACCAATCGTGATGTTCAACGCGGCGACCGGACCATGCGCGGCCTGAAGCAGTCCGAGACCGAGGCCATCTTCGAACAGCTGGACGCTTTGGGCTGGATAAGCCGGGAGCCGGGGGTTCGCTTTGGACCCGGACGACCGACCTCAGTTTGGATCGTCAATCCCTCCGTCCACACCGAATTCGCCGACCGCGCCAAAGCCGAGGCGGAGCGGCGTGATCGGGATAAGGCTCTCCTAGCCAAGGTGTTCGGAAAGAAATGACCGCCCGTCCCCGAAACCGATTTTGTCACCGTTTGTCCCTTGCGCGCGTGAGGCGCATTTTTGTGTCCACCTATAGGGAAAGGAAAATGGATTTTCCAAGCTACGCGCGGGCGAGGGACAAGTGGTGACAAAATCCCTCACGCCTGCCCTTATTGTGCCGGGCACATGACAGCCCGCCCGCCCCTCAGCGCCACCCAGCGCCGCGCCGCGCGGTCCGCAGCAACAGCCAAGAGCCGCGCTGGGAAGCGCCATAGGGCACGCGGCGAGATCGAGGTGCGGTTCTGGATGCCGCGCTGGCTCCGGCGGATGATCGTCAATATGCGACTGGCCAAGGAACATGAAATCGACGACGCCGACCAGATCGGGCAAGCCATCCTCGACGCCTTGATCGAGATGCACCGGAAACACGGCGACAAATTTTGATGTCGACACTGTCGACAGGTGGCCAAGCCAAGGCCGCGACGGTGTGACAGTCTCGCTTCATGACCAGATCACCGAACGCCATCGGGTTTGCTCCAGACTATTCCGCCCGCACCGGCAACGCGAACACCGTCAAATCAATCTTCGCCGCGTTGCATGGGCTCGGTGCCAATGACGGCGACATCGCCCGCACCATGGAGCGGATCGCTCCAGGCAATCGGCAGGCGGCCGACATCGCGACAAGGGCGGCCGTCACCGCGCTCGGCACCGGCAGCAGCGGCGACGCGTTCAAGTCAACCGTGCTCTCCGACATCGCCACCATGGTCGGAGGACGAGCAACCGCGCTCGGCTACCTAATCGAAAACTGCGGCGTACCGATCAACCTGACGAGCCACGAAGCGGAAAACGTCCCGATGATCAGCACGTCGGGGAACGGCGTGCAGTTTATCCCGCCCGCCGGAGTGATCCCGGCAAGGCAAGACACTCTCGACGCCGTGACAGTCGCGCGGCGCAAGGTTGGCGTCATCACCGTTTTCACCGAAGATTTGTTCACCGGTTCAAATGCTGGCGTTATCCTGCCGCGAGTGGCAGCGGAAGACTTGAAGCTCGGCTGCGAAAAGCAAATGCTTGATGGCATTGCCGACAACGGAATTAGACCGCCGGGATTTCGCGACGGTGTCAGTACAACCATAGCAGCGACCGGCGTGAATGCGATGGTCGCTGACCTGACCAATCTCGGCAGTGCCGTTGCAACCATCGCAGGCGATTTATCAAACATCGTCTTTGTCGCACATCCGATTTTAGCGCTACGCATTTCCATCGCGCTGCCGTTGTTCAAGCCCGTCGTGCTCGCGAGTGCGGGGCTGTTGCCGAACGAAATAATTTGCCTCGCGATAAACGCTCTTGTCATCGCAGGCGGCGACGAAATACGTTTTTCAGTCAGCGATCAGACTTCGCTCCACATGGAAGACGCTGCACCGACCGACATCGGCATTGCAGGAACGCCACCCGTCGTCGCAAGTCCGGTACGCAGCTTGATGCAGACCCGCAGCAAGGCCGTGCGCATGATATTAAACCTATCCTGGGCTCTTCGTTCGCCGAACGCTGTAGCCTGGACAACAGCGGCGTGGCCCACATGACACATCCTTCCATCATCGCAGCGCGCGCCGCAATCGCCAGGATTGACGCAAAACTTCCGGAGCACGAACGCTGGCACCGAGAGCATGCCGATGAATTCGACGACGCCAGACTTAATGCGCTGATCATGCGAAAGGCTCTCCCTATCGTTCGCAAAGTGATGGTCGATCAGCATCCGCAAGGTGGCCGGAGATTTCGGTTCAGCGATGGGTCGATAGACAGCTACGGCGACATTCTCGAACAGCGTGGCTGGCAGCTGGACCGCTTCAAGAAAAATCCTGTCACTTACTTTAACCACAACCCGAGTTTCATCGTCGGGCGATGGCCTCGCGTCGCGGTCGAGGGTGATGCGCTCTACGGGGATTTACAGCTAGCACCGCTCGGCACATCAGATCGCGTCGACGAAATTATCCGTCTCGTTGAGGCAAATCTAATCGTTGCTTGCAGTGTCGGATTTCTGCCGCTCGCATCCACACCGCTGCCGTCGGGCGGCAAGCGTTACACAAAAATGGAGCTGTGCGAGTGTTCACTTGTCGGCGCGGGTGCAAACGCCAACGCGCTATCGATGGCAAAATCGCTTGGCATCAGTGACGCAACGCAACGCTTGGTCTTTCCGCAACAGCCGCCACTCACTGAGGTCGAAGTGTTAGCCGATGAACTTGGCGCGCTGACCGGCAGAATGGAGCGTAAGTTTAACGACAAGCTGGCAACGATACAGACACAGCGCGGCGCGTCTGCCGATCTGACGCTTTACGTTGACGAGCAGATCAATCAATTGCGCGCGGAAATGCTCGATTACATCGAGCAGTTACGCAGTGAGATATGAGGGCTCTGATGCAACGTGATGCGGCATGGAAAGAAGAAACGCTGTCTCGCCTGTGGGAATTACATCCTGTCGAGAGGCTGAGCGCGCTGTCGATGACCGTAGTCCAATGCAACAGCAAGGATACCCGTGCTGCGATCAAGGGTATGCTAGCGATCATCCGAATGATGTCGAAACTTCATAGCGTGCAGACACGCGGCGTGTTCGCTAACGATTGTCGTGACGCGGCTGATGTAATCGAACAGCCGATTATGCATGTGGTGAATTGAATTCAGATCGTTGTGCTTTGACGATCTGGCGCGGGACTGGTGGTGTCTCTTGCCGAGCATGGCGCATCTACCCATCATCAGCCCGCAGCGTTTCGTTCCGGGGGTCTCGGGCTTGACGGCGGCTCCGCACCCAAGATTGTAAATTGGGGCGGGGACTACCTCAATGATTACAGGCACTTAGGTCCGACCGCGCCCTAAGCCCCTTGTTAGTAACGCGGATCGAAAGCACTTGGGCATCCCAGAAAAAATCCGGGAATGCAGTAAAATGGAGCAAAAACAATGGGCCTTCGTGGACCGCGATCAGCCGCCGACCTGTCCGCCTACCGCCCGGACCGCCAGCTAACCCTGATCGACGTCGAAGCCTTCGCCCGCCAGTATGGCGACCGAAGGGAGGCGGAACGGGCGTTAAGGCGTGCTGAGAGGCAGGGTGATGCCGTCTCTCGATTGATGCCGGACGGCAGCGTTGAGTGGTACCGGGCATCATGACCGAGGCACCTGAAGGCAGTTCGACCGGACGACGATGCAGACGTTGGGGTGAACTGGTGCCACGGCTCAAGATTTAAAACGAAACAAACACCTGCCGAACCGACCGCAACGAGGGAGGGTGATCAGCGAGCCACTCCCTTTTTTAGGGGTATCTCATCTAGAGCTTGAAGAAGGCTCAGATGCTGCTGGGTGGTCAGCGGCGCGTTACTGAAAAACAGGTTTTCAGCAAGCGGAGTTCCGACGCGACGTTCAAGCGTAAACCGTGCCGGTCTGCGTTTGCTTGTGACCGCTGCAATGTCATTTTCAAAGATGGCTCCGGTTGGCATATAAGCAATATTGTTTGCTGCGCTCAATGCTGCAGAGATAATATTGGAAGCGTCGTTCGCTGGCGTAACCAAGGCCGCTATGTCGCGCTGACATTTTACGACAACCTGACTTTCATAGTGGAATTCTGGCTTATCGTTTACAGTGGGAACAATTCCGAACTCCGCAAAGCTCCATTCAAAGACGTCGTTTAAAAACGCCTCAACGATGTCGGAGTCACCCTTCGCTGTAGCTATTACTCCGTCATTATAGATTCCGAATTCATTGATCTGCACGTCTTGAAATTTTCCAATGCTAAACACGTGCGAGTCTCGGGTTAGATCTTCCGGAAGCTTTACGAAGGAGTAGCGTTGAGCAATTTTTCCGAAAGCCTCCGGCAAATATAGTCCACCCGCCGGTCGGTACACTTGTCGAAGATGTACGACGCGAGAAAGTTCGATGCCAACCAGTTCCATAGCTCACCGACCAAGTTGTTCTGAGGAATAAAGCGGTGTGAAAGACGCCGGTGCTTGTTTAACTACGTAACTCGGCTCTATTCGTGCTGAGTTGCCCTGTAAAACTTCAGAGGCGGCGGTCTTGGCCATTTTTTCTTGAGGCGGTTTTGGATGAAGTGCTCGATAGTATTTTACAATCGACTCTAGATGCTCCTTCGATACGTTCGCTAAGCTACCCTCATCGTATTCGTGGAGCACGTCCTCCGCCGCCTCAATAGTTATGCTAATCCGCGCATCCATCGCCTCCGCTAGAGATCGAAGCGTGTTAAAGCTCCAATTCCTATAATCTGCACGTTCAGCACGTGAAATTGCTGGCTGTCCCGTTCCGGCAAGCGCTGCGAGTTCGACTTGAGTGAGTTTTCGCCGCTTTCGCAAAGTTACGAGCTGCTTTGCAATTTGCGCCGACGCTTCTGCAATGAAGAAGCTTGCACGATACCCTTTGTCCAACAGCTTCTCAGCGATATTGAGATTAAGGGATGCGGGGTACGCTGACATTGCTCTGTTCCTTGGTCTGACTCTTCATTTCATTATCGAGTTGTCGTTTTCTCTTCATCGCAAGTTTGTAGGCGCGCTGTTGCTCTTCGGGAGACGATTTCTTGTGAATTAGAAACACGACGATCATCTTATTGTAGGGCGCGAAGAGAATTCGTATTTGCTGACCGTCACTCCTCAGGTTCAGTTGCCAGAGATACTCCTTCAATTTGCCCAGGTTCTTGACGCTATAGATTTCGGTTCGCGTGCCATCGGCTTTCAATGTCTGCAACGCCATGTCGATATCGGCGAGCGGGCTTTGAAATTGGCCCAGCTCGCCCGGGTAGACACCGTCAGGCCACTGACAAAGGTCATAGGGCATAGATATAACAAAATTGTTCTATTCTCAACCGACGACTCCTCCGAAGGCCAATATACCAAAAATATCATATTGCCAATCGATTATCCCGAGATTCTCTCAACATATTGATTTTTCAGGATATTATTCGAATCGCCAGCGATTGTCCCTTAGTTAACTAACCGAACACGCATTAGAAAATCCGGCCTGACTTCGGCGCCGCGCCGCAGACGGTGCACACAAGCCGAGGCTCGATATCCGACAGCCGGACATCATCGGGCCAGCCATCGGCGCTGGTGACGACGCTATTGCTGCATCGATAGTCGGCGCGTGAGACGATGACGCTGCGCACGCCGCTGGCGCGCATTTTGCCGAAGGTGATTTTGACGAGGTGGGCGGCTATTCTGACCAGCGACCGTGCCTAAGGCGCAGGGCTTTCAGGCGATAACGTCGAGATTGTCGCCGACGCCGGGGCCAGGATCGGCCTGCGAGGTCTGTTCGGCCAGCAGTCGCTCAGCTGCGGTTTTCTTCGCGTCGGCGTTCAGGACCGTCGTTGAAATTTGAAGCTGCTTGGTCTCGTCCTGCGCAGCGAGAATGCCGCTGACGATGCTGCCTATGGCGTCCATTACGCAACCCTCCAAACGCGGTGAGCAGACTGCCGGACGGAGGTTAAATTTTCGTTTCCCGGACGCGGACCGTGCCTGTGACGGTCTCTCACCCCTCCGGAAAATCCGGCCGGACATCGCCGCCGCGCCTGCCGCAAATGCTGCACATAAACCGGCCCTCAATATCCGACAGCCGGACATCGTCGGGCCAGCCATCGGCGCTGGTCGTCACAGAATGGGAGCATCGATAGTCCGCGCATGAGACGATGATGGTGTGCACGCCTTTAGTGCAGATGCTCACCTAAGTTTGCAAGTCCAAGATACACCAACAGAAGATACGCCAAGACCAATCCTATTGGTCTCATGAGCGCCACGACGAGAGAAGAGATAGTAAATTTCGAAGCTGATGCCACCATGGCATTCGGCGTGAGAGGGCGAATAAACTTCTCGTCTATAGAATGCGGATGAGTTGTCCTGAGCCACCAAAACCTTAGCCGATCACCTACTGATGGATTGAGTTCCAAACTCGAAATGAATGAGTACGCCACAAGATCCTTCAGATCTGATCGAAGTTTGCTCAACAAATCTATCCCGCCGTAATTGCCAATCCTTAGAAAGACGTGATCTTCGGGCACCCGGCCAAGCGAAGAGCTTGCGGGGTACAAAACCGTTGCGACCGCTCCGTCAACCGGCCCCAGCGAATATACTAAACTTGGTCCTTTTTCTGGCACCGTGCCGCCGTCCAAGCCTTTTGCCCACATCTTCCGAGTACCGAAGTTGATTTGCAGGTGATCGTCTCCGCCTTGGCTATCGACCCAGAATGAGAACTCTCGCTTAAGGTCACAAAAACGTCTAATCGACTTGCAGATTTCCGGTATCTGCACGATTGCATGTTGGCGGAAGTAGCTGAACTCAATTTGTCCGATCTCGTGGCGCAATCGCGTGTCGAAAAAGATCGACTTCTCAGGCTGGCAACTCTTTGGTGACTGCAAAGACATACTAGCGAACCCCTGTGTTAATTCCCCTTGGAAGCGCATTTCGCCGAAGGTGGTCTTGGTTGGGCGGACGAACAATTCAGGCGTCGTCAGCTTTATTTTTCCGCTGCCAAGGCCAGACTAACTTGGGCACATCACGGTGGCAGAATTCGCAGATCGAACTTCCCTGTGTTATTTCCAGCTCCCCGCGAAAGCCAAGACGACGACGAGAAGCACGATTCCCGCTATGAACCAAAACACGAGACGACCAAGAGCGGTCCAGATCGTGAATGGCTGTGGCGGTTGTGGTTGCTGTTGTGGCGGCTGTTGAGGCTCCGGCTGTTTCCGATAATTTTGAAACAGCCAGAGCAGGATCAGCCCACCGATGACGTAGTAGAAGATTGGGTCTGTGGGCACGTGGCTCGACTTTCCGTAGCTGCGGAAGGTAAGCTGCGCTTCTCGGTGGGGTGGTGTCGAGCGGTATCCTGTCGCGGCAGGGGTGGGCAGCCTCTTACAGCCCGTCGTCTTGGCCAAGGCGCATCCACCCTACCGGGCCGCTCGATTGGACGCTGGAAACCTCGCAAAACCGGCTTTCCGCGAGGTTTAGGCCGGGCATGGGTCACCCACATTATGACAGTATCAAATGACAGTATCGGCCGGGGTCGATCTCCCCAAAGCCTATAAAACAAGCCTCTTTTTATTTAGCTTGCATCGTGGTTATGGATTCCGGGCTCGTCGCTTCGCCGCCCCGGAATGACAGTTAGCGTTCGTTCGTAAAGATGATCGTGCCACTTGCCGCGAACATGCCGCCGACGCCGTGGCAGACCGAGATCTTGGCGCCCTTGACCTGCGCCGGCGCGATGCCGCGTATTTGCCGCACGCTCTCCTGTAGCGCGTACATGCCGTACATGCCCGAATGCATGTAGCTCAAGCCGCCGCCGTTGGTGTTGAGCGGCAGCTTGCCGCCGGGCCTGGTGTGGCCGTCGGCGATGAACTTTCCGGTCTCTTCATGCGGCATGAAGCCGAGATCGCCGAGGCCATAGAGCGGCAGATGCGCAAAGGCGTCGTAGATCATGAGATGGTCGACATCCCCGTGGCTGATACCGGCCTCCTTGAACGCCATCGGCCCGGCAACCTTGAAGGCGCGCGAGGAGTTGAACGTCTCCATCTGGCTGACCATCGGCGTTTCCACGCTCTCGCCGGTGCCGAGGATGTAGACCGGTTTGTTCGGAAAATCCCTGGCGCGGTCGGCTGAGGTAAGGATCAGCGCGCCGCCGCCGTCGGTGACGAGGCAGCATTGCAGGATGCGGAACGGGT
>Ga0307516_10007474_pt1 | contig 12565 bp, 7 predicted proteins | sample 19_EM_MG_FD_203310 | JGI IMG/M metagenome (GOLD analysis project Ga0307516, IMG submission 203310) | Populus trichocarpa ectomycorrhiza microbial communities from riparian zone in the Pacific Northwest, United States - 19_EM | ecosystem: Host-associated > Plants > Roots > Unclassified | place...
CCGAGATCGAGGAGGCCGAGCGCGCCAAGGTGCCGGGCGTGCCCGACGACGTCAAGCGGCGCCGCGCCGAGAAGGTCCAGCTGCTCCGCGAGGTCGAGGGCGTCGCCGAGAGCTTCGAGTTCGCCAAGGCGGCCGAGGTCATCAAGGCCGCCGAGGCCGGCTGGGCCAAGCTCGGCGGCGACGAGGGCGACGACCGGTTCACCAGGACGGTCGAGCGGTTCTGGCGCCGCAAGGAGATCCACGATCAGCAGGCGCGCACCGCCGACGAGCTGCGCGCGATCGAGCGCGACGCGCTGGCCGACAAGGCGAGGGCCGCCGCCGAGCGCGCGGCCAAGGCCGCCGAAGCCAAGCCCGAGGGGGAGCCGGCCGCCGATGAAGCCGAAGCGGCGGACGATCCCAAGCGGCTCGCGCGCGAGGCCGAGGCCCAGGCCCGCCGCGACGAGCGCGATCGGCTGCGCGGCGAGGAGGAGGCGCGGCGCCAGGCCCAGGCCGCCGAGCGCGCCGCCAGGCAGAAGGAAGACGCCGAGCGCGGCGCCGCGATCGCGGCGAGCCTCGCGGCGCTGTGCGACGACATGGAGGGCCTCGCCGCGCAGCCCAAGCAGGATCTGCGCGCGATCGATCGGCTGCTCGCCCAGGCCGGCAAGGCGTTCGACCAGATCGGCAAGGTGCTCGGGCCCGAGCGCGATACGCTCGCCGAGCGCTACCGCGTCGCGCGCGGCAAGCTGGTGACCCGCGCCGGCGAGCTGCGCGAGGCCGAGGACTGGGCGCGCTGGGCCAACGTCCCCAAGGCCGAGGCGTTGATCGAGACCGCGAAGCAGATGTTCGAGGCGCCGGGCACGCCGGACCTGGGCAACCGGCTGCGCGGCCTGCAGGCGCTGTGGAAGGAAGTCGGGCCGATGCCGCAGCGCCGCTCGAAGGAGCTGTGGGATCAGTTCAAGGTCGCCTGCGATCAGGTCTACGACAAGGTGCGCGGCGTGCGCGCCGTCGAGCAGGAGAAGTTCGCCGAGGTCATCAAGGTCAAGGAGGGCCTGATCGCCGAGGCGGAGGCGTTCGCCGATTCGACCGACTGGGCGGCGACCGCCGAGCAGCTCAAGGCGCTGCAGGCGCGCTGGAAGGACTCCGGTCACCTGCCGCGCAAGCAGGGCGACGAGCTGTGGAAGCGGTTCCGCGCGGCGTGCGACAAGTTCTTCGAGCGCAGGAAGCCGGAGCTCGAGGCACGCCACGCCGAGGAGGCCGCCAACCTCACCGCCAAGCACCAGCTGATCGCGCGGGTCGAGGCCGTGGTGCGCGCCGCGCCCGCCGACGGCAGCTGGGGCAAGTCGATCGCGGACGTCAAGGATCTGCAGCGCCAGTGGAAGGAGATCGGCTACGTGCCCAGGCGCGACGCCGATGCGATCTACAAGGCGTTCCGGGTCGCGTGCGATGCGCTGTTCCAGAAGCGCGACGCCGCCCGCGATGCCGAGGCCAACGCGCACCACGCCGAGATCGAGGCGCTCAAGGCCGAGATCGACGGCGTGGTGGCCGGCGGCGACGATCTGGTCGCGCGGGCGATCGCGGCGCGCACCAAGGCGCGCGAGCTCGGCGTCCTGGTCGCCGAGGTCAACGCGATGGTCGCGCACCTCGTCGCGCATCAGGCCGATGCCATCCGCGGCAGCGAGCTCGATCCGGCGCAGCTGCGCATCAAGCGCGAGAAGCTGATCGAGCGCGCCGTCGAGCTGTTGCCCAAGCAGGCGCCGGTCCCCGAGGCGGGCATCGATCTCGCCGCCCAGCTCAAGCAGGCGATGCGCAAGAACGCGTTCGGCGATCTGCGGTTCTCCGGCCGCGATCCGGTCGAGGTGATCGACGAGCTGCGCGCGACCTGGCGCGAAGCCGGGCCGATCGTCGATGACGACGACCGGGCCCAGCAGGCGCGGTTCGACGACACCGTGCAGCGCGTGCTCGACGCGTCCGGCGCCAAGGCGCGGCCGCCGCGCGACGATCGCGGCCCGCGCACCGCCGAGTCCGACGATCGCGGTGGCGGCAGGCGCCGGCGCGATCGCCGCGGCGCCGAGCAGCCGGCGGCGGACGACGCCGCGGGTGGGGCCGTCGACGGGCCCGCGCCGAGCGCGATCCCGGCGATCGTCCTGGTGTCGGCGCACGACGCGATCACGCGGCCGGTCGCGTCCGAGCCGCCGGCGGCACCGGAGCCACACGCGGCACACGAGGCGCACGAGGCGTCGCCCGCGCCGGCACCGGCGGAGCCATCGGGCGCTCCGCTGGCGGACGACGGCGACACCGGCTGGGATCTCGGCGACGACGACCCGACCGCCGGCAGCGACAAGCCGGACAAGCCGGAGATCTCGACGCCGTCATCGAGCGAGATGGCCGGTGACGGCGCGGTCGACGGCGAAGGCCACGACAGCGGCTGGGACTGATCGCGGGCGTCGCGGCAGTCCCCGCCCGGGCGCGCCTGGTCGCGGGCGGGTAGCGACGGCTGGCCGGGCTGCAGCGACGCGCCAGGTGCTCGCGCAGCTCGAGCGCTGGAGTCGAGGTGGCAGTCGAGCGCGTCGTCGCGATCGTGCGTGAACATCCATGATTCGGAATTGGCTATTTCGGAGATGAGATGTTTCCTGAAATGGTGAGATGCATCTGGTGATCAGAAAATCACCGAGACAGCCCAGCTGGCGGAACACCTGGCCTTGCTCGGCGACGCTGCGGTGAGATCAGCCTGGTGACGGCACGGTGGCGACCGCATCACTTCGCGCATGAATCGGCGCTGACATGGATCGCGGTCGCAGATCGATCGTCGACAAGTCCGTGCGGCGGCGAGCTGCTGTGCTCGCGGCTCGTGTACGATCGCTCGACACGGAACCGATAGCCACTCGCGTCCGTCGGTCGACGTGTGTGTTCACCACGGCCCACGGCTCGCACAGGAGGAATCGAATGATTCGACGGAGCTCAGCGATCGCCTGTATCTTCATGCTCGCAGCATCGGGTTGTGCGATCTCCGACACCGACACACCGAGCGACCCGGGCGCCGCGACCGCGCGGCAAGCCTTCAAGCAAGCCGCCGCTCGGACGGCCGCCGCGGTGCTGTCCGATCCGGGGACCCGCGCGGCGGTGCTCGACCAGCTTCGCGCGCGCGGGCCCGTGGCGCTGAGCGAGATCCCCGCGCTCGCGGCCCTCGCCCCGGCCCCTGCGGATCCGACCGCCGTACCCGAGGTGTGGGTGCGCGAGCCTGCGGGCGCCCGAAGCGCCGACCTCGTGGTCGCATATGCGCCCGCCGGCAGTGAGCGGAGCTGGACCGAGGTGCCGGCGTACACGCTCGACGGTGCGGCCGTCGCGCTCGACGCGCACCATGCGCCCGATGTTCCGGTGCTGGTGATCGAGACCCACGGGCGGCTCGCCATGCGGCGTGGCATCGCCGAGGCGAACGCGGCGCTCCAGCGCGCCGGGCTGCAGCCGGCACAGGTCGTGCCTCGCGTCGCGGCGGCCAGCTCGGCGGCGGTCGCGCCGCGCTGGACGACGAAGCTCACCTCGATCCACCTCGTCAATGACGAGGAGCCCTGGATCTCCGGCGCCGCCGAGATCTACGCCATCACGTCGGGCGTGGTCGGCGCCGACAATGCGCCCGCGCTGAAGATCGTCGAGCTGCCGTACCTCGACAACGACGGCGTGACCTACACGCCCAACCAGATCCTCCTGGACTGGACCGACTACGCGTATCAGGCCGCCAACATCGAGCTCTACGAGCACGACGACAGCACCAACTACCAGGATCTGGTCACCGCGCTGGTCACCGCCGTGGGCGCCGCGGGGAGCCTGGCCGGCTATCCGGCGGTCCAGGCGATCAGCGAGATCGCCAATCGCATCATCGCGGCCATGCCGGCGAGCTGGTTTTCCAACGATGACGACTACGTCGATTCGTTCTATACAATCGAACGATCGGTGGCGTACACCGGCCTGGTCGGCGCGAGCGGCAATGCGACGGTGTCGCTGCAACCGTTCTTGCTCGTGCCCAACGACTGAGCGGGTCGATCATGCGCCAGGCGATGAGGTGGTGCCGTTTGCGCCGGCACCGGGCGACTCGCGGTGGGATCGTGACTGCGAGCGCACGCCTCGAAGCCGAACGAAGATTCGCCACTTCTCGTCGATCGGCTTGCAGGGCAAACGCCGGCTGCGCCTCGTACGGAGGCCGCGCGCGCGAGGACTCGCCGGCTCGGCGGGGGTGCGGCCTGGGGAGTATCACCGCATGTCGGTCGGCGGGGGTGAGAAGAGCCGAGACCGACCATCCCACGACGCGGCGCGTGAGCGAGTTCGGCGCGGCGGCGATCGATCGCGGCGAACCGTGGAACGCGGCTGCGGCACGATGGAGGCGCTTGCTTGCGTGTGGTTGCGGGCAGAATGACTCGTGGCCGCCGGTCAGCGCGCGGCTCACGCCCTCGGTGGCGATTGGGTCGACGGCATCGCCTCACGGCTCAGGGCCAGGACCCACGACTCCAGTGTTTCTCGCGGCAGCACGGTCAGACCGTCCCCAGGTGAAGGCGAGCTGCGTTCGGTGCGCCGCGTTGAACTGCCTGCTTGTAGAGCTCGGCAGAACGCTTGAAGTCCTTCGCGGTGTGCGCATCGAGGCGGCCATCGCCAGCCCGGTCGCCGACGACCGTGATTCCTCGGCGCGTCCGATGCGCGCCAGCGCCAGCGCCACGATGAGATACCCGCACCCCAGATGCACTCGCTTCATGTCAAGGAGGCTATCGGGCAACGCCGACGGAGCGCGCCATTTGCGAGAGCCGGTCGATCATCGCGAGATGGGCGGCGATGTACTCGGGATCGAGCAGCCAGTCCTGCCCCCAGGTCGAGCCCGCCGCTGCGGGCAGCGCCATCACCCACACCGCGCGAAGTGTCGCCAGGGCCCGAATCGCCCGGAGCTCAGCCGGCGCGATCTCGCGAATCTGCTCGTAGCCGCGTAACAGCGCCTGCCACTCGGCGCGTGGCAGCTCGTCGTCCGCCGGTCCCAGTCCGACTCGCCCACGCCAGTAGCACGCGAGGTCGTACGCGCAGGCCCCAGTACCGCACCACTCCAGATCGAACAGCGTAGGCTGGGCGCCATCGAACCGCACATTCTCGAGCTGGACATCGCCATGGCAGAGCCCGGTGGGCAGCGCATCACCGGGCGGCGAGGCCAGCGCAGCCATCTCGTCGATCAGCGCGACGAGCGCTGCGATCCGCCGCTCGGCGTGGCGTGAGCCAACGCCGCCGACGCGCCGCAGCCAGTGCCGAACCGTGTGAAGTGGCCTGCGGGCCAGGGCGTCCACGTCGATCTGCCAGCGCCGTCCGGCGCCGCGCACGTCCGTCGTCGCGTGGATGCGGCCGAGCAGCGCGCCGAGCGCCTCGGCCTGCTCTGGTGACGCTGCCGCGACCTCGACTCCCGGCGCGTTGTCGAACAGCAGCGCGCGGCACGCGCCGTCCGGCAGCTCGATCGTGCCGGCATACCGGCCATCCCTGCGCGAAATGGCTGGCGCGACGCAGAGACCGCGACCGGCGAGTCCGGTTGCAACCTCGGCCTCGGCTTCGAGCTCGTCGAGGCTGCGGGCGGTCACGGTGACGAGCTTGAGCCAGTACGTGCGATCGGCGGTTGCGATGCGCGCGACGCTACTCGAGATCCGGTCGAGCCGCTCACACGCCCGGATCGGCCCGATCCGGTACGCCGTGGAAACGCCGGCAGCGAGTGCTTCCTCCATCGCCACACTCGCAGTGTATCGCGAGAGCTTGGTTCGGCTTCTGTCGAGGAGCTAAATCGGCCTGCGTCCCTCGAGCTCTGCAGCGCGCTACAGCAGGCGCTCGCGAACGCCGGCGATTCCGGAATCGACCAGCGAGGCGTCGGCGGTGACCGCGCCGTGCTCGACCTCGTGCCACGGCATCAACGCGAACAGGACCCGCGCGCGGACGGAGAATCGATCGTCGGTAGGTCCGCCGTACGCGGCGAGCATGCGCTCGGTCGGCGCGGGCATTGCGTGCAGCCACCACGCGAAGTCGCCGGCCGGATCGCCTGGACCGACGTCTTCCCAGTCGATGACGCCGACCAGATCGCCTGCCGGCGAGACCAGCACGTGCTCCGGGCCGAGGTCGCCGTGGGTCAGCGTGGTGTCGAAGCGCCAGTTGCGATCGTCGTCGACGAGCGCGGCGATCATCGCATCGGCGCGGGCGCGCTCGGCCGGCGCCAGCAGCGGCGCGACGACAACGCGCATTCGCTGGATGTCGGCGCGCAGCAGCTCGCGATGCGCTGCTGTGGTCTGTGCCGTGATCCCGATGCGCTCCGGTGAAACGCGATGGAGCTCGCCGACAAACCGGCCGAGCTGCTCGGGCCACGCGCCGTCCGGCACGAGATCGCATGGCCTGCCATCGAGCCTGGGGTAAGAGATCGCGGTGGGGTCATCGGCGACCAGGTCGGGCCCGGGCACCGCAGTCCCGAGCAGCGGCGCGAGCTTCGGTAGCACGATCGCCTGGCGGCGCAGCGTCTCCGCGGCGTACGGCGTGCGCGCGAGCTGGACCATCCGATCGCCGACCTCGTAGGTCTCGCAGGTCCAGCCGCCCTCGAGGCGCACGATCCGGCCGGGACGCAGCTCGGGAAACACGTGCACGATCGCAGTCGTCGGCTCGTCGAGCTCGCGCTTTGCGCCGGCGTGCGCGTCGAACAGCCGGCGATGGAACGCATACGATTGCGGATCCGTGCGCGTGTAGTAGCTCTCGACCCATGCGAGCAGCAGCGCGAGCATGCGCTCCTGCTCGGCGGGCGAGTCGTACTTGTGGGGCTCCCAGGGCCGGCGGCGATCGTTGTCGATACACGCCGCGAGGCCCGGGTTCATGAACACGAGCTCGGTGCACCGATCGAGGGCGACCTCAGCAAGCTCTCCGTAGCAGCCCTCGATCACCCAGCGCTCGCCTTTCGCGACGAAGCGCTCGAGGTCGGCGCGCACGTCGGCCACGGGCCGCGCGATGGCGATTCGATGCGGCTCCCAGAAGATCGAGTCGAGATCGAGATAGGCGAGGTCATGCAGCCGCGCCAGCTGCTTCGCGTAGCTCGATTTCCCCGAACCGGAGTTCCCGATGATGACGAGCCGCACCGCGCGCAGTATGCCAGCTGCGAGCTCTGCGTCGCGCGACGATGGCGACCCGATCGTCCGGATCTTCGTTGAGGCGCCCGTTGTGCACGCCGGCTGCCGCTCCGTACACTCGGAGTATGTGCGCCATGGCTCGCGACGATCTGGCTGCGACGCGTGAGCCGGAGACCTCGCAGCCGAAGCTCCACGACTACGCGCTCATCGGCGATGGAATCGTCGGGGGAGATCGCCGCTGCGAATGGAGTGCGGTCGCTCTGGGATCGGGCGGGGATGTTCGACGAGTACAAATGTGATGTGGGTAGTGATCGTGGCTGTGAGTGCACGCCTCCATCGAGGAGCGGCGAACCAAGAGTGGCTGCTTGTCGTCGATCGGCTTGCTGGGCAGACGCCGACTGCGCCTCGTATGGAGGCCGCGCGCGCGAGGACTCGCCGGCTCGGCGGGGGCGCGGCGTGGGGAGTATCACCGCATGTCGGTCGGTGGGGGTGAGAAGATGCCTGGGCCCACGGTGATGCCGACATCCGTCAAGATCACGCCGGCGCCGCCGCCGCCACCGCCGCCGCCGCCATTGCTCGCTGCGATGGCGTCATCGCCTTTGCGCTGATCGACGGGTGCCGGGAACCCTGCGCCGCCCGCAGCGGGGTTCGCCGTCGCGCCGGCGCCACCGCCGGGGACGCTCGTTGCGGCGACCGGATCCGCGCCCGGGCTTCCGGGGGTTACTGTGCCATCGGCGCCACCGCCACCACCGCCGCCATTGGCGAAGATCTGCGCGTTGGCGTCGAGCATGAGGGTCGCCGCTTGAAGCACGATCAGGCCACCAGAGCCGCCACCAAACCCGCCGCGGTGGCCGGCCGTTGGTTCGCCCCGAGGTCCGCCGGCCCCGGAGGCGTTGATGATCGCCGTGCTGCCGAGCGTGAGGACGCCGTCGCCGTCGACGGCGATCCAGACGGCGCCGCCGGCGCGCGCGACGTTGCCGACCACGGTGGTGTCGCTGCTCGGCCCACCCGGGCAGCCGCCGCGCAGGATGCCGATGCCGGTCGACGCGGTGATCGGGCCGCCTGTGTCGGTAGCGCCCGTGCCGTCACCGCCCGGACCCCCGGGCTCTGCGTTGAAGGTGCCGCCTTGGCCGCCACCGCTGCCGACCGCGCGCACGTTGTTCTGGCAGCCTTGCATCTCGGAGGCCGCGCCGGGGGTGCGCCCGGTGTGGCTCGCGACGTCGACGGTGCCCTCGATGTCGATGGTGTGCGCGAGCAAGACCAGCGGCCTGGTGCCGTGGGCGGCGACGATGACCCCGGTCGGGATGGTGATCGAGTCCGCGGCGATCGCGCAGACGTCGGCGCTGGTGACCGTGAGCGGCGCGCAGCGCAGGCCCTCGGTGTTGGGTCCGGTGGAGTCGGTGTCGATCTGCGTGCTCTGCATCACCGTGAGCGGCGGGGGCAGCGCGAGCGCGCACGCGATGCTGCCGAACGCCGCGTGCGTGCTCGAGACACAGGGCGGCGGCGTGACGTAGGCATCGGGCATCGCATCGATGATCTGGGCGGCGTCGATCATTCCGTCGGGGCCGGGGCCGTCGCCGGTCGGAGTTCCCGGTGAGCTGCCGCCGTCCGACGCTCCGACGCTGCTCTTGAAGCTACAGCCGGCCAACACGACGATCCACGCGCGCTGCATAACGACCACCCTACGCCAGTCGAGTTTGGCTTCGCGGGACAGATGTCCACTGCACGCGAAGTCATTCCTAACGTGCGGCGCGGCACACGGCGAACCAGCTACTTCGCGATCGCGAACTCACCGAGTTGATGATGTTCGTCGCTACCCCAACAGACCAGCTTGCCGTCGACCATCGCGCATGCGTGGGAACGGCCCGCGACGACCATGCTGGCGCGCGTGACGCCCGGGGCGGCGACCGCGGCCCCGTCGTCGAAGCAGGTGACGGTGCCCGACTTGAAGACCACGCAGCGGCCGACGACGGCGTCGATGCGGTCGAGCCTGGGCGGATCGATCCGCCGGCAGCCGTCGCCGCACTGCAGCTTGTGCGTCGCGGTGACGGCGCAGAACCCGATGTCGAACGCCAGGGCGCGCGCCGCGGGGAAGCCGAGGGTATCGGCCGGCTCGACGGCCGCCGCCGGCCGGGCCGGCTTGCGCGACTTGATCGCCGCGCGGGCCGCCGCGGGCGAGCCGCTGCAGCGATCGGTCGCGGCGCACACCACGCGACCGCTGCGCAGGCGTCCGCACAGCGCGCCATCGCGCGAGGCGATCTCGTCGACGCGATCGACGTCGAGCCGGATCGGCGCGCCGTCGCTGCCCCACCGCCACATCCGGCCGTCGTCGCTGAACGCGCCTTCGTCGCGCATGCCGGCGATGCGATCGAGGCCGACGACGGCGGTCGGCGAGCGATAGGTCGGCTTGGCGGCGACATAACCGCGGGCATCGACGTTGCCCCAGCACACGAGCGAGTCGTTGGCGAGGCGCGCGCAGGCGCGGCCCGGCAGGACGAAGATCCGTGTAACGTGCGTCACGCCGAGCACGCCGGTCGGCTGCAGGATGTCCTCGGGGTGGCCGTGCCAGCCGATGCGGCCCCAGCAGGCGACCGAACCGTCGTCGAGCAGCGCGCACAGCGTCGCGTCGGCGATCTGCAGATCCTTCACGGCGCGGATCGCCGGGGTGACCGGCGCGGCGGTATCGGCGGTGGTGCCGTTGCCCAGCTGGCCGTGGCTGTTGGCGCCCCAGCAGCGCACCGTGAGATCGGACATCACGGCGCACGTCGAATCACCTGCTGCTACCAGGCGCGCCATGGTCACCGCTGGCTTGACCGCTGCATCGGGCTCCGGGGCCGGCGCCGCCGCATCGATCGCGACCGCGCGCAGCGGGGCGGGGGCGGCGTCTTCGTCCTCGAACGGCTCGTGGCGGTGCTCATTGCAGGCGGCGAGCGTGATCGCGAACACGAACCAGCGTGCGCGCGTGGGAGCCCACAGCAGATTTCGCGAGGTCGAAGGCGCGTGGATGCGCGGCAGGGCCGCCGCGCGTGTGGGGAGCGGGTGCGCGGTGCGATCGCACGATCGCCTGGTGCCATACACGGACATACGGCGCCGCAGTATGCCGCGCGCGCGGCGGTTGCACATCGATCGCGTCGGTTCGCTGCAATGTACAGCCCGCGCGGAAACGCCGCCTCGGTGAGCCAAACCGGCGGCGATCGCGCATACTTCGATCGCGACTCATGTCGTTTTCGCCGAGCCAGCCGAGCCCCGCACCGCCGATGTCGCGCGCCAGTTTGGTGATCGGGTTGTACGGCGCGATGGCGCTGATCGCGCTCGTGATCGCGTCGGGCCGCGGCGATCCGGATCTGTATCGGTTCGGCGCGCCGCCGCACTGGGCGCTGCTGGCGGGGCCCCTGGTCGGTGTCGTGGTCGGGCTCGGCATCGTCGGGCTGACCCGGGTGGCGACCCGGCGGTACCGGTGGGCGCGCGCGCTGCACACCAGCTTTCACGATCTGCTGGGGCCGCTGACCGGCCGCGAGATCGTCATCCTGGCGCTGGCGTCGTCGATCGGCGAGGAGCTGCTGTTCCGGGGCGCGCTGCTGCCGTGGCTCGGGCCGTGGCTGCAGGCCATGGTGTTCGCGCTGCTGCACGTCGGGCCCGGCAAGCGGTTCCTGCCGTGGACGGCGTCGGCGTTTGCGCTCGGCCTCGGGTTCGGCTGGCTGACGCTGTGGACGAACAACCTCGGCGCGCCGATCGCGGCGCACTTCATGATCAACTTTTTGAACCTGCGATTCATCGTCGCCGAACCGGCTGTTTTCTTGCGGCGCGCGCGTCCGGCTGCCTAGCCTGGGGGATGCTTCGCACCGGCTGGCCCCGCTTGCTCCTCGCGTCGGTGGCGGTCTTTGCGTTCCGTGGCTCCGCGTGGGCCGACGAGACCTCGGCGACCGACAAGCTCCGCATCCTGTACTCGACGCGGTTCACGTTCACCGACGATGGCTTGCCGCTGGTGACGGTCGAGATCATGAGCGGCCGGACCCAGGTCCACCTGCGCGCGCGCGGCGGGTTGACGGTGCGGCCCGATGGCACGGGCGGCTCGTCGATCGATCACGAGGGCGGCGAGGCCTGGACGATCAGCGTCGAGGACGATCGACCGGCGGTGCTGCAGGACTTTACCGTGGTCGAGACGCTGACCCCCGACGACGCGACCGGGGTGACCGCGGCGCTCGCGCGGTGGCGCGGCCGCGGGTTCGATCCGCGGTCGTTCGAGATCGGCACGGTGTTCGGCACCGGCGGCGAGGTGATCGACACGCGCGAGGTCCGGATCGCGGTCGACCCGGTGCCGGCGGGCAAGGGCGCCGCGCGCGCCGCCGAGATCGCGACCCGGTTCGGCGTGGCGACCACCGTGCACCAGGAGCTGGTGCGGCGGCCGTCGGGGACGATCGTCGCGCGCAGCGGCGGGACGACGATCAAGAACCCGCAGGTGCTGTGGTTCCAGCCGCGCAAGGCCGGCGAGACGATCACGGTGGCCGACGTGCCGACCGGGACCGGCGGCTCGCAGCTCGAGACCGGCAGCGAAGATCGCCGGTACTGGGGCGCGGTGTACGTGACGCTCGATCACGACGGCCGGCTGGTCACCGCGAACGCGGTGTCCGAGGACAAGCTGCTCGCCGGGCTGGTGCCGGCGGAGATGTACCCCGATGCGCCGGCCGCGGCGCTCCAGGCCCAGGCGATCGCCGCGCGCACCGAGCTGCTGCAGAAGATCGGCCGCCGCAACCTGACCGATCCGTTCCTGCTGTGCTCGACGCAGCAGTGCCAGGTGTATGCCGGGGCCGGCAAGGAAGACCCGCGGACGACCAAGGCGGTCGAGGCGACGCGCGGGCTCGTGCTGCTGCGCGACGGCGGCGGGCTGGTCGACATCCGCTACAGCGCGTCGTGCGGCGGCCACGGCGAGGACAACGACGCGATCTGGGGCGGCGAGCCCGATCCGTCGCTGCGCGGCCGCGCCGACGCCGCGAGCGGCGGGATGTCGCGGGTCACCGACGCCAACATCGAGGGCTTTCTCGACGGCGCGGGCGACGCGTGGTGCAACCAGACCAAGCTCGGCAAGTCGAAGTTCCGGTGGACCGAGACGATCGCGGTCGACGACCTGACGGCGCGGGTGGCCGCCGAGTACCCCGAGGTCGGCCGGGTCCGCCAGCTCACCGCGGTTCGGCGCGGCGCGTCCGGCCGGATCGGCGTGCTCGCGATCCAGGGCGACAAGGCCAAGGTCGACGTCGCCGGCGATCTCCACATCCGGCGGCTGCTCGGTGGGCTCAAGTCGACGCTGTTCGAGGTCGAGCGGCGCGGCGATGCGTTCGTGATCCGCGGCGCCGGGTTCGGCCACGGCGTCGGGATGTGCCAGATGGGGGCGATCGGGATGGCGAGCGCCGGCAAGCCGTACGCGCAGATCCTCGCGCACTACTACCGCGGCAGCCACCCGCACCGGCTGTACT
>Ga0307516_10007476_pt1 | contig 12563 bp, 13 predicted proteins | sample 19_EM_MG_FD_203310 | JGI IMG/M metagenome (GOLD analysis project Ga0307516, IMG submission 203310) | Populus trichocarpa ectomycorrhiza microbial communities from riparian zone in the Pacific Northwest, United States - 19_EM | ecosystem: Host-associated > Plants > Roots > Unclassified | place...
ATTTGGGAGGTCGGAATCCTTCAGCAAACGCCTCTGAGGGGTTTCGAAACCAGTGTACGCTCAACAGCTCTTTGCCAACGGTTTTGGTGTCAGTATCTACAGGCTCCTCAAACCCAAAGCGCCCGGGTAACCGTCCACTCAATCGCGGGCGGCGAGTTGTTTTGAACTCTTCTCGAGGGAACCCAGGTTGTTCACGTTGGATACCGGTAACGACGGGGGAGGATACTGTCGAGGCGTGGGGCGGAGTCATTTACCACCCCGGTCCAATATAAATACCCTGTGAAAACTGCGCGTGAACCCGAGCTCTCTCTCTTGATCACCACCACGTCCAAGTCTCCTCTCCCACTCGACGCGTTATGGTCTCTCCACTCAACCAAGAGTACGGTAGAATGCTCCGCACGCCGGTGGTGTCAGTGACTTCGTACTCGCACTTGCCCAGGCTCACAGATCTGGTTGTACAGCCTCGGGATCCCACGCAAAAAATCGATCGATGCCCTTCAAAAACATATAGACCTTTACTTCAAGGAAATCAACAAGCTGAGATCCACCCAGAACTCCCGCGTCCCAATCTCCGGACTACCAGCAGAGCTCCTTTCGGAGGTGTTCCTCTACCTTGTCGAATCTGGCCTCAAAGATGACCGCTTGGGTTTCACTTGGGGAACGTTTAGGTTTCGCCTGGTATGCACGCGTTGGAACGAAGTGGCTATCGGGTTCCCTCATCTTTGGGTTTGGTGGGCGCCGGGTGCCTTCAACGCTTGGGGTCTTTTCAATGCGCGCTCAAAAAATGCTCCCATTTCGCTGACGTGGCTACCTTGTTGGCGGATCGAACCGCCCTTTGGAAATGGCATCTTTGAGGATCCCACGATTCCGGGCAGGATTCGTACACTAGACTGCAGTGGGACTAACGATCAGTTGGAATACATCTTAGGCGGGTTCGGCTCGAGCCACTCTTCGGACGCCTCTTCCGTTCGGCTACACATCACTCCATACGACGAACAGGGACCACGAAAATCTACCACCACCTTCCTTTCCCTGTCGTTCCCGAAACTGTCGAAGCTCGATATCAACAATTCTCTGCCTGACGTCTCATCCCCCATCTTCACAACCTCCAACCTCGTTTCGTTGAAACTCGGAATCCCTTACACCGACGAAAGACGCTACACTCAATCTCAATTCTCGAAAATTCTTCAGCGCCACCAGAACCTCCAGGAGTTGCACTTATGGGAAGGTGGAATGCCCCAAGTCGAGCCATCGGAACCCCCAGCTCCCGTCGTCCTCCCACAGCTGGTCGACCTCCGATTGTGTGGCACCGAGGCGATGATTTCTGGGTTTATGGACCTCCTCAGCATGTCTTCGCCTCTCCACAGTGTCATCATCGATTTTAGATCTGCCACGACTATGACAGTCTCAGCTCTCACCAACGTTGTCAAAAAAATACTTCCGTCGTACTATGAACAGCAAGGGCTGGATTACCCCCGCACGGCCGACCACCTTACCATTTCGGACTCGAGGAAAAAATCGCTTGTCTTCGACGCCGGCTCTCGCTCCACTTCTGTGTCCCACCCAGCGTCCAACCTCAAACTTCAATTCAGTGGGGTAGACAAATCACTGGTTGGGGAGATCTGGCTCCTTTTCCCGCTGGACCGTGTGCTCGAATTCACCGCGATTGGGCTGCGCCTCGCCAGGGTCAAGTACCGTGAGATCCTTGAGAAGATGGAGGGCCTCTTGCACCTACGGCTCAACAAAATGGACCCCGGGCCGGTGATGGGTGCGTTGGGTTTTGGCGACCAAATCGAAGGTGTGCATAAGGTGGCTGCAGAAACCATGTTGGATTACTTACACACGGACAGCTGAGTTGCCTGGACTCCCCGCCCCCAACCTCCAATCGTTGGTGCTCAATAACCTCGAAATCCGCCCTGACCGAGATCAGGGACTGTTAGGAGTCTTGTACGATCGGCACGACAAAACCCCCTTGAAGAGTTTGGCCGTTCGGTCATGCCTTGTGTACGATGACAGATATGAGGAATGGGTCAAAGAACTGGTGGAGAAGGTCACCTGGGATGATGTGACGGTGGACGACTTATCGGACGATGACTCGGAGACGGACAGTCGATACGAGAGTGAAAACGAGTTGGACTTTCTGTTGCGGTTGTGAGGTTTGGGCGTGCCTTGTGGTGTGAGGGGCCTGACGTCCAACCGCTATTCATTCAATCGAATCCTTTGTACCAACCTGCGTAGTAACGATACTGGGTTATGGATCCCGCACTGAGCCATCCTAGAGGAGACCTGGTTGTATCAGTGCAGCAGGTGAAACAATATCAGTGGTCGACGGCCGCCAGACCGAAAGGCTGAACCTCCTGCAGATTCTGCAGGGGAGACCTTCTCCCAGCAAACCCAGGAATCGAGGGAACGGGTCGAGGGGGTAATCTACAACACGAGAGGCCCTCCAGCTCCTAGTTGCAGATGCTGATCATATCTAGTGACACGGCGAGGGCCGGAAATATTCGTGCAAGCGCCGCCGAAACAACAGTGGAAAATCTGCAAGCCATGGAGGCGAGAAAAAAAACACCGGGTGGGGGAGGGGGGAAACAGCTTTGAGGGTATAGATTGGGATCGACGCAAGGCAGTCGGGTTCGGGCGCCTACTACACAACTCTCCTCTTTTCACGCTTTCGTGCGCTACGCCCCCTGGCCCTGATCACACGGAGGGCGAGTTTCCAGCTTTTATTTCCGGTTCCCGCTTCCGGACGGCTCGAGTACCAGCTGGAAGACGGAAGCTGCGTCTATAACGATCTAGTTTCCGTGGGGAGTCCGACTCAGTGTCGCAACAGTTTGGAGCGGATGCGTGGTGGGGACGGATCGTCGTATCAAGAGGACTCGGGCTCCGCATCGTGGAACTGTAGTTGGATGTCGAAGAACCATTCGCGGGGGCGGACTATGGAGTTTTTGAGACCTACTCTCGGTGTAAGTTCTCGATTCACCAGCTGTGACAAATCAGCGCTTCAGCAACCAACTGATGGATCAAAAGCACCGAGGAACCTTGACAACACCCGCGGCCGAAGGTCTCGGTGCCCAGTGGTGATTGTCTCAGCGATTGTCTCCAATACCCCCCCCTGCGGCGCTGTCAACCCGAGACTTACCGGCGGATGTCACCCTCTCCGAAGTTTCCGGCGACACCCTTCCCTCGCTAGTTCCGTGGCGTTCGCGTTTAGAATCCTCAGGAACAAGCTTGGTGGGGGAGTCCCGATGAAATCCGGACGAAAATGACCTAGAGGTTTGGGTTAAAATTTATGGCCATCGGAAAACCCGTACAGGAAGTAGAATCCACGCGCCATTTACCAACCTCTCCTGCGTAGCGGTAGATATGCGCAGTGACCCAACACACGGATTGGCCGGTGGGGTTCTCTTCGAGGTAACCGGATTGTTCACGTTCAGGCAGACGACAGGAGAGGAGACGGGCTATCCCCGGACTCATGAGTACCCCTGAGGGAACCGCATCGCCCCTTTCTCGATCTCCACCACATCGATATCCGAGTCCCCCGCCTGAACTACCATGGCCTCTCCACTTAACCGGGGGTATGACAAAGTGCTCGACACACCGGTGGTGTCAGTGACTTCACAATCGCACTTGCCTAGGCTCACAGGATTCGGTTGTACAGCCTCGAAGGACCACGCAAAGAGGCGATCGACGCCCTTCAAAAACAAATGGACCTTCACTTCAAGGAAATCAACAAGCTGAAGTCCGCCCAGAACTCCCACGTCCCAATCTCCGGTTTATCAGCAGAGCTCCTGTCGGAGGTGTTCCTCTGCATCGTCGAGTCCGGCCTACGATACGGCAGCAGGTTTTTCGCTTGGGGAACGTTCAGGTTCCGCCAGGTTTGCAAGGGTTGGAATGAGGTCGCAGTTGGGTTCCCTCGGCTCTGGGTTTGGTGGGCGTCAAGTGCCTTCAGAGCATGGCCCCTGTTCAATGCGCATTCGAGAGACGCCCCTATTTTCCTGACCTGGCGACCTCGTGCCATTGAAACCCTCATCCAAGGTGGTGTCTTGATGGACCCCGCAATTCCTGGCAGACTTCGTACAATCGATTTCGATGGGGCTCACGATCACTTGGAGAGTTTATTAGGCATTTTCGGGTCAAGTCACTCTTCAAACGCTTCATCCATTCGGTTACACGTTACTCCATACAGCGAGCAAGGACCACAAGAACGCACTACCGCATTCCTCTCCCTGTCGTTCCCGAAACTATCGAAGCTCGATATCAGGAATTTCCTGCCTGACTCCTCATCCTCCATCTTCACAACCTCGAACCTCATTTCGCTGAAACTCGGATCCCCACACAGGGATGGGAACCACTACACTCCGTCTCGGTTCTCGAAAATGCTTCAGCGTCATTCAAACCTCCAAGAACTGCACTTATGGCAAAGTGGAATACCTCAGGCCAGGTCGTCAGGATCCTCAGTTCCCATCGTCCTCCCACGGTTGGTCGACCTCCAATTGGATGGAACGGCAGCGACTATAGCAGGGTTTCTGGCCCTCATCAGCATGTCGTCGCCTCTCCACAATGTCACCCTCCACTTCGAATTCATCCGCGCTCCAAGTATCCCAACTCTCGTCAGTATCGTCAAAAAAATCCTCGCACCATACTATAAACGTCAGGGGGTGGATTACCCCCGCAAGGCCAGTCACCTCACCATTTCAAACTTGGAGGAAAATTTCCTAGCATTCAACGTCGAGTCCCGCTCCACTTCTGCGTCGCATCCAACGTCCAATCTCGAGCTTCGATTCAATAAAATGGATAACACGCTGGCGGAGAAGATCTGTCTTCTCTTCCCGCTGGGCGACGTACTCGAGTTCGCTGCCGTGGGGTTGGACCTTCCTAGGAGTGGGTACCGTGAATTATTTCAGCGGATGGTGGGACTGTCGTGCCTACGGCTCGACGGCCTAGACATCGGACCGGTGTTGGGTGAGTTGGGTTTTGCCCACGAACTTCGAGGAGTGCAAAGACATTGATACACTCACACATGCATAGACGAGATGACTGAACCGCCCGCCTACAACCTGCGATTGTTGACCCTCACCAACCTTGACATCCCCTTCAACCTGGATCAGAAACTGGAAAACGCTCTGGGCGGGGGGAAGTGTGTACCTGTCTTGGAGAACTTGGTCGTCCGGTCGTGCAGCACGCATGACTATATGGCTGAGTGGGAGCTCAAAGGACAAGTGAGTAGGGTCACCTGGGAGGATGTGGTGTTGATCTCCTCAGAGACGGAGACGGAGACGGAGACAGAGGCAGAGACAAAGAGCTCGGACGATGAAGAGATAGGAATCGAAGATTTACACAATTGTTGTGGGTAACGGATGCGAGCTTTGGGTATGATTGACGCGGGGGGGTTAAGGTTTTACTGCTGTTTATTCAGCTGAACCCCTCGCACAAACCTGTGTACGTAATTCCAAATTTACTTTGCTGGACCGAGGCTTTCTGCGGAAGTCGAAGTGGGTTGGAGGACCCTGGTCATACTGGCGCATCCCTCGGCATGGCGCCCGGGGTAGAGCGGGAACTCGGAATAACGTGCGCGCGGCGTCCAGCGTCCAACGTCCAACGTTTATCGCTAGACAGGAACGAATTGTAGGTTCCAGCTGGTAGAAGTCGAAAACGAATTGAGGAAACCGGGTGATAGAACCTCAAGCTTCGAGGGTCAATGAGAAGAACCGCCGGAGGTCCTTGGACGCTTGTGTGCAGGTCATGTCGTTTCTGGCAACGACGCGTGCTCCGGGAATGCAGTAGAAAGCCAGCAAACCGCCAAGCCTGAGGGCCGCCGAGAAGTGGAGGACTTGGGTGGTATTGTTTCTAGCATTTCGGATTCTAATAGGGGAGGAGGCCACCCCGACGACGAAAGCGAATGTCCCCCAGACATCTACGGGGATAACGCGTTGAGGAAGCGACGGAGAAACCCGACGCTCCTCTCCTGATCACCCTCACCGCGCCCGAAAAACACAAAACACCATGACACCTAAATTCGATCCAGCGTTTAGAAAAATGCTCAGTACACCAATGCCGTTCGTAAGCTCGTGCTCCCTGCGTTTCCCCAAGCTCACATGCCTGGTTGCAGCCTCGAAGGACACCGCAAAGACGCGATCGACGCCCTTCAAAAACAGATAGATTCTTACACAGCAGAAAGCAACCGGTTGAGATGCGCCCAGAATTCACACGTGGCCATCTCCCGTTTGCCAGCCGAGACATTGTCGGAGGTGTTTCTATGCCTCGTCGAGTCCGGCCTTGAATACGGCAACACATCTTTCGCTGCGGGGACGTTCGGCTTCCTCCAAGTCTGCAGGCGTTGGAACGAAGTGGCCGTTGGGTTCCCTCGACTTTGGGTTTGGCGGATCCCGGGTGCCACCAAAGCATGGCCTCTGTTCAGCACTCGTTCAAAAGGCGCTCCCCTCTTCCTGACGTGGCGACCTGAACTCCACTCCCCCGCCCGAGATGCCCTGAACGGCTCCACGATTCCGAGGATTGCCCGGCTCGACTTCAGTGGGAATATTGAACAACTGATGCGCCTCTTAGGTGCTTCCGGTCCGAGCCCTTTTTCGTTGAACGCTTCATCCATTCGTTTCCACATTATCAAACCCGATCGCCGCGAACAACCAAAGTGTCTCGATCATTTGCTCTCTTCATCTTTCCCGAAACTCTCGGTGTTTGATATCGACGGTTTCTTGCCTGACCCCTCATCCCCCATCTTCACAACCTCCTACCTCACCTCACTGAAACTCCACTCCCACCCCCACGAGGAGCGCCACTACACTCTATCTCAGTTCGCGAAAATTCTTCAACATCATCCGAACCTTCGAGAGCTGGACTTAAACGAAAGTGCTCTGCGTCTAACCGAACCATCAGGTCCCCTGGTCCCCTTCGTTCTCCCGCGATTGGTCGACCTGCGACTTCACGGCTATAAGTGGGGTGTTGTAAGGTTGACGGACCTCATCGGCGTGTCCTCCCCTCTCCGCAACACTGATATCCTCATTCAAGAGTGCTACTCTATACCTACTCCTACTCTCGTAGGCATCATGAAGAAAATACTCACAATGCATTACGAATGTCCAGGATTGGGTCACCCCCGCACGACCGACTGCCTCACCATCTCATCAGACCCACTGGGATATAACCTAGCCTTCGACGCTGGGTCTCGCTCCACTTCCGTGTCCCACCCGACGTCCAACTTCAAACTTCATTTCAAAGGGGTCGGGGTGGACAACGCGTACAAGCTGGTGAAGGATATGTTTCCTCTTTTTCCGTCAGTGGACCATGTACAAGAGTTCACTGCCGTGGGGTTGAAGCTTCGTGCGGACGTATACCGCAGAATGCTTCGGAAGATGAAGGGCATTTTGCACTTGCGACTCGACAGCCTAGACATCGAGCCGGTGTTGGATGCGTTGGGTGTTGACAACCGAGGTCTGTATGGGAAAGCTACCGACATGATGTCGAATCACTTATATACACACAGATGAGCCGTCTCGACCGCTCGTCCCCAAACTGCAATCATTGACTCTCACTAATCTCAGCATCGGCTATGACATGGATCAGATTTTTTCACGCACCCTGTCGTGGAGGGGTGGGTGTAACGTTGGCTTGAAACGCTTGGTCGTTCAGTCGTGCCGTGTGTACAGTGATATGGATAGGGGAAGGTTTGAGCGGCTGGTGGAGAGTGTCACCTGGGGAGACGTAACGCCGACATTCTCAGATTCCGAAGAGTCGGAAAGTGACTTCAGTTGGTGACAACTCGGCGCGCGGGTGGTATTACCGCTTCTCCAACTGAACCCTTTGTACAAATGTATTAAGCATTTTCTCCCAAACACGGAACTCCTTTCGGTGGGGGTCGAACCGGGTCAGAGGACACATGCTGAACCATCCTAAATGAGACCAACGCAGAATACGAACGGTGAAAATCTGGCGACATGGGCGCTCGGCACGCCCGACCAAAAGACGGGAGTTCTTATACCTCTGTTGGGAATGTCCCTAGCGAACACGAAGTTGGGTGTTGGTTACCCTGGGGGCGGAATAAAGAGTACTAAGATCGTAGAAACTAACGCGAACGCGGTTCCCGGAGATTGGAATTGGGTGAATTGGTGTGAGCTGTTGTGAATATGTTTGTACCTTGTTCAGCGGGAGCGTGTTGTCCAACTCTCCCCAAGCCAGGCGGTGAGGTCAATGCTATTCCCCGACACGTGCTGCTTGCGCAAGAAAGGCTCCACAAATACAATCTCCATACGATCCTGGATATAGGGTACATCCTGCAAGCTGCGTATTGGACACCCCGCGAAATTACACCAACCCCAAGTACCTGTGACGGGGACACCCACCATTCTATTAATCATACAACGACCTCCCCCTCCCGGGTCAGTACTAGCGGTGCGGACTCTCCTAACAATACGAGTACCTCTGGTATATCGCCTTGTCCGTCGGGTACATCTCCACGTACCGCGCGTTCCGGCAATTGTCCTGCAACGCAACAGAAGGGGAGTCATCAAGGCGCTCCAGAGGCGGCTACACCCAAGTTTGACATACCTCCTCACCACCGTTACACCGCATGTACTCCCCAAACTGAAAATACCGTGTCATCGTATCCCAAAGTTTGTCCGTTTCCCCTGCATCTCCTCCCGCTCTCAATATCACACAGTCTATCCGATGTAGCCAGCGTTCGGAATTGGCCCTATCCGTCGCCAATCCTGACAGTGACCAAAACACGTCTTCGCAGGTCTCGCGAACCACTGCCAAGCTCAAAATTCTGAGCTCTGGGCATACGAGTGGATTGTCGCGAAGGTGTCCCGTGACCGCAAGAGCGAGTTTGCTTGGGAAAAGGTCCAGGCGCCGCAAATGCTGAAGCGCTGAGATCAGGGCACAGATGGAAGTTGAAGGTAACTGAACCCCCAACTCCGGAACTCCTCTGCCGACCGAAAGAGAGGTAACGGAGGTCAATGAGGTCTCACATAGGGCCCGGATCATCAGTGCGGTCCTGGTCTCTACAGCACGTTCCGTCAGATTGAACGAATGGGTCCTCTCTTCGTTTGATCCGGTGACGGAAACTTTCTCGTGACGGTGAGCCAGGTGTTCAATTTTAACTGTGGTGACAGCTGGTGGGACGTGGAGTTTACCCCAAACGATCTCCACAGGTTCCCGGTGCTCGACTGGGTTGACGGAGAGGTTGCCAAGCGACGGGAAAGTGACTTGCGCAAATAGTTGTCCGTATTCAACGTTCCCCATCACCAGCCTGGTCAAGCGGGGCAAATCGATGGACGTCGCTTGTACAGACGAGGGGTTAACACGGAACCTGATCAACTCGAGGGATTCGAGGCGCGGAGCGGCCCGGAGGAACTTGATTATATCGATATTCATCGGCCCCTCCAGTTTGAGTCTCGTCAAAGCGGTGGCGGATGTCATCTCCCAAGCAAGGCAATGCTTTGCAGATAGGGATCGTAACTTCGGTGCTGGGTGACCCTCGTCTGGGACTGGAGGGTCGTGTGACCCAGCTGGGCACACGTCTACCCAGACGAGTTCTTCTAGGTTGGGCCAATCTAACCCAAGGTCCCGACGGAAAGCTTGACAGTCTCCAATGGTCGCTGAAATGCTGTGGACTTGGCTCCGTCGGGTTCTGATGAGTGAGGCGACTTGCTTAAAATGTGCAAGGAATGGCGCCCCTTCCACCCGGTGCGGCAAATCGATGGATAGGTGAAGTGGAACTCCTCGACAGCGCTCCATCTGCTGAGCGACGAAGGACGGATCCTGGCCAGTTAGACGGATGTTGGACCACATGACATCGTGGTCAAGAACGATTTCCCTCCAATGGTGGCAGATGGAACTCAAACGTATGACATCCCGAAGATCCGTGGACTTTATTGGGCCAGCGGCGAGTCGAAAGATGAAGGAGAGGACTTTGGTTGGGATACGGTTGATCAGTAGTGCATCGTTAAGTGGAGTGCCGAGTTGTTGGAAGTCCAGCCGCATGGACTGCTCAGGGTGACCTGTGTCATTACTTTTCGGGTATCAGCTGTTGTATCTGATCGCGAGTTAGAGCCCGTAATTTACCCCAAGGACAACATCAGTTGACCACAAGGTTCGAGAGCCGTTTGTAGGTAGGTTGGCGCGTCGTTTGGTAGCTCGGCACGGGGGTTTGCGTGCTCAGATCTGGACTGTAACGACAGTGAGTGCGATCCAACGGATATGGATGACCAACAACCCACGGGAGAGTCCAGGACTGAGCCAATCGTCGGTGCGTGGGGATCGCAATCGTCCCGTGAGCCATCTCTTGGCTCAGCGAACACGTTTGATGGTGGCGATGCGTCTGTCATGCTGCCTGGTATTCGGATTTGTTTTTCGGAGCTAAACTGGTAGACCCTCTGTGGACCACTGGGTTAACGGGTGGTATGAAGTGGGTGGAGCGAATGGCACGGGCGTCCCAGGTTCGATAGTAGGCTGGAGGAACAGGCCTTTGGTCTGGACGTCTGGGCTCCCGGAGGCTCTGCCCGCGCCAGGATGGCCGCGGACTGTACTGTACCTGGTGAACCGGTGATATCCGGCCACGTTCGAGGTGACCGAGGCACCTGAAGCGCTGATGATTTCATCCCATCACGTCGATCTACCTTGACGGCCTCGCCCGACTCACCAGACAACGTGCGGCGACCAGACCGACCTATTCACAATGTGTTCGGATTTCCACCGCGACCCTTCCGAGCTCAGGTTTGGGCCGGGGCTGGAGGCGAGCCTGATGCCTATCCACCAATATCACTAAGGAATCTCCGTGTTCGCGCTCGAGTGTCCCACTATTCATGTGGCTGCCGACACCCCCAGCTGCACTTGGCGCGCGATGGAGCTGCGTCTCATCCCGTACGACACGGGGTCTCCCACAATCCTCGCAATCTCCTGGTCCTACAACATGCCCCCCCTCGTTATTCAACATGGGTCCCCTTTTGGCAGTAAATGCTAATCTTTGGGTGGGCCCGCGAGCACAACAACATCCACCCCCATCATGGTGGTCGGTGAATGCGGACACTTGGAAATCCTCGTGTCCCAGTAGGCGATGGCGACAGTTGGTAGCCCTCTGAGTAGGAGTAGGGGGAACAAATGTGGAGCAGGATCCGGAACGGTAGTGATTCTTTCCACCGCATGGGCAGTAACGAAGGATGGCATCCCATTCAAGTGGAACGTTCCGTTAATGGGCGGCCAGTTGGCATTTGTATGCCTACGGTCGGCTAGGCTGTTGTCTTTCGTCCTAACGCGCGCCAGATGCGGACCCTCACCAAAGAGCCCGAAATCCCTGGGCATCGGATGTCCGTCCCGGTGTACTTGGATCCCAACTATGAATGAGCTGAGCGCTCGAACAATTCCCTCGATCGGCGTGTGCGTGGTGGACGTTCCACGCCTCTCCGTACCTTTCAGTTGTGGCGAGTCGTTCTATATTCCGTTACTAATTTGGCGACGAACACGAGGTGGTCAGTGAGGGTAACTTTCGCGTCCCTTGGTTCGTGTTTGTAAACGCTTTTGGCTTAATTTCCGCTTCACTTGTCATCCTTTTAGGTGAGAATGACCGTTGTTTAATATATCTCTGTCCCCCTGCTACGACATCACATAAGACGATGCGTACGAGCGGTACCCATCCATTTGCTGGTTAAGATGCCGCGAGATCGGATTGTTAAGCCCGCCGGGGTATATTACGACCGGATCGGACCCTGCTCCCCTGGTCACTCATTCCCTACCTCTCTCGTCTGTTTATGTTTCACGTTTGTGTTTGCGGCATTGCATACCCCGAGTGGTTCTGATCTAGGACAGGAGATAATGAACTGGGTGTTTGTATCCCTTGCTACTGTACCTGATTATCACTACCAATAATTACACCGATTGAATCTAGACGCGGAAACCTGGGTCGCGTCAGCGATCTATCATCTACACCTGCGCTAAGCCCCACGACCCACCCTGCGTAATACTCGGTTTCCAGTGGAGGAATACAGTCGGATTTTGCCGGTATCCGTGCTATCCTTGAAGAACTAAAGAACACGCAGCATCATGACGAAGTAGACGAGCTATCATATATCACTCGTAGTAATAGTATGTTTTTTAAGACGTACAAGTTTGTCGCTGTGCTATGGCTTTCCTCAATGTGGCTTAGTACCCGCTCCTTGCAGAATTCAGGCTCGATCGAAGCTGTACCCAGCCGACTTTGAAACACAACCCAACTCAGCTCTCCATTCCTCCGTCGAAGCCCTCACCGCTACGCCGACCTCATTACCTCAACGGTGGAGTAAGACAGGGGAAAGAAAACACCGAGTATCAGGGTAATTCTAACACGCCCTGACGATGTTCGGCTCGGCGGCTGGAGCGCTGAACCTCCGTGCCACCGTTCAACCCGAGCTTTGAATCATCACGTAAACGCACAAGCGCTCATAACTGAAGTACTTGCTAATAACTCAGACTACTCTCCGTGGCGGGCCACCTGCTACGAGATCCGACAATCACGCCCGGTCGGGGTATCCGACTTCGTCCACCGCGGTCATACCGTATATGGCGCTGATGTG
>Ga0307516_10007477_pt1 | contig 12561 bp, 10 predicted proteins | sample 19_EM_MG_FD_203310 | JGI IMG/M metagenome (GOLD analysis project Ga0307516, IMG submission 203310) | Populus trichocarpa ectomycorrhiza microbial communities from riparian zone in the Pacific Northwest, United States - 19_EM | ecosystem: Host-associated > Plants > Roots > Unclassified | place...
TGAATCTTTACTTTCTATTGCTACAATACCTTGGTTTGCTAATATTGCCAATTTTCTTGCAATATGGTATTTACCAGCTCATTGGAGTACCCAGACAAAAAAAAGTTTTTGAGCGAAGTGAAAAACTTTCATTGGGATGACCCTTACTTATTTAAATATTATCTTGATCAAATATTTTGAAGATGCATTCTCAATAATGGGTTGCTACAATACCTTGATTTGCTAATATTGTCAATTTTCTTGCAATATGGCATTTACCAGCTCATTGGAGTACCCAAGACAAAAGAAAGTTTTTGAGCGAAGTGAAGAACTTTCATTGGGATGACCCTTACTTATTTAAATATTATCCTGATTAAATATTTTAAAGATGCATCCCTAATAATGGGGTGAGTAGGGTCATTAAATTTTGTTATTTTGAGGCATGTGAGGGTTATTTCTCGTAAAAAAAGACAACTGCAAAAATCTTACAATGTGGATTATATTGGACCACCATGTTCAAGGACAAATATGTATTTTCAAAAACTTGTGAAAATTATCTAAAGTTAAGATCTATTTCAAAACGTCACATGATGTCTTTAAATCCTATTCTTGTTATTGAAATCTTTGTTTGTTGGGGTATAGATTTCATAGGTCCATTTCCTCCATCATTTGATTTTTTTATGCATATTAGTCGCAGTAGATTATGTTGCAAAATGGATAAATGCAATTCCAAGTCAAAACATGATCACAAAACAATGATCAAGTTTTTGAAAGAAAATATTTTGAGTCGATTTGGAATCCCTTGAGCCATGATAAGTGATGGTGGAACATATTTCTGCAATAAACCATTTCAATCTTTAATGAAAAAAATATGAAATCACACACAAAGTTGCCACCCCTTATCACCCTTAGACAAGTGGATAAGTAGAACTTGCTAATAGAGAGATCAAACAAATCTTGAAAAAAATAGTGAACCTTAATCGGTGTCTTAACACCTAATACCCTAAAGTCAACTGACTTGGGAGCTATTGGCTCAAAGCTTGTTATATAAGTTGAGGAGAAAGCTTAAGGGAATCAAACATTGCACTATCTACATTTTAGTATATGCAACCTGACACCATCAAAATATTGATGTCTTATCCCAAGTGCAGGAGTGTCAAAGTAATAAATAACCCGACAAGACCGGGGTCGAACCACATGGAGGTGAACTATATAAATTAAAAATAATATATATATTTAATAAAACAAAGAGTTTATGAGAATTTTATGGGGGGTATTGATGTAAGAATTAAACAAGGATTAAATAATTGTCAAGGTTAGAGGATCCACTAATAGTATTTCCAATAAGTAAAGTATAAACTATTTTTATTACTCAACTGGAAACCACACACAAAAAAGGTTCCAATTGGATTATAAATTGTTAACATGATTACATTAGTTATCTTATTCGAATAATGCTAATACTTGTAAATGTTGTCAAGTATTCATGATGTTAATTTATGTTAACAACAAATCAAGTTCCTTTCATAGCACAAGTGTCGGTTAAACCATACAGTAGGCTATGAAAGGGTCAAGCATTTATTGTACCAAGGGTTATACAACATAAATCTAGATTAACCATTTAATAAGCAAAGTATTAAGAGTGAATAAGATAACAAATACAAAACATGTTAGTATCAAACATTAAAGTCCATGTTGAGTTTATATTATACCTATTCTAACACCATTAGTGAAACCTTTTCACCTTGACATAACAAACTTAGCTAAACATTGTGAAGATAAGAAACATAAATAAACTAGATAAGAACATAGTTATTATGAAAAGCATAAACAAGAGATTAATGAAAACAAAACTTAAACATTACAAAAATACAAAGAAAGAAAGCAAGAATATGATCTTGATTTGAAAACCAAGATGCCTAAATGCATGGCAAATGCCTTCTTTTATAGGCCAAAATTCAGAACTATTAATTTGATGACTAATTGTTGAGTGGGTGGCCACCTCTTGACTTGGTAACAATCCTTATCTTCTTATCTGCAGAAAACATCATTGTTAACATCATAATTTGAACAGATAGTCTTCATGAAAGTTCTGAGAAATTGTCTCATCTTTCCAACAAAATAAGAATGAGGTCATTTGCACTTTTAGAAATCGAGATATGGGCTGAACACTGAACAGTGTCTGGGCTGCAGGATAGATTCTGACTTCTTTGTTGTTGCTATAATTTGAACTTGAAAACGGTCCTTTTAAATCTTAGATTCCTCATGAAAGTTTTAGGCCTATGTCTTAGCTTTTTATCCATATAAACCAGACCAAAATCCAAGTTCTACAACTCCAGTTATGATCCAATAATCGAATGGTGTTCCAATTTGAATTCAACCAGCATCTCTTTTCTAAGCTTAGCTCTCTCTTTGTCTTCTCAATTTCAGTAGTTAAACTCATCAATCAATCCTTTGATTTATATGATAGGCCTGCATTTAAGATGAACATTTACCATAAATTAAAGGTATCTTATATTATTAGACATGTTATTATAAACATACTCTAGTTAAAGAGTTATTGATACTTCAAGTGCAAAATGATGATATAGAACCTTGATAAAAATGTACTTTTAAGTACTAATCACAACCCAAGTTACTAAGCTCGTAGGGGTGTTTTAACACCTAATGCCCTAAGACCAACTGGTCTAGGAGTTATTAGCCTAAAGCTCGTTACATGGGTTAAGAAAACATTGTGTTTTAAGTTAAAATACTACTATTGCTAATAATAATAATAATAATAAGTATATATATCTCGACCTAAAGAAGATAATCTTAGAAAAACATTGGAACATATTTTGTTTTTTTTTCCAAGAAAAGCCCCATAACTATGTTTTGATATATTTAGCACAAAAAAAGGTTTATTAATATCTTGATTAAGAGGTATGAAGCAAACATATAAATCTAATAAGAGTTTGTTTATTTGAATAGATCAATGGAAGTAAATGATGAATGCCTTATTTTTGGATCTTGTAAATTGTTTTTCTATTTTAACACTTTAATTACTAGAGACCAGTAATAAGCTAGTTGGGGGGGGTGATCAGCACTTAAAAGTGTATTTTTATTAAGGTTTTATATCATCATTGTCGCGGGGGGCGCGACGGCGTCTGGTGACGGTGGAGGCTCTCTGTCGTGCCTCCTGTTGTGAGGTGTTGTGTGTTGGGAAGGGTTTTGGATTTAATCATAAAATTATGATTAATGTTCAAGAGTCGTCACCTAGTATTATGGTCACTAGAAACCTATGGTCTGCGAGAGTCTGAGTAAGGGACTGGTTGTACAAGGGGAAGACGCATCACCGTCAGTGCACCCTACCTAAGGTAAGCTGCATTGTTGTTTGATTGTTTTTCTAAGTCGGATTTCTATTCGTTGGTCTTTTCTAAGGTTCAAGACAAATCTTTCTTCATGAGAAAGTCTCTACTTTATTGGGTTAAATCCTAACCGTTCTAAAGTCTAAATTTTAGCATCGCATTTTTCCACCTTGTATCTTTAATACATGAGGGTGTACTTTATCGTGTAATTTTACACCTCACAAATATTAAAGTCTATATCTGGATCCTAAAAAAAATTGGAAAAAGATTTTTGACATGTTGGCCAAATCCTAATGGATAATCATAAACTGATTACGATATCCATTTTTGGATTTTTTATTCATGAAAAAGATGCAATTTTTGTTTTTTTATGGAAAATATGCTTGAAAGTTTTTAGGATTTGGCCATATGCAACAAAATATTTTTTTTCCTTTTTGAAAATGTTTTGAAAAATTTTTATTTTTTTATTTTTTTTGAAATATTTCGTAGAAAACCGGGTATTGTAATACCGGATTTGTATTTCACAGTGTAAATATACAACCCAATATTATGCAAAATTGGTAGAAAAATATGCCAGAAAAATCACAAATTTTTTCAAAGTATTTTTGATTTTTTTGTTTTTTTTTTAAAATATAATAATAACATATAATATATTATTATATTAATACATTACAAAAAGTTATGTTGCAGAACATGAACAGTTACTGTTCACGTTCTGCATGCAACCAAATGGTTGCAGAAGTTGGAGATGGGCGGAGGAGAAGGCTACCGGGCGCGGTGGTGGTCTGACCATGGAGGATGTCGTGCGGTGGTGAGACCGGCGGTTGGAACTGGTTGCAGGTGGCAGAGCAAGAAGAAAGAAGGAGAAGAAAATCTGCAGGAGAGAGAGAGGGATCGACGGTGTATGCTTTGCCACTGGTGAGGAGTTAAGGTGACCGCTGGTAATGGAGACGAAGAGGGGCTGAGTTAGGACGGTGGCTGGGGCTGTGGCAGAGATGGTGGCCGGTGGCAGAGGAAGCAAAAGAAGAAGAAGAAGAAAACGGAAGGGGCTGCAGAGAGGAGAGAGAAACCGACGGTGGCTCTTGGTGGTCGGTTGGTGGTTGTGTTGGTTTCCTGTGGTGGAGCTAATGGTGGGAGGACCGGTGATGAGGGTGGTGGTGGCTAAAGGCCACGGTGGAGAGAGAAAGAAGAGAGAGGACTGTGCAGAAACCGGAAAAGATGGTTTTTTGGATGACTTTGGACTCGATTTTCTCCTCCTTTAGGTCACCAATGGAGCCTCTATTTATAGGCGGTGGAAGAGGGTAATCTCATCTACACCAGGGTAAAATTTCAGCCTTTGATTCTGTTGGGAAGGATCCCATTCGTTGAGTAGGCATGGTGCATTGTCAAATCTGCAGAAAAAGCTGCCTGAGTTGACATGTTTAGGCCGACGCCGGCGCCGATTAATTGTCATTCACACTGAACTATTGACATGGAGCTGTATAGGAACTGCATAGGATCATTTTCGTGCATGTTTAGTTAAATTTGTTAGACGTTAGTTGCATTAAATGCACCTTCAAAGTAGGTAACCTGAGCAGTTATTTCAGAGATTTAAAGAAGAAGATGAACAGTACCAAATTTCATTTCAGTCCTCCCTCTTTAAATTGCTTTCAATTGAACCTCTAATTGATCCCAAAACTTCAATTTTCTTGCAATTTTACCCCTGATTTTGCTAATTAACTTGGTAAAAATTAAATTTGGTCTCTTAAAATTCTAAAATTCTCAATTAAGCCCAAATTAGGCTCTCAAACTTAATTTTTCACCAATTAAGCCTCAAATAAAATTAATTTGACCAATTTAAAGTATAATTAAGTCCTTGCACTTAATTAAATCCTTCAATTGGACCAAATTAATTCTTAAACATAATTAAAATTTAATTTGGCCCATAATTAAATCAAATTGGCCTATTAAAAATTTAATTATGTCATTGGACTTAATTTTTATGCAAATTAGTCCAATAATCATTTAATTTGACCTTGAATTTGCATTTTTTTCTCTATTTTTGGGCATCATGGGGTACAATTATCCTTGAATCTCCTCCAAAAATTGCAGCTTGATTTCCCGGCTTGCTTTCTCCACGTTGCCAGCCTTTATTTTATTTTTTTGATTTTTATTTTGAAAAAAAAAAGAATTTTTGAGGAATAACCCAGAATTGGGTTATGACAATCATATTGCATTTAAAGTATCATTAAATTTCCTAACTTAAGCATGTCTTTATAATAACAAGTCTGATAATACAAGATATCTTTAATTTATGGTAAATGCTCATTTTAAATGCAGGTATATCTCACAATTCAAATGATTGATTGATGTGGTTAACTATTGAAAATGAGAAGACAAAGAGAGGGATAAGCTTAAAGAAGAAATTATAGTTGGGTTGGTTTAATTCAAACTGGAACACCATTCGGTTATTGGGTCATAATTGGAGCTTTAGACCTTGGATTTAAGTTTGGTTTATCTTGATGGAAAGCTAATACATATGCATAAAACATTCATGAAGAGTTAAAGATTTAAAAATACCGTTTTCAAGTTCAAATCTTAGCAATAAAAGAGAAGTCTGAATCTGTCCTGCAGCCCAGACATTGTATGACGTTCAACCCATACCTCGAGTTCTAGAAGTCCAAATGAGCTCATTCTTTTTTGGTTGGAAATTGGATACAAATGCCCAAAACTTTCATGAATACTATCGATTCAAATTCTGATGTTAGTAATGACGCTTTGTCCAACCAACAAGTCAATAGCTAGCCACCTAGTCAATGGTTGGCCACCAACTTAATAGTTAGTCATCAAATCAATAGTTTTGAATTTTAGCCTATAAAAGGAGGCATTTGCCATATATTTAGGCATCTTAGTTTTCAGATCAAGACCTTGTTCTTGCTTTCTTTCTTTGTATTTTTGTAATATTCAGTTTTATTTCATGTTATCTTTTCATTAATCTCTTGTTTATGTTTTTCATTTCATTTACTATACCTGGTTAACTTATATCATAATTGTCACTCATGTGCGGCGTCGTGGCGAATCGTTCACCGTCAAGGTATATCGTGTCTATCTGACAAATATGGGCAGACAAGGAATTCTTGTCTTTTATCACTGGAAAATGAAATGGGAGTTGCCACCTAGTATTTGGTCACTAGGAACCCTAACTGTTCTCAGAGATCGGGTACGGAGACTGGTGGCGTAAAGGTAAGGTATGACCACCCCAACTACACCCTACCTAAGGTAAGTTGCATTGTATTGTTGTCTGATAAAATCTAAGGTCTTGTTGTGGTTTCTAATTGTCGGTTTGTCTACGATTTAAGAAAAGTCCTTCTCTGTAAGGAGATCCTTATCTTATCGGGTAAAAACCTAACCATTCTATGTCGTCAAAAGAAATACCTTTTTAATATCGGGAATACGTTTTACGTATAAATTCATAATCCCTAATACTAAAACAAAACAAGATATTTTTTTGAAATTTTTGAAATATTGGTCAAATTCTCGTGACTTTAATAAACTGGTTATTAAAGTCAAAATGCATGCTAAAACATTTTTTGGATTTTTCTTTGTTATATGAAAATACGATATGAAATTTTTTAGCCTTGAGAGACTTGGCCGTATGCATGAAAACAAAACAATATTTTTATGTTTTTTATGTTTTTTTTCTTTTTGAAGAAAATCAGGTATTTTAATACCGGATTTGTATCTTTTTGGTAAAAAAAAACAAACAAAATACTAAGCAAAAATTAGTAGAAAAATACACGGAAAAATCACAATTTCTGTCAAAAGAATTTTTTTTTAGAATAGGGCCGGACCCGGCCCAACCATTTTTGGGTTGGGTCGGCGCTGCCAGCCTATTAAATAGTGGATCTCTCCACTGTTCACCTGCAACGTGAACAGTGGCGAGACCCGAAGAAGAAGAAGAAGAAAGGGAAGGGGAAGAAGGCTGACTTGCAGTGGCTCACGGTGCTGATGGCGGCTGTGGCGGTGGCAGAACGCAGTTGTTGGTGCGGTGGAGGTGCCAGCGATGACGGTTCTCATCGTTTCTTACCTTTTTTTTCTCTGTTTTCCTTCTCTCTGTTTTCCTTTCTTTTTCCTCTCTCGGTTCTATCCTCACGGTCCCTATTCTGCTCCTCTCTTCTTTCTCTCTATTCCTCTTTGTTTTTTTTTGTTTTTTTTTTTTGTTTTCCTTCTCTTCTTCCTCTGTTTTTTTTTCCTTTTCTAATGCTACCCTACCAACTCTCTCTCCCTTTTCTTGCTCTCTCTTCCCCTGTATTTATAGGCAAATACATGGGGGAAAGAGGTCTATTACCCCTGTCCAGTCATGGCACAGGGGTAGGTTGGCCAGGGCGGCCATTATACAGCCGCCCCAGGACTGCCCAAGGGGTACGTCCCCTCTGTGTTTTTTTTTTCACCGCCTCGAGGGAGGCCACGAGTTAGAGTTTAGGCAAGTAGGGGTTGTTGGTCGGCGTTTTTTTGGGTCTTTCGGAGAAAGAGGGAGAGGAGAAAAGCAGGGGAAGGTTGTTGCTTCTTCTTCCCCTGCCTCGCGCGTCCAGGGGAAGAAGAAGACCCATAGTGCCGTTCAAAACGGCACCGTTTCAGGCTTTTTTTTTTAATGAACAGTGGATGAAACAGCGTAGTTTTAGATAAAACACGTTGTTTCATTTAAAAGGAAATGACGGCAAAATCGCGTCAAAGTCCAAATCAGTCTTCAATTTGTAATTTGTTCAATCAAGTCCTACATTGCAAATTTTATTTTAAAAATCAATTTAATTGCACCCCTACCATATTCAATCCTCGACCCCGAAGTTAGCCGCCGTTTTCACTTTAGTCCATGGCCTCTAATTTATGCAATTTGACCCTCAATTGATCAATAAATTTCTAATTTTTTCAATTTGGCCCCTTATTCGGTTTAATTACAGCCCCTCTATTTATGTGCCTTTCAGTTTGGTCCTTGGATTTGGATTTCTTCAATTAAGTCCCTAATTGGCAATCAAACTTCAATATTTATGCAATTAAGCCCCTGATTTGACCAAATGAACTCTAAAAAATTATAATTTGACCCCGGAACTTTAATTTCCTCAAATTAAAACCCAAATTGACTTCAAAATCAATTTTTCTTGCAATCAAACCCTCTATAACTTTAATTAAACCTTCAATAAAATATAATTGAGTTCATAAACATCTGATTTTGGATTTTTCTTCCTCAAATTGAATTTTCTTTGTTAACAGGGCTCTCATCAGTCAACAAAATATTGTCAAATTTCAATCTTTGATTTTTTAAAACATTTTTAAGCAATTTTAAGTCATTTTCTGGGCGCTTTGGCATCCTCTTCTCACTACCTATTTTTTGGGATTTCTTCTGACTATATTTTTATTTTTTTGTATTCTCTTCTTTTTTATGCGGGGACCCAAAAATAGGTTGCAATAGATGCCCCATGTTTACAATACTTACGGAGCAAAGACTTTGTGTAGTAAGTTTTGTAAAGATAAATATAACTATATTTTCGACACTGATCTTCTCAAATCTTGGTTGACCAGAAACCCCATTCGACGATTCCTTTATTTCAAAGCTAAAATGCAATGTGTGGTTGGGTTAAACTGAGATCCCTTTCGTCGATCCCCTTTAACCAGAACCAAATTCTTGTGTGGTTTGGCTAAACTGAGATTCTTTTTCCCAATCTTCTTTAACCAGAACCAAAATTTTATGTGGTTGGGCTAAACTGAGATTCCTTTCGCCAATCCCCTTTAACCAGAACCAAAAAATCTTGTGTGTGGTTGGGCTAAAGAGAGATTCCTTTCACCAATCCCCTTTAACCAGAACCAAATTCGTGTGTGGTTGGGTTAAACTAAGATTTCTTTTGCCAATCCTCTTTAACCAGAACCAAAATTTTATGTGTGGTTGGGCTAAATTGAGATTCCTTTCGCCAATCCCCTTTAACCAGAACCAAAATTATGTGTGTGGTTGGGCTAAACTGAGATTTCTTTCGCCAATCCCCTATAATTAGAACCAAAATTTTGTGTGGTTGGGCTAAACTGAGATTCCTTTCGGCAATCCCTTTTAACCAGAACCAAATTCCTGTGTGGTGGGGATAAACTGAGATTCCTTTCGCCAATCCCCTTTAACCAGAACCAAAATTCTATGTAGTTGGCTAAACTGAGATTTCTTTCTCCAATCCCCTTTAACCAGAACAAAAAAAATCCTGTGTGTGGTTGGGCTAAACTGAGATCCCTTTCACCAATCCCCTTTAACCAAAACCAAAATTCTATGTGGTTGGGCTAAACTGAGATTCCTCTCGCGAATCCCCTTTAACCAGAACCAAAATTATGTGTGGTTGCGCTAAAATGAGATTCCTTTCGCTAATCCCCTTTAACCAGAACCAAAATTCTGTGTGTGGTTGGGCTAAACTGAGATTCCCTTCGCCAATACCCTTTAACCAAAACCAAAATTCTGTGTGGTTGGGCTAAACTAAGATTCCTTTCGCCAATCCCCTTTAACCAGAACCAAATTCCTATGTGTTATTCCTGTTGGCAGGGTTTGAACTTGCTTATTTCTTCTTTTTTAGAATTTCCTAATGGTATGGTTCTTCTCATTTTTCTTTTTTATGATAAAGTTTGATCAAGCTTTTCACTTGATGCCTTCTCTTTTTTTTTGTGATTTTACAAGATTGACCTCGGTTTTTCCTGATTGCAAGGTTGATATCTGTCCTTCCTGGTGGTTGAAATTAACTCGATTTTCCTGATGATAGAGTTGGAAAACTTGGTACTTTGTAATTGCAGGATTGACCTAATAATTCCTGATTGCGGGGTTAACCTGCAGACTCTTCCTAATGACAGGGTTGTTCTTCTCATTTCTTTGAGGGCATGCTTTTCTTGTTCTTCCTGATGACAACGCTTGAACTTTTTTTTTTCTCTTTAAGAAATTCATAATAGTAGGGTTCTTCTCACTTTTCTTATTGATTGCAAGGATTCCTAGTGGCAAGGTTTTCTTGGTAACTCCCGATCACGAGGTTTGAAAATTTAGGGCTTCTTGATTACAGGGTTGACCTAATAATTCCTGATCGCGGGGTTTGAAAATTCAGTACTTCCTGATTACAGGGTTGGCCTGAAGACTTTTCCTGATGGCAGGGTTAATCTTCTCTTTTCTTTGAGCTTTTCCTAATTGTAGGGCTTATCTCATCTTCTTCCTGTTCCAAGATCAGAACCATGATTCTTTATTATTCATTAACTCAATGATTCTTTCTTTATCCACAATCTTGCTGAACTACATTGAGGATTTTTCCTAGAACAAATCAAAAATATGTGCAATGCTTTGAGGTTAGATGACATGTATGCATCCTTACCTGATTTGAAATATAGGTCCCCTCCTCCTCCTCTTCGATGTTCCATCATCACAGGTTGCCTTTGTTTGCTATTCAAAGCTTTCTTTATTCTTTCAATGTGCTGGTTCATTCGTGTGCTAGCCTTCCACTCAGATGTAAGTGCAGTGCCCATCTTGGGCTATCGACGACGATTATTGCTCTTGTTGTTTATCAAGCTTGACCCTGCCCTCAAGTGTGGTGTTGCTTGATTCATCATGAATGAGCTTAACCAATCATTCATCTTCTGGATTCTCCTAAGAATTGTTCTTTCATTGATCATGCGTATTGAGCCAACACTCATCAAGAGGTTTTCTATTGTCGACCTCATCCTAGATTGCCAATTAGTCATGAACTTGCCCCTAGTTGAAACAATACTCTTCAAGTATATGCTTGAAACAATACTCTTCAAGTATTTGTTATCATCAGTTTTCTTGGAAACTATCCAATCATCTAGACATGCATCTCACAGCTTGTAGTAAAAGGCTCATGGTTGTATGCTCAATGTTCTTCTCAATAGATTCTCCTTAGTTCATCTAATCAGATTGTAAAAAGAAATGTCTCGGCCTCATCAATGATGTTGCTTTTATCACCCATATCTTTATGTGGAAGTTAAACGGATAAATTGATTTAACTTTTGAGGCTGTTACACATACTCAGGCGGTAAAGTGCGCCTTTGGGCTTCAGAACAAATTGCCCCACAATCAGTCATTGTGGTGGGCGCCTTTCCGGCATTCATTCAATGCAGTTGTGTGATAACATGTGTCGACAACCATGTTTCAAAGGATGACAATATGAAATTATCCTTCAAGTGCAGCATTGTTCCACAGTTAGTCTTGGTGGTGTGTATCTTCTCGTCATTCAATTACATTCATTCATGTATCCTCATCGGTCGATAGCCATGTTTTAAAGGATGACGATATGTAAATGTCCTTCAGGTACATCTTTGTTTCACCGTCAGTCTTGGTGGTGTGCATCCTTCTGATATTCATTCAAAAGCAGCTATGTAATAACATCTTCCAGGAGTCATTGCCATGTTTCAGAGAGTAAACCCAAATGTCGATATGAAGATGTCTTTCAGGCACATCTTTATTCTCAATTGCTTCTAGAGTTCACTTGGATCATGATTGTCTTTGAACAATATTGCCCCTAGTATGATCTGAATGTGCTCGTTTATTGATTATTTTTCTTTGAATCACATTGTCCTCAGTTCACTGATTCATCAATTAATCATCTTTCAATGCCTCCTAGCTAATCTGAATACTGCTTGTTTTTCCTTTTCACGATCCACTGTGTTGCCCCCGGCTACTCAACTTTTCAAGGAGTGTTGAGAAGTGCCAATGCTATTTTTGTCAAGGATTTCACAGACTCAATCGATGTTCTTATTTATTCGACAATCTTCCTTGTTCTAACTCACCCTAGCTGACTCCAACCTATGACCTCTATAATGCCTATACACATGCAACTAACTAAGAGTTTGTTTAATATTGTCGTAGCTTTTATGTTTGTGGTTTGAGAAAACTAATTTTGGAAAAATCACTTTTAGTTGTGGCTAGTAAAGATGAAATTTGTGTTTGGTTAAAACCATGGTTGAAATTGTTGTTTAACCAAAAGGATGTCATTAGGTATTTGGTTAAAATTGTGGTTGAAATTGTTGTTACACATAAAATGACTAAAGAGGACATAAATTTATTCCATATATAAAATTGAACATTGAATACATTGTAAGAGCAATAACTGATAATATAAAACTTCTATTATTGTCCCATCAAACTTGATGCAATCGTACCATGAACATAATCCATCTGTGAAGGCTTGTTTCCTCCATATGTTTGTGAACGTGGAACCACATCACTAAAAAT
>Ga0307516_10007478_pt1 | contig 12561 bp, 10 predicted proteins | sample 19_EM_MG_FD_203310 | JGI IMG/M metagenome (GOLD analysis project Ga0307516, IMG submission 203310) | Populus trichocarpa ectomycorrhiza microbial communities from riparian zone in the Pacific Northwest, United States - 19_EM | ecosystem: Host-associated > Plants > Roots > Unclassified | place...
TGCCCGATGTCGCAGTGCTCCAGCACCGCCACCGCGGCGTCGCCGACGCGCACGCCGACCCCGGTGAGGGCGTTCAGGGTGGCGCGTACCAGCTCGATCCGGGCCGCCCCGGTGGCCGTGACACCGGTGCCGGCCACCCGCTCCAGCCGCAGGTCATGTGCCTCCACCAGGGAGCCGTCGCGCGCGGTGAGGCCGGCCACCGCGGTGTCCTCGATCGCACATGACAGCAACACCAGGGTCGACCCGCCGCTCGCCTCGACCGAACCTCCGGTGACGGTCGTGCCGTCCAGCGTCAGCCTCCCGGCCGCCACGGTGACAACGGCCTGGTCCGCTCGGGTTCCGCGTACGGTCAGTCCGCGTACCACGGCGGTCCCGGCACGGACCGCCAGCGCCGGGCCCTCGGGAGAGGTCAGCTCGACCGCGCCGCCGCCCCGCTCGGCCACGATGGTGACGGAACGGTCGAGCACCAGCCGCTCCAGGTAGACGCCGGGGGCCACCGAGATGACCGTTCCCTCCTTGGCCGCCCGGACCGCCGAGCCGATCGTCCGGTGCCGGCTCCAGGCACGGGTGGAGACCCGCTCCACCCGGCCGGTCGCGGTGATGCCCGACTCCGCGGCGGCCGTACCCATCGCCCTGTCACCCGCCACAGTTCACCTTCATCTGGCCCAGCGGCAGGAGGCTGGCCCGGCTGCCACGGCTCTGCGCGGGGTCCAGGCGCACGGCCAGCTCGTTCTGGACCGGGAACGAACCGGCGTCCACCCAGGCTCCCGCGTGGGTGGCGGCGTCGACGGTGAAGTGGGCGTACGCCACGCCCCCGGAGCCCGGCATCACCGAGTAGGCGATCGTGGCAGTCCGTGCGACGCCCGGCGCCGCGGCCGGTACGTGCACCGCAATGCGGCAAGACCCCGTGCCTTGGGGCGGCCTGAACCACCAGAGCGCCGACTGTGCGCTGTTCCTCGCCTGCATCGATCGCAAAGGCACGGTGGCGTAGGTCCCGTGACACCCGTCCTGCGTCCAGCCGCCGGTGCCCGCGGTGTGCCAGTCGCCGTCCCGGCCTTCCGCGGTGAAACCCCGGTCCGCGGCGGCGCCGCAGTCCCACCCGGCCGTCGCCGCCCAGGAGACGACCTTCAGCGGTGCCGGCTTGATCTTCTGCCCACCGGGGCCCTTGTCCCCCGGCTTCAGCGGGTGGATCAGGCTCCAGAACACGCCCACCACGATGGCGCCGACCGCGACCAGCGCCGTGATGGTCATCAGCGTCGGCCAGCGCACCGACAGCCGTTCGCTGGCCGGCACCTCGGCCGCATGCTCGACGAACGCCCGGACGAATTCGTTACGCTGCTCCAGATCGGCGGACGGATTGGTGGCGTCCCTCGGTGGCATCACCACCGGCGACCCCGGGCGGCCTCCGGTCATGGCGTGTCGGAACGCTGCTGAGACGACCTTGCTCCGGCCGTGGCCTTCGACGACGTCCTGATCTCCTCGGCGGGCGCCTCCGGCCGGCCGGCCACCACGGTCTCCGATTCGCCGGCGCTCTGCTCGTCGTCGACCGGCGAGGGCTCGGGCTTGTGGGACACCGTCGGTGCCAGGGGCGCCGAGGCCGGGGGCAGCACACCGCCGCGAGCCGGCGGACCGGTCTCCACCGGTCCGGAGCCGCCGTCGTCGTCCTCGTCGTCGTCACCGGACGGCTCACGCAGCAGCCGGCGGATCCGGAACACGAGCAGCACGGCGGCCGCGAGGGCGACCAGCGTCACGACGGCCAGCAACGTCGACCGGCCCTTGGGCGCGCCGGAGGTCAGCTTCCCGGCGCGGTCACCATCGGCACCACCGTCACCGCCGGCCTCGTCGGGCAACACCTTCGTCACCGCTGCGGACGGATTGATCATGCCCCAGCCGAATCGGCCGTCAGGCGGCGAGCTGTCGGTCAGCTTGTCGGATGTCACCTGAATGCGCCGGGCAACCTGCTCCACGCTCAGATCGGGATACGCGGCTCGGACGAGCGCCGCGACGCCCGCGACGAAGGCGACCGCGTACTGGGTGCCGCTGTCCGCGACCGAGCCGACACCGGTGATCCCGATGCTCCTCACCTTGATGCCCGGGGCGACCACGTCGATACCGCCGCTGCGGTAGTCCGCGGCGCGCTGGCTGTCGATGCCGACCCCGCCCACACGCAGCACTCCGGCCCCGATCTTCGCGTCCGGATCGACCGGTACGGAGCCTAGCGAGGCACCGGTCACGACCAGCACGTCGTGCTCCACGGCAGCCATGATCGCCTCGGCCACGTCGGGCTTCGCGGTGTTGACGAACCTGCCCAGCGCGATGACCGTGGCGCCGGCCTGGACTGCGGCTTCGACCGCGGAGGCGCCGTCGGCCGGCTGCACCTTGGCGTCGCTGCCCACGACTCGGACCGGCATCACGGTGGCGTCCGGCGCGACTCCATTGACCCCGCTGCCCTTGTTCGGCTGTCCCACGATCAGGCCGGCCATCGCGGTGCCTGTGCCGAGGCAGTCGGCGTCGCCACGGCCGCTGCCGCTGACCATGTCCATGCCGACGGCCACGTGACCGCTCAGCGCCGAAAGGCTACCGTCCACACCGGAGTCGATGACCGCCACCATCTGTCCCTTGCCGCGACTCTGTGGCCAGGCCTGGTCCGCGGCCAGACGCAGGCTCGCCCAGTCGGAGCCACCGCTCGACGCGGCCTCGGCCGTGCACGGCCCCTTCTTCGACGCGGAAGCCCGCTTCGGTGGCTTGCTCGGCACCGTGGCGGCCCCGGCGACCTGCCCCGGCGACACCGTCCCCCGCGACTTGGAATCCGACGTGCCCTTCTTCGGCTGTTGCTTCGCCTGCGTCGAGGGAGCCTTGTCGGGAAGTGGGCCGTACCGGACACCGACGCCGACCGCGTCCCACGGCAGCACCAGCAGCCAGCCCACCCGCAGGTCCGACGAGTCGGCCAGCCGGCCGCCGTCCGGCTGTTCGCGACCGGTGTTGAGGTTGAAGATCTCCGCCGATCGGGCCCCGTCACCGAGGAACCGGCCGGCGATCTCGGTGAGGTTCTCGGGCTTCCCCTGGTACGACGACGAGACCGCGTAGTACTTGACGTACGCCTCGGCAAACGCCGGCGCCGCCGCCCCGCCGATCATCGCCGCCATGATGCTCACCGCGAGGCAGGCAGCACGTACCGACCGAGTGATCCAGGACATTCGCCACTCCCTATCGCCGCCCGGGGCGGATCCGCACATCGGACGATGGATTTCGACCGCCGGTTCACGACCGACGTTTCTTGTCAGCGCTGCCGGATCAGCGCGGCGATGGCCCGGTTCCGGGCCGGTGCAGTTCGACCGTCACCACCGGTGGCCCGTTCACCACGCTGATCGTCACGAAGGCCAGATCGGCCAATCTGCCCGGAACCAGCCCGGAGATCTCCTGCACGACGGGCCGGCTGGTCCACCGGCTCACCTCGTGCGTCCGGCCGGCCGAGGTGACCACGAAGAGCTGATAGGTGATGCCGGTGCGGAGGCCGGTTGCGGTGACCCGGAGTTGCGTGCCCAGGTCGGTCTCCGAAGCGAACACCGACGCGGACACGCCGGTTCCGGGCCGGCCCCCGGTGACGGCGACCGTCACCAGCCCCGGCGGGCCCTCATCGGTCGTCCAGTCGACCACGGACAGGGTCCCGAACCCGGCGAACAGCAGGACGGCCAGCGCCAGGGCCGCCCAGGTCAGCGCGATTCGCCGCCGCCGGCCGCGGTGGCGCCCGGCCGGCGCTACCGGCCCGGCCGGGCGCACCGGGCCGGCACCGGCCCGAACTCGTTTCCGCGTGGACCGCGCCGGCCGGACCCGCGGCGACCCGAGCTCGGTGTCGTCGTCGATCAGTGCGAGGGCGGCGACCACGTCACACACCTCGCGGGCCGACATCCGGCATTCCGCGCAGTCGCGCAGGTGCCGGTCGACGGCATCGTTCTCGGCCGGTTCCAGGGCGCACAGGTAGTACGGGGCCAGCAGGCCCGTCACGTGATCGGCCGGCGCCGGCGGCTCGGGTGGGCTGGGCACGGCGATCAGCGGCCCAGCGTGCCGGGACGGCGAGGCGTCACTGCTTCACGAATCGCCACTTCTGATCCCTCTGATCGTCATGCCGGTTCGTCTGCTCGACCCAGAAGCCGTTCCAACTCGTGCCGTTGTCCTTGGGCGGGCCGTTGTCCTCGCCGAGCAACTCCATCACCTGGCCGGAGTGCCGGTTGGTCAGGACCACATTGCCGCCGCCGACGTCCTCGATCAGCCACTGCTGGCTCTCGTCGTTGTCGTTCCGGTCGTACACCGCCATCTTGGCGTTCTCCTGCAGGGAACGGTCCTCCACGGCCAGGGCCATGTCGTTCCAGACATTCGCGATGATGACGTGGCGCTTGTCCGGCGCGGCCCGCAGCCTCCAGAACTGGTCCTCGTAGTTCTCGTTCTCCCAGAGATGGACCCGGCTGCCCGGACGTGTGTTCTCGTTGATACCGGGAAGCTCGACGATGGCCTTCGCCCAAGCGTTCTGGATCTGGTACTTGGCGTCCGGATCGTAAGCGAACAGCGTCGGCTCCTTCGGCTTCTGCTCGTCAGTCTTGCTGGGTTCTTCCGCGGCGGAGGACGAGCTGGGAGACGGCTTCGCCGTGGCCGGCTTGCCGGTCTGGCGCGTCGCGCCCGGCTTCGGAGCAGGCGCGGACAAGCGGTCGTCCTTCTCATACTCCGCGAGGTGCGCCGAAACCCTGTCAGCCAGCTGTTCCACGTTGGCCTCGGGTAGCCCGCCGGCCCGCCGGACGGCATCGATTCCCCACTGGTACGCACCCAGCGCGAGCCGGAAGGGGTCCTCACCACTGAGCTCGCTGAGCTGGTTTGTCATGTCGCACATCGCGATGGCCAGCGCGGGGATCGCGTCCGCCGGCCGCCACACAGAGGTGCCCGTGCCGGGCCGATACTGCTCCCACATCTCCGGGGTGAACTGGGCGACGCCCTGCCGCTCCGAGGTTCGCAGGTTCACATCGAACTCGGACATCGCCCGCAGCTGCGCCGCGATCCGGGACGGTGTGACCGCCGGGCAGATCCGGCCGGCCGCCTGGATCGGCGGGACCAGCGCGTCGGGTACCTTCAGCTCCTCCGCCGCCTTGGCGTCGGCCGGCTGAGCGCCCGTCTTCTCGGAGAACTGCGGCTGCGCGGCGTACCACGCGGCGTAACCCTTCACCTTGTCGACATAGGACTTCACGTCCTTCGGGATTCCGTGAGCGTCGAGCACCGCATCAAGCCCGGTCCGCTCGGCCGCGATAGCCGCCGGCCAGAGATCGCCGTCAAGCTTCGCGGCGCGGAGCCTGCCAACCAGCTCACAGGTGCGGTGACCGAGAGCAACGATGTTCGCTCGCCGGTCACCGCGGACAGCGTCGGGCGAGGGCCGCCATCTGCCCCAGTCCTCGGTGTCGAGACCGGCGATCCGGGTGGCGCTGCCGGTGAAGGCGGACGCGGCCATGATCTGGGCGGCCACCTTCGGCGGAGTGAGGGCGGGGCAGGACAACGCGGCCTCGACAACGGCGGCGACATCGGCGTCGGGGACCGTAGTGCCTTTCACCTTGTCGGGGTCTGCGGTGGCCGCCGCCTCGAGGCCGACCACTCCACAGCCAACGACGGCCAAGGCCAGGGCAATGACTTCGAGACGCTTTCGCGTCGTCGTCGCCGTGAGCCGTCGCCATGGACGGCCGCGAACGATTGCGGGTGCACTCATCGGCTCACTCTTGGGTTTGTCGTTTCGGTGACTGGTCTCTCGCGCACCTGACGGCCCAGCCGCCTCGGCGGTTCACGGTTTGCCCGCAATTTCCGAGCCGCCTCCTGATTCGTCACCACGAGACCGCGGTGCGAACTCGAATCCGCGGCTGATCAGCGCCTCACGCAGCGCCCGGACGGCGTGGAAGGTGCGCGACTTGATCGTTCCGGCCGGAACATCGAGAACGTCGGCGGCCTCGGCCACCGACAGATCTCGGTAGAAGAGCTCGACGAGCGTGCTCCGCAGCCGCTCCGGCAGGGAATCGAGTGCGGCCCGCACCTCCCGGGCGTTGAGCAGCCGGTCGATGGCGTCGTCCGGGTCGGTATGCGCGTCGATGTGGTCGATCGGCACCTCCGGCGGGCGGACGTTTGTCGACCGCCGTTGGTCGATGAAAATGCGTTTCGCCACCGTGAACAGCCAGGGCCGGTTCCAATGTCCGTCAGCGTTCCGCACGTCCATGTTCTGCCAGGCCCGCACCATCGTCTCCTGCACGATGTCCTCGGCCCGTTGCACATCACCGCGAGTCAGCCGGGTGAGGTAGCTGAGCAGCACCGGCGCATGCACCTGCTGCAGATGACGCAAGGCGACGGCGTCCGCGTCGAGTTGCTCGCCTTGCCGCGGCGCCGTGATGTTCATCGCGCGCACCGCACCCGCGACGAGGCCGTCCGCAGTAGATCCTGCATCCGGTACCGCGCGGCGGGCGCCATTGAATTCCGGGGAGACTTGCACCGGCCCATGCTGGCAGGGGCTTTCCGGCCCACCTACCACGCGACAGACGAGAGGTTCGGACGTCCCCTTACGAGGTACAGATGGATACTTGAGTGCGACCCTCGGCGGTCGCCGGAACTCGGCAGGCCGTGCTGCGGAAGGGTCCGGGAAGACGCCGCTGAGCTGCCGAAGGAGGCGTGAGACGCCCCGTTCTCGGACACTGATGTCGGCGCTGTCGCTCAAGGCCTGGCATGGCGCGATCGAGACTTGACGGCCGGACGGACGCGCTGGCTCACCGACCTACCGCGGCAGGTATACGGTGACAATCACCTTGGTATCCCGCGTGACCACGAAGTGCGAGATGTCGGCGACGCGGACCGGAAGCTCGCCCGTGACCTCCTGGAGCCCGTGGCGTCCGGTCCAGTTCACCACCGGCCGCTGCCGGCCATCGAAGGTGTAGCCGACGAGACGGTAGCCGATTCCGGCGTGCAGACCGTTCACTGTCGCCCGCGCTGTGACATGGTCGCCCTTCTGGGTGAGGAAGACCGAGAGGTCGGCGCCGGTCTCCCGGTCGCTGGCAGTCGCCACGGCGGACAGTGCGACGGCCGCGGGCGGCGCGCTCTTCTCCGAGTTGAACAAGGTCTTCATCGAGATGCCTGCCGCTGCCACGGATACCAGGAGCAGGACGCTGAGGCGTACCAGGTTGCCGGTCCGGCGGGCGGCGGCTTGGCGAGCGCCGGGAGCGGTCGCCGGGGGCGCGACCTTTGTGTGAAGGGCCGGCGGGGGCGGCAGGACCGCTGCGGGCTTGAGTCGGTCTTTGCGAGCGTCTTCGTCGCTCTCTTCGACGGGGTCGACCGTTTCGGTTGACCGGCCGCGGCGCCGGAGGCGGAAGCGGCGAGCATCGCTCGGCTCGGCAACCCTCCGGACGATGCTGCCGGGCTCCCCCGGAGGTTCCGGTGGCGCGAATCGGGCCGGGAAGGCCGGTGGCTTCGCCGCGCCCAGGGCACCGTACGCATTGAGCAGGTCGTCTCGCTCGTCGGAGAGCAGGGCCAGCGCGGCGAGCGTCTCGCACACCTCGGTGGCCGCCAGCCGGCAGTCACCACACGACTCCAGGTGCCGGCCGGCCTGTTCGGCACGGCGCCGGTCCAGCACGTCGAGGTGGTAGAGGGCCAGCAGGTCCGTCACGTGAGCGTCCTGGCCGGACGCTTCGTCCACGCGCATCAGATCCCCCTTCGCCGCTCCTCGACCGTCTCCCACCAGACGTGCCTGACCGAGGGACGGTTCACCACGAGTCGCAGGCAGTCGCCCCGGTTCCTGGAAGAGCGCGAGCCGACCCTGGAATGGTGCGTGATCGGGAGTATCGCCAGGCACCGCCCGAACCGTCGGGGCGAAAGCCTCGCCGGTGACTGGCGTCGAAACCATCTGACGGGCAACGCCGATGCCCGAAAGTACCGGCTCATTGGTCTTCCTGACCTGGATGGCGAATTCTGGAGTGCGTGTCACTCATCGACGATCTTCATCAGTTGCGGGAATCGGTTCGCCGGCGTGGCGTGCCGGAACACGTGAGTGACTGGATGATGCGGCTCGCCCGGCCGCAACTCCGGCTCCGCTTCCAGGAACGCAAGACCGGAGATGAGAAGTACGTCGTCGGCTATGCGGGCGGGCGGCCGATGCTGCCGAACGACGTGGAGTGGCCGGCAATGGGGCCGGGATACGTGGCCGGCGCCACCCTGGAGTTCGTCGCCGCGGTGGATTGCTCGGCGCTGCCCGCCGGAGCGCTGGACATCCCCATGCCCGACGCCGGCACGTTGCTGTTCTTCCTCGATCTGTGGGCATACCCCACCGACACCGACTCGTCGACCCTCATCTACGTGCCGCCTGGGACACCGGTGTCCGAGCGGACGCGCCCGGGAAACAGCAACCCCCCTGCCGCCGACGCCACGCCCCTGATCGGCGAACCGCGCTGGTGTCTACCGGATGATGCTTCATACGAATTCCAGCTCCTCAACGACGACAGCCGGGCGCTGTTCCTCGAATACCAGGTCGCCGAGATAGCTCCGCCGTATTCCATCTGGGACGGTGGTCGCTACGACGAGTCGTCGGCTCACGAGGAGTCGGTGGTCGGCCGGTTGTGCAGCATGGTCCTGGGCGGGCACGCCTGGACCGTCCAGGACGACCCGATGATCAGCCGGTTGCCCGATGGCCACCCTCGCCGGCCGGTCGACGGGACGTCGCGGGAACCGGCCGCCACGGAAGGCCCTCACGACCTCCCGCTGCCGCAGGACGTCTACGGCGAGAACACGCCGGCGAACGGCGAGTGGCTCCTGCTCGCGCAGCTGGCGACGGATGCCGACGGCGAAGGCCACATCTTCTCCTGGACCATGCGCCGGGAGGATCTGCTCAACCGGCGTTTCGATCGGGCGCAATGGCATCGGGCTTCGTGACGAACTCGCCCATCCGCAGCCGCCGCCCGGGCGCCTCGGAGAGGACCACAAACCCGGAGGGTGGCGGGGCGGAAGGCGCGAGACGCTGTGCGCTGGTGCGATCGGGCAATTACGGTCGAGGTCGTTGACGAGCCATGTTCCGCGCACGATGGTGTCCCCGATGAGGCTTTCCCTCATCAGTCATCAGAGCCGGAAGGAACTCACTGTGGGATCATCCTTGAGCGGCGCGCCAAGCGGCCGGCGATCCTCCAGGTTGCCGGGCAAGCGCGTAGGTCTCGGCCTCGCCGCCATCGTCGGCACCATTGCGGGCACACTCGTTTCCGTGACGCCGGCGTCGGCCGAAACCCGGTATGGTGGAATCGACATGGCGTTTGCCTGCGAAATCCAGTACCAGACATACTTCGGCGTGCAGCTCACTGGCAGCACCGCGTATGACTGGCATTGTGGAGAGTTCGATTTCACCCACAATCGTATTGTGTATGACCTTCCCATCGACGTGCATCGGGCGTGCAACCGGCAGAATTTGCCGCACCTTGATCTCGTCGGAAGGACCGACAACCCCGCCGACCCATATAGCTGGTACTGCGTTCGCCCTTGATGAGATGGAACGCGCGTGAGGTGTGGCTCGCGAACACGGGCAGCACCTCACGCCGCTTCCCACCCGGGCACGAGCAACCGCTACGGCCGCTCGCTCAGGTGCCGAGAGTTCGCGCCGCGGAACTGGGCGACGAGGAGATCAATGCGATCGGTGTCGTGACTCGGGCGTAGCCGATCGTTGCGGCTGAGCGTGGCCAGTCCATGCAGCGCGGCCCACAGCACCTCGGTGAGCGTGTCGGCGTCTCGCGTGCCGGCGATCGCGGCAACGGCCGCACGCATTTCGGCGTACGCGGTTGACAGTGGAGCCGCGGTGTCCTCGGCGGCGAAGCGAAGTCGCGTGGCGCGGGTGAACATCGCGTCATACAACGTCGGGTTTTCGGTGGCGTAGGCGCTGTACGCGCGGGCAACCGCGCCGACCGCTTCCTCGGGTGCCGCGTGGCGGCGAGCTTTGCCGAGGGTCTCGGCGAGTTCGCCGAATCCTTCCAGCGCGACGGCCTCGACGAGGTCCTCCATCGACGCGAAATGTTTGTAGATCACCGGCTGGCTGTACTCGATCTCGGTGGACAACCGCCGCGTGGTCACCGCATCCCAGCCTTCGCGCTCAGCTAGAACGCGGGCCGTGGCGGTGATGAGCCGGCGACGGGCCGCACGGTCACGCAGTCGACGATCTTCGATAGCCATACCGGATCGTAGCACTGCTACCAGCGCGAGCGCTGCTATTGACGCGTACGCAAAAGAGGGTTAGCGTTGCTAGCGCTAGCACTGCTAACCAGTTGGGGAGACGGATCATGACAACAACCGCACAGCACCTCGCCGACATCTACGTCACGATGCTCAACACCCACGACCCGGACCTGGTGGACCAGTTCATCGCCGAGGACTACGTCAACCACAACCCCTTCGTCGTCGACGGCCGCGAGGCCAACCGCCAGTTCTGGACCGGGTTCTTCGCCGCCCTGCCCGACCTGAGCGCCACGATGGAGGACCTCGTGATCGCCGGCGACCGGGTCGTGGGTCGCTTCGTTTACCGGGGCACCCACACCGGAGAGTTGATGGGCATCCCCGCCACCGGCAACGCGGTGGAGATGCGCTCCATCGACATCTGGCGGCTCCGGGACGGCATGTTCGTCGAGCACTGGGATGAGCTGAACCTGCTGCAGATGTTCCAGCAGATGGGCGTCCTGCCGCCGCTCGGCGCCGAGCGGCAGGCCCAGGCCTGACCGGCAAACCCTTCCCGAAAGCCGTCGTCCCGTTGGTCAGCGGCAGTCCATGATTTTGTTCTGGACCTGCTGGAGTCGGAATCTCTGATCTGCCTCGAGGTTCGGGTGCTGGCCAGCGAAGTCGGTGACAACGTCGACGAAGCGCTGTTTGAGCTCGACGTTGCCGTGGAAGCGCTCGTGGTTGGCGCTTTTAAACCTGTCGATGAAATTGTCGACCGTTTTGTAGGTGCCGTCTGCCACGCTCTCGATGACTCCGACGAAGTCTCGGACGAACTTGGCGTTATCGGCGAGCTTGTCGCCGGACCGGGACGAAAGGTCGAGAGCGTCACTTTCGTAGAGCTTGATGACGTTGGCGGTGGTGAGACCGCCCATCTTCTCGGCCACGAGATCAGGCAGGATCTCGCGGAGGGCGTCGATGCGTGCGTCCAGCTCCAGCGGGGTTCCGTTGCGGACGCTGTCGCTGCCGTCGATGAACTTGTCGAAGAACGCCGCGCTCTTCTCGGTTACCGAGAAGTCGAATTCTTGTTTGGCCAGTTGCGCCGTGCTGTCGGTGGTCCGGGCCTGCGCAGCGTGCTCGATGAATTCGCGGTTGGTGGCCGAGGCGTAGTCGGGCTTGGGCGCCGCTCTCCGTCCCGCGCGGGTTCCGGCGAAGTACCAGGGGCCTATCTGTTCGGGGACCCGTTTGACCTTGCTGTTGTCGGCGTTGCCGGCCCGCTTGGCGGCTTCGTTGAGCAGGTAGGCGTTGAGGTCGGTGAGCTTTTCGGTGGACGTTTCGGTGGTCGGTTTGCCGAGGTCGGTGATCTGCCACTTGAAGCTGGCCAGGCCATCCTTGACCAGGTGGACGATCGGGACGCTGATCCCGAGCGCGGCCAGTTCGTCGCGCAGGTGCGCCGGCAGGAACCCGTCGAGGACCAGCACCGGCGCCTGCGAGCCGGAGGCGGCGAACATGTGCGCCGCTTGCGCGGCGCGGTTGAGGTCGGCGCGGTTCAGGCCGGCCCGGCCGCGTTCCACGGCGATGAACGCCTGCCTAGTGTTGTCCAGGGCGCTTATCGACTTGGTGATCAGCGCCTGGAACTTGCTCGGGGTCCGGCTGTCGACCGCGGATGAGGTGATCAGGTGTAGGTTCGGCGTGCTGCTATCGGTGGTGGCCAGCTGCTGCAGAGTCGCGTCCACCCACTGTGGACGCGGTCGCACCTGCTCTGCTGCCGTGTTCGGCTGGTCGGCTATTTTGGCTTGGACCTGCTCGGCGTTGGCCTCGGCGGGTCCCAGGGCGCGGGCGACCAGGTCGGCCCGTTGCAGGGTCAGGGAAATGTCGGCTGTGGCCGCGACGAACGCCGAGCGTGCGAGTTCAGCGTCGCCGCCGAGGTCGCTGTCGGCCATGCCTTGTAGTGAGCGGAGCAGGCGATCCCACAGCCAGCGGGCGTTGATGCCTACCGGGTTCATGGCCACGTCGAGGCTCGGCATGGTGGTGTGCGCGTAGTCGCTGTTGAGGTCGGCGTTAAGCACCGACGCCAGGGCCGGCTCCGCGGCCTGCAGTTCGGTGACCCAACTACGCAGCTCGGCCTGCACCTCTGCCACACCCGCGGTGTCGGACAACCCCGACGAACGCGTTGACAGGCCTTGCAAAGTGCGCCAGAAGCTCGACGACGGAACCGAGGTCGGGTTCACCAGCACACCCCGCGGGACAGCCACCCCCGGCATGCTCACGTCAGCATCGATGGCGCGCGGCCGTCGCGCTATGCCCTCGAAGCCGGCCGAGGCATCTGCCGGCAGGTCGATCTCCGGCACCTGCGCCATGCCGACTGTGTAG
>Ga0307516_10007479_pt1 | contig 12560 bp, 12 predicted proteins | sample 19_EM_MG_FD_203310 | JGI IMG/M metagenome (GOLD analysis project Ga0307516, IMG submission 203310) | Populus trichocarpa ectomycorrhiza microbial communities from riparian zone in the Pacific Northwest, United States - 19_EM | ecosystem: Host-associated > Plants > Roots > Unclassified | place...
GGCGATCGCTGCTGGTCCAGCCGATACGGGAAGCAAGTTGCATGAGTCTATGGGTTTGTAGGCTTACAGCCGAGTTCTGTTGATCGACTTCGCTAGTTTAGTCTCGTTGTATAACGTTTCTTCGTCCCTGCAGTGCTGTATTCCTATGGTTTTGCTAGGCTCCTTTTACCCACGTAAATTGTGGTCTTACTGCTTTTTTCCGGTGTACTTCATTAGGTTTATTGAAGTTTTGTGAAGTCGTTGATGTCACTATATCGAGGTCTCCAATTTCGGAGTGAATAAATTTAGGTGAGAATTTGGTGCATTGACAACATCCGCCTTTCGGAAGCCAGTTCTTCCAGACGTTAGTACCAAAGGCAATATTCGCAGCGCTAACCCGGAACGGGTTAGGGCCGAGAACTGCCAAGGTACGACACGACTGGTGCGAGACAACCCAACCAGCACAGATGGCAAGGTTGCTGGCAGTGCCAAGCGGCTTGCCGCCAGGTTCTACCAGCTGAAGGTGGGGCACTGTCTCACGGGCGAATACTTGCACTGGACGAAATCCCGTCCGACTCCCCAGTGCTGGTGGTGCCGGTGCCCCAAGCAGACGAGACACCACCTCCTGAAGAGGTGCCCAAGATGGAAGAAGGAGCAGAGGACCTTGTGGGAGGAAGTGTACAAGGAGACGGGAAGGGGCAGGGAGCGGTGGAAAGCCCATGAGCTCTTCGCCGAGAGTGAGTGCAGCCAGTCGGTTCTGGATTTCCTCTCCTCGACGGATGTAGGGAAGATAGTGCCGGCTGCGGAGGAGGATAGCGCAGGGAGTGAGACGTCGGAGTGGGAGCTCAGGGAGAGGAGGGAGCGGGAAGAGGAGAGAGAGGCGGAGGCGGAAGCGCTGGGTGCTGAAGACGGGGGGGACGATTGGAAGGAGCACCGGCTGTTCCTCCCCACCCCGTCGTTCATGGCATCGGCAGAGGATTGCGAGGGGACGATTCCGGGGCGGTTTCTTTTGTTCTTTCCTTTGATACGCTCGTTTGCGATTTTCTTGGTGCGACGATACTTCTCGCGGGACAGGCCTGGGCGGAGGGCAAAGGGAGCTTGACCGTGCCGCTACACGTGGACAGCAGCGGGGAACAGGACTGTACATACTCCTCGTCATGATCTAGATAGGTCGCATACGAGTAATGAATAAACAAAAAAAACAAAAAACCAGCACAGATGTAGAATGGGCCAATAGCGGACGACTGGCACTAGAGAAAAGGGAAAAGTGTGTTTAATAGTCATGGCGAGCGCACAAGAGGTGGTGGAGTTATAGAAGGCATCGGCCCAATTGCAACCGCCGTACAGTGGCACACTACCGATCAGAACAGAAAGAGAACGGAAGAGAAAGGAACAGAACAACCACGAAAATGAGTTGATCGTGACAGAATGAGCCTTTACTCAGCAACCACCCACTCCACGCCAGTGGCTTTGGCCACTTGGGCCAGAACTCTGGTCGCCGGGGCAACCATGGTCAGCGTGGGTCCCCTCATAGGGGTAAATTCCGACAGTACCATCCCCGCGAAAACAAAATCGCGGCCGTCCTGCGTGATTTTGAACACGCCGCTCCCGCTGTCCCCAGCCGTCGCAAAAGTGCCCCCCCGCGTTCCCACTATCATGTGCACCTTCCCCCTCTCGATTTTGGTTGGGTGAACGCCCGGCGATTCCGTGATGCCGAAGGTGGCGCCCGGGAAAAACAGGTGCACCTCCGTTGAGATCAATGTACCCTCCGTCCAATCAGTTGACGCTCCGTCCTTGAACCAGACTTCACTGGTTCCCAGCACTGGGTCCTCGACACCGACAACTTTTCCGGTAAATTTTGTCCCGGGTTGAACTCCTATGATCGTCTCCAGGATATCCTCCCACCACCAAATGCCGTTCTTGCCCACAAACCTGTCTTGCAGCTCAATTAGAGCCCAGTCCTCCCGGTAATCCTCCTCATCTACCCCTAGCCGGCCACACTGCACAGTGCCACAGACACGCGTGGCGGCCGCGAGCCACGGCGCAAGTTCTTGGTGGGTGTCCGAATCGGGGTCACTCAGGAGCTCTTTGACCCGTACGATACAATCCAGGCGACTGGGGGAGGTGATCGCCCCCCCAGATGGCAAAATACACTGCGAGCGAGGCACAGTCAATGGGAAACTGAGCAGAGGGAGGGATGCGACGTGAGCAGCCGTCAGCAGCCGTACGCCAATCGAAGACTTGAGGTAAACGCCCGCTGTCCCCCTATTCTCGCCAGCCGCTGTACCGATACTGCTTCCGACCCTGATAGGCACCTCTTTGTCGGTGGCTCGGGGCGCCGCGAGGCATTGTAGCTCCATGATACGACCTACTCTCTCATGCTGCGGCACATCACCTTTCGCAAGCTTCCTCGCCGCTTCGATCACCTGCGTCGGCTCCATCGTCTGCGTTGGCTCCATCGTCTGCGTTATGTCTTCGGAGGCTGGTGCCGGTTGCGCGGAGTTCGTCATGTCCGAAAAGCGCCCTTTTATGAGTACGACCGGCAGATCACTGACTATGCCCAGATCCCCGATAGATTCAGCATCCGGGGTCAAGACGGCAACGACAACCACCGAAATTCTTGTTGAGAATCCCATACGCACTGTTGCGAGCCCCAGAGGTGTACAGTGGGTGATGGATAGTTCTGGAATCTGAACTGGTGAGAGCAGTGGGAAAACGGCTGGATAATAGACATATTTGAAGTATCGCTTGTCCTCAAGGCTGTAGGCATCGCCCGGCTCCACGAGAGGCGAGGGAAATATGCCGTGGGTAATCCTGCTATACGGTTAGGCTGTCCACAAAGTTGAGAAGTGTGGTATGCACTTACATATTCGTGGCACATCCAACCAGATACAATGAAACGTATGTATCATAGCCCTCATATGACAGCCCATATTCGCGGAGTGCCCACGCTAGAGTTTCCGTGATTTCGCTCTCCAGACATAAAATCTCATCATCCGAAATGGTAGAGGAGTCCAACATACGGGATGCCGATGCCAAATCGCTCATAGCCCCCATGCTGCCATCTCGAATTTCGGCGAGCAGCCGTGAAAGCGATGCAAACGATGGCACTCGCGTCGGTGCTCTGGAGCTGCTCCGGCCGGCGGTTCTTGATGCTGTACACTTTTAGCCCGAGTCGCGATACAAGGATGAAGCCTTATCAATACCTTTCACAGCCAGCTCGCTCTCATCGCCCTTCTCGTTTTCCTTCTCGCTCTCCTTCCCCCGCTTATTGTCGTTCAACTTCTCCCTCTCCTTCTCCCCCTCTTTCTCCTTCCTCTTCTCCTTCTCATTCTTCTTCCCCTTCCCTTTCTCTTCCTGCACCATCAGCGTCTCCTTCTCCTTCTCCTGCACCTCACCCCTCGCCACCTCCTGGATTTCTTCTTCTTCCTCATTCTGTTGGTCAGCCGAAGCCGGGTGAGGTAGCAACTCGATGTTCTGTATTCCGCTTTCCATCTCTACGGAAAGGAGGTTGGTCGCTGATGGTGAGGGTAGTATGTAAGCCGGACCGTGTGTTACGACGGAGATGGGTGGTAGACGCGGGAGGGTATGCTCTGCGGAAGCGCTGGCGTGCTCTTCTTTGCAGAAGGATTGTTAGCTTCGTCAAAACGTTATTCTCTGATTTTATCTCGCAAAGGCTACCAAGTCTCTGCGCACACGATATGTAGTACCCTAGTGACACTGCTCAACAATGCGTAGATTCTGCGGCCGAAACCCCTGAAATCCGGCGCGGTACCCGCTGTCGCTGGACCTTCCGATCCTGCAAATTGTCGATGGGTGATGCCTGATCTATCCCTCGAAGATAGAGTCGTCTCCTCTCCCGAGTTCCTGAGATGCCTTCGGTAGGCACCCGTAGCTCGCGTCTTCCCCTAAGTACGCACTGGAAGTATCCGTATGCGACAGCGATCTCGTAGCTTTACTAGGAGTAGTAGCGCTCGTGGAAGAACCGACGCTTGTCTCTAAAGAAGACAGTGTGGTTGAATGGGAGTACCGAATCTTTCCGCCAGTCCGCCTCGCAGTCACCTCCGCAAGTCCGATGAGTATGCGCAACCGCCTTCTCAACTTTCTCTGCCGTATGCGTTCCGCTGCTGTTGCGAGCAAGACTGTCAAGCGCTCGAACGTTGGAAAAGTCGTCGGTATATGCCTTCACTGTAGGGCGAAGCGCACGACAAGTTCCCTTCCGAGGAAGATCGACGAGAAGGATTAGGGGTGCGGGATGAAATGGGGATGACTTTGGCACGCCGGGGCCTAGACTGTCGGGCACTGAGACAAGAGCGTGGACTAGTTTGGGTTACGGAGACGAGAGTAGAAGAGTGGCGGCTGGTGATGTGTGTTGGATGTAGTGGGTGACACTGCACGCAACGATGTCTGATTCTAAAGTCTAAAACGAAAGCCAAAGCCTAAGGCCATCCTCGCCGTCCGCCAAGGAGCTAAGCACAAACTTCCGCCCAGACAAAACCTTAACCTACGCCACAGGCCCCCTAGGTCCGAGCACATCTTGCGAGGACATAACCAACAAACACAACGAATCAATCTCCACCGTCAAACAAACTTTTCCGCCCTCGGTCAACCCGTCCCTCTCGCAAAGAAACCAACAAGCAACGCAACACGCCAGTGGGCACAACCGCCGTACAAAATAAACATTCGCGATACCAATCAACCCTCGAACGACCCGCGTTCCCATCCCGCTCCCTACTGCTTCTCCGCCCTTGTTTCCAACTGCCACTCCTCTTCCACATACCCGGTATTACTTGAGGAGCCGAAAACCTTCGACGCCGAGCTGGTACAAGCGGAGGAAGCCGAGGCGAAGGCGGAGGTAGAGAGGGCGCGACCCGGCCTCACCATGTTCACAGACGGGTCACGACTGGATGACGGGGGGGCCGGGTATGCAGTGGTTTGGAAGACGGCGCAGGGCCTCACCTGGAAAGGCATCAAGAGCCACATGGGCTCCAACCAGGAGGCGTACGACGCGGAATGCGCCGCCCTAGCCCGCGCGCTGGAAGAGGCAGCCAGGAGGAACACTCCCCCGGAGCGGATCACAATCTTTTCCGACGCTCAGGCTGCCATCAGGCGGATGGCATCAGACGAACCTGGCCCTGGCCAGAAGTATGCACTTCAGGCAAGGAAGCACATCGCTACACTGCGGAAGGCAAGGCCAGACATCATCATCGAGATCCGCTGGTGCCCCGCCCACAAGGGGGTCGCTGGCAACGTGAAAGCCGACGAGTGGGCCAAAGCAGCAGCGGGGCAGCCAGACAACCACGGGCCTATCCCGCGATCGCTCGCCAACCTCAAGCGGGAAATCTCAAAGAAGTGGGCAGAGGCACGCCAATGGGCAGGAGGCCGAACCTCCAAGAAGAAATACCGGTTGCCCAAGAGCCAGCGGCCCGATGGCACAGCAGCAGGATGCACCAAGAGACTCGCCTCCCGGTTCTACCAGCTCAAGACGGGGCACTGCCTGACCGGGCAATACCTTCACTGGACGAAGAGCCGCTCCACCCCACAGTGCTGGTGGTGCCGGTACCGAACGCAGACCCGGGACCACCTCTTCAAGGAGTGTCCGGAATGGAAGCTGCAGCAGAGGATCCTGTGGGCGGAGGTGAAGAAGGAGACGGGGAGGGGGAAGGACCGATGGAAGTTGCGGGACTTGTTGGCGGATGGCGTTCACGCAGAGAGCGGCGGGGAAAAGGTCTAAAAGTGTACGCCGCCATAGCCTCCATAGGCTTCATGCGAGTATGAATAAACAAAAAAAAAAGCCCTGGCAGCGCTAAGGATATACCGGATGGTCACGAGACAAGGTTTGCACTGCTTGAAACTAGCAATGAAATTTTGTGTGGGGCCCATCGTGGAAAGAGGAGTCCACGGCGGGCAGAGGGCTCCTCGCGGGATACTTAGGCGCCGGAGGGGTTCCTGGGAAATAATAGCCGTAATATAAAGCGAGCTGAGTGATACCTAGTGACAACCGTCGCGAAGACGAGACTTCGACCAGCAACAGTTCGAGCACCAGCCATCTACCTGACCTGAACAAGCTTGCTGGTCTGCTCTAGACCTTCCTACAGGTGATTCACCTGACCACGTCTCCGTAGAGGACATGTTTGGAGCTTGAGAGGGCAGCCCTCCTCCGGGGGTGTGCGGTAGCAGAAGCTATATTTTACGGACAGCCCCTGCACACCACAACCAGCACAGATCTAGAATCGGTCGATAGCGGACGACTGGAATTCTAGGAAAAGGTAAAGTGTGTTTAAATTATCATGGCGAGCTGACAAGAGGTGGAGGAATAGAAGACGTCGGCTCAATTAAAGTGGTAGACTACCGATCAGAATTAACAAAAAGAAAACACAACGGAAAGGGATCAGAACAACCGCGAAGATGAATGTTGTTCTTGACAGTACAGAATCGGCCTTTACACCTCAACCGCCCACTCAACACCAGTCGCTTTGGCCACTTGCGCCAGAACTATGGTCGCCGGAGCAACCATGGTCAGAAGTACTAATCCTGTTGGCGAGATGAATTCCGACAGTACCATCCCCCCGAAAACAAAATTGCAGCCGTCCTGTGTGATTTTGAACACGCCGCTCCCACTGTCCCCACCCTTCGCAAAAGGCTCGTCCGGCTTTCCCTGCATCATGTGCACCTTCCCCTTCTCGATGTTACTTGGGTGAACGGCATCCGAATCCGTGACGCCGAAGGTGGTGCCCCGGAGAAACAGCTCCACCTCCGTGGAGATCAATGTACCCACCGTCCAACCAGTTGACGCTCTATCCTTGAACCAGACATCTGTGGTTTCCAGCACTGGATCCTCGACACCGACGATTTTTCCAGTAAATTCCCCCCGCGGTCGTACCAGTCCCGATTCAATCATCAGCTCCTCCAGCTCCTCCTTCGCCCTCCAAGTTCTATTGTTGCCCACAAACCCATCTTGCAGCTCAATAAGAGCCCAGTCCTCCCTGTACTCCTCCTCATCTACCCCCAGCCGGCCACACTGCACAGTGCCACAAACACGGTTGGCGGCCGTGAGCCATGACGTAAGTTTTTGGTGGACGTCGGGCTTGTCGTCACGCAGCAGCCGTTCCATCTTCTTGATACAATCCAGGCGACTGGGGGAGGCGATCGATCCCCCCCGCGGGAAAATATACTGAGAGCGGGGTTCCCCCATGTCGAAATCGAGCAGAGGGGGGGTTGCGACGTGAGCAGCCGTCAGCAGTCGCACGCCAATCGAAGACTTGAGGTAGAGGCCCGCGGTCCCCCTATCCTCCCCAGCCGCTGTACCGATACTACTTCCGATCCTGACAGGAACCTCGCCGTAGGTGGCTCGGAACGCCCTGAGGCGGCGGAGATTTGCGGCACGATCTTTTCTGTCCTGCTGCGAGCCATTGCCTTCCACAAGCTTCCTCGCCGCTTCGATTACCTGCGTTGATTCCGTCGTCTGCGCTGTGCCTTCGGAGGCTGGTGCCGGTTGCGCAGAGCTCGCGACGTCATAAAAGCGCCCTTTTATGAGTACGACCGGCAGATCACTGACTACACCCAGACCGCCGATAGGTACAGCCTCCGACGTCAAGACAGCAACGACAACCACCGAAATTCTTGTTGAGAATCCCATACGCACTGTTGCGAGCCCCAGAGGTGTAGGATGGGTGCCGGATAGATCTGGGATTTGAACCGGCGCACATAGAGGGAAAATGGCTGGAAAATAGACGGATTTGAAGTATCGCTTCTCTTCGCTGCTGTAGATATCGTCCGGCTCCACGAGAGGCGAGGGAAAGATGTCGTGGGTAATCCTGCTATACGGTTAGACTGTCCAAAAAGTTGAGAAGTGTGGTATGCACTTACATATTCGTGGCACATCCAACCAGATACAATGAAACGTATGTATCATAGCCCTCATTTGACAGCCCATATTTGCGGAGTGCCCAAGCAAGAGTTTCCGTAATTTCGCTCTCCAGACCTAAAATCTCATCATCCGAAATGGTAGATGAGTCCAACATACGAGATGCAGCTTTCAAATTGCTCACAGCCCCCATATTGCCGTCCCGAATTTCGGTGAGCAGCCGCGAAAGCGATGCATACGATGGCACTCGTGTCGGTACTCTCGAGGCGTCCTGACCAGCGATCCTTAATCCTGTACCCTTTTAGTGCAAGTCGGGAGATGTAGAGGAAATCCGATTCGTACCTTTCACCATCACCTCGCTCTCGTCTCCATTCCCCTTCTTCTCCTGTACCTTCCCATTCTCCTTCTCCTGGACCTTCTCCTTCCCCTTCCCCTGCACCTTCTCCTTCTCCTTTCCCCTTCTCTTCCCCCTGCACCTTCTCCTTCTCCTTCTGCTCCTTCTCCTTCTCCCTCTCCTTCCCCTGTACCTTCCCCTTCTCTTTCCCCTGCACCTTCTCCTTCTCCTTCTCCTTCTCCTTCTTCCGCACCTCAGCCCTTCCCTCCTCCTGGAATCCTTTGTCTCTGCCTCTTCGTCAGCCGAAGATGGCTCAGGAAGCAAGTCGATATTTGTTTCGACTTCCACCCACTCGGCTGTAGATATTGACGGCCAATGCACCTCCTCGATGTCCAAACTCCGAAACGAAAGTTTTGACGGACTGGTGTCAGAGAATCCCGGCGAGGTGAGCCGTGGCGTATGGGGCTGTCTGCTAGGGGTTGACGGACCTGCCATTGCACTTGGGGTTTCTAAGTCAGCAGGAGCGGGGAGAAAACACAGGCGTTGCGTTCGCACCTCGTGTTGTAGGTGGCGATAGATGTGATGGTAATTCGTTGTGTGGGTGAAGGTAGTGTGAAGGTGGGACCGTGTGTTAGAGGATGGAGATGGTGTGGTAGATGCCGGAGGTGATGCTGTGCGAGAAGCGGTATGTAGTGTTTACCATATTTAGTCATGTACTAAAGTTATAAGCCTTATGGCAGCATCATATGGGGCTCATTTCGGAAACCTTAATAGAAATACTATGTATATTTAATGAATGGACGTAGGAATGTTAACAATGAGGCATCACATGCAGCATGCTCATACGGGTCGATGTACTAACAGTACGTTTTACGGAAGGAAGTGTTGGACGGCCTTCGCGCTGCTATCACATATATGGCGTTACTGGTGTTGTAGTTGCTGCGAACGGCACGGCGCAGGACAGAGTTGAGCCTACGGCCAAGGCCGAGGCGGAAGGTACAAGGCCGGGACTCACCATGTTTACCGATGGGTCACGACTCGACTGCGGAGCAACTGGATACGCTGTTGTTTGGTAGAACGGCCACACCTGGGTGGGTCGCAAGGCCCATATAGGCTACAACCAGGAAGCCTACGATGCGGAATGTGCCGCGCTCGCTAGGGCATTAGCGGAGGCTACAAGACGGACGACAACACCGGAAAGGGTCACGATCTTCACCGACGCGCAGGTTGCCATTCGGCGTATAGCTTCAGAGGAAACGGGGCCTGGACAGAAATATGCGATCGAGGCCCGAAGGCACATCGCGACGCTACGGAGGGCACACCCAGGTATTGTCATCGAGATTCGATGGTGCCCAGCGCATAAGGGTGTCCCCGGAAACGAGAAGGCCGATGAGTGGGCAAAGCTGGCAGCAGAGGAACCAAACGCCCGAGGAGTGGAGTGGCTGCAGAACCAAGATGGGAGCCCGCGGTCGATGCCGCTCCCGAGATCACTCGCTCACCTCAAGCGGGAGATTTCGGAAAAGAAATGGGGTGAAGCGCGTCAATGGGTTGGGGGCCGGACCTCCAAGAAGAAGTATAAAATGCCAACCAACCAGAAGCCGGACGAGACGGTCGAACAGCGCTCCCGCTATCTTCTTTCCTCCCCACGCCTGCTGGGTGCGGTTCATGAGCGCTGCGACCGCGTCGATGCAGGACCTGCACTTACGGCAACCGTACTGTCCTTCGTGCAGCCCCTTCTTTCTCTCCAGGTGATCGGCGATCAGGTGGCCAGCTGTCCGCTCGACTAGCTTGCTGATGACGTCCAGGAGGCAAATCACCCGGTAGGCTCTTACCTTCGAGTAGTCGGGCTTTCCGGCCTTCGGGATGACTATTCCTTTGGCGGTCTTCCAGAGTTCCTGGTGGTGGCCGAGCCTGATGCAGGCTCTGACGAGCTGTGTAATGCGCTGTTGGTCCCACTCCCAGAAGACCTTGAGGATTCCCGCTGAGATGCGGTCATCTCCCGGGGCCGACTGGTTTGACGCTTTTCCGAGTAGTTCTCCGACCAGCTCGGTGTTGACCCGTTCGAAGGCACTTCCTCCTCCCTTAGGCGTGTAGTCGCTCGGTGGTGCCTTGGGAAAGCGGGCGGCCAGAAGGGCTATCTCTCGGTCGTAGTTCCTTCCGCGATGTTGCCTTCCTCATCGACCAAGACCTGTCCAGCCTTGTCGATTTGGGGGTCGTGTATCGGGTCGCTGTCCAGACATCGTTCCCTTTGCCTTCTTGTAGGAACCGGTTCCAGCACTCCCGCTTGGCCCGCAGGATGCCTCTTCGGAAGTTGCGCCTTGCTTCCTTAAAGCGACTGATACCGGCTGGGCGGTTTTTCCACTCTCTTCTGGCGGTTCCCAGCTCTTGCCGCAGTTGCTTGAGGTCTTCCGACCACCAGCGCTTTGACCTCGAGCACCACCTCTTTTTCTTTGCCAGCTCATCCAGTGTCCCTGTCATCGCCTCTTTCAATCCGGCTGCCGCTGTATCCACCTCTTCCACCGTGCTCTCCTCGTTGAGAAGTAGCGTCCGGTTGGCGGCCCGCAGGTAGACCTCCCTAGCCTCTGCTCTCTTTCTCTCCGCTACCTCCCGCGCCTCTCCTGATTTTCCCGCTGTCATCCACCCACTAATATCCCACCCCGTAGTGTCCTTACTGACACCCCCAACTGCGAGTCCCTGTCCGAGAATCTCCCAGACGATGACCTCGTGGTCCGATCCAGTGGCATCCATGTCTCCGGCGATGCTCCAATTTAGCTCCACGTTCGGTGATGAGAGGGTCAAGTCGATGATGGAGTGGTTGTTGCCGCCCAGTCTCGTTGCATCCTCCGTATTCCATACCACCAGCGCCTTGTTCTCGATGAGCTCTTCCCAGAACGTGGCGTTTCGCCGCCCTTTGCTCTCCCATTCCACACTGTGCTGTGGGCGTCCATGTCGCCCGCGACTATCACCCGGTCTGACTGGGTAATGGCATCCCAGTTGGCTAGCTGCGCTGGCCGCGTTCCACCCTACCCATAGGTAGCTGTAGGGTCCAGGCTTTCACTCTCCGGACTAGACGGACTAGACTCATGAAAACCCCGCCCGGGACGGGAGTGGACTATACGCCCCTGTTGGACGGGCATCCGGACGGACGATTGACAGCACTGGTGCTGTTTGGAGCATGAGCAGGCAGCCCGGGTTGCCCTCCTACGGGGGTGCCCAGTAACACTAGCTGTATTTTTCGGACAGCCATGGCACACCACAACCAGCACAGCTGTAGAATCGGTCAATAGCGGACGACTGGCACTAGAGAAAAGGGAAAAGTGTGTTTAATTGTCATGGCGAGCGCACAAGAGGTGGTGGAGTTATAGAAGGCATCGGCCCAATTGCAACCGCCGTAGAGTGGCACACTACCGATCAGAACAGAAAGAGAACGGAAGAGAAAGGAACAGAACAACCACGAAGATGAGTTGATCGTGACATAATGAGCCTTTACTCAGCAACCGCCCACTCCATGCCAGTGGCTTTGACCACTTGGGCCAGAACTCTGGTCGCCGGGGCAACCATGGTCAGCGTGGGTCCCCTCATAGGGGTAAATTCCGACAGTACCATCCCCGCGAAAACAAAATCGCGGCCGTCCTGCGTGATTTTGAACACGCCGCTCCCACTGTTTCCACCCGTCGCAAAAGTGCCCCCCCGCGTTCCCCCTATCATGTGCACCTTCCCCCTCTCGATTTTGGTTGGGTGAACGCCGGGCGATTCCGTGATGCCGAAGGTGGCGCCCGGGGAAAACAGGTGCACCTCCGTTGAGATCAATGTACCCACCATCCAACCAGTTGACGCTCCGTCCTTGAACCAGACTTCACTGGTCCCCAGCACTGGGTCCTCGACACCGACAACTTTTCCGGTAAATTTTGTCCCGGGTTGAACTCCTATGAGCATCTCCAGGATATCCTCCCGCCACCAAGTGCCGTTCTTGCCCACAAACCTGTCTTGCAGCTCAATTAGAGCCCAGTCCTCCCAGTACTCCTCCTCATCTACCCCTAGCCGGCCACACTGCACAGTGCCACAGACACGTTTGGCGGCCGTGAGCCACGGCGCAAGTTCTTGGTGGATGTCCGAATTGGGGACACTCACGAGCTGTTTGACCCGTATGATACAATCCAGGCGACTGGGGGAGTTGATCGCCCCCCCAGATGGCAAAATACACTGCGAGCGAGGCACAGTCAATGGGAAACCGAGCAGAGGGAGGGATGCGACGTGAGCAGCCGTCAGCAGCCGTACGCCAATCGAAGACTTGAGGTAAACGCCCGCTGTCCCCCTATTCTCGCCAGCCGCTGTACCGATACTACTTCCGATCCTGATAGGCACCTCTTTGTTGGTGGC
>Ga0307516_10007480_pt1 | contig 12560 bp, 16 predicted proteins | sample 19_EM_MG_FD_203310 | JGI IMG/M metagenome (GOLD analysis project Ga0307516, IMG submission 203310) | Populus trichocarpa ectomycorrhiza microbial communities from riparian zone in the Pacific Northwest, United States - 19_EM | ecosystem: Host-associated > Plants > Roots > Unclassified | place...
GAGCGCTTCAGGCGTTAAACGTTAAAGGGTTGCATCGAGCGCCGAGGGATTGCGAGAGCACGTGACCTTCGCGTCGCACCTTCGTTTGGACGCTTCCTTGCTCGTTCCGCTGCAAAAATTCCATCTGGCCTACCCCATAATGATGTCCAACTTCCTTCCCTGCACAAACCGGCGAGGAACTGCATTCAGAGCACGCCATGGTTCGTTAGAATACCCGAGACATGGCTGGTAATCCGGGTCCAAAGCCGCCGTTGGACCTTCTTCCCGAAGTTGTTTTCAATTAGGCGGACGCCCGGTCGGGACTGTGACCGTCTTTCCATCTGCGTCGTGGAAGAACCCCCGTGCTCCTCATACTTATTGTAGACACCGTCTATGCTCACAGCGAATAGATATCACCTTGCACGCCGAACCTGATTCACCTTGACTCGAAAGGTCGCAAGCAAGTCAAGCGGACATAGAACGGTCGCGAGTTTTGCGAGTGCGCCTCGGATAGCTCGCGAGCACGACGTGTCCGTTGAGCAGCTCCCCGCTGTCGAAGCATCTTGATCCATAAATCCCCCCGATCCAAAAGAGGGGTATGGCCCCCATCGCGACAGGGTCTTTCTAGATGTTGATGTCGAGGACAATGCAGAAGTGGAGTGGGCGATGATTCGATGGTGGACATTTGGGGGGTTATATCTGGCCCTGCCGTCCCAATGAAGCACGATAGTAGGAGTGGTTCGACCGAATGTTTCATCAAGAAATTGGCGCTGGCTCTTTATCGGTCACTCACCAACACTATCTTCGTTTTCGCATCTCCAACGCACATAGATACACGAGAATGTCACGTTTCTCCACTTTTCGGCTCAACATAGAAGCTGGAGTAGGTCTGATGCTACTATCACTAGAAGCTGTGGTGATCCTTGTATTTACAGGATCCGAGTCGGCGAGTCTTAGAAATTTCTACAACATCTTTCCCCGTCAGAGGCTAATATAGCCAACGAGTTCCGTCATCACCGGCACCCTTGGGGAGGGTTTATAGGCAGACTGAGGTTGTCATCCTGGCCAGCTACATTGATCCTTATTCCCTCAGGCTTGTCGTAACTTGCGACTCATCCATGACGCCGCTCGAAACCGAGGTTCTCCAGCATCTTGGTATTACCTACTTGTATAATGTCGAAGAATTGTCAATTGGCGTTTTCTTCTATGGTGCGTCATCCTCGCTCGTGGTATATGACCCTCTCCACAAGTTCGATCAAAGGAGCCTTTGTTCTACTCTTCTCTGCGTCGGTTGTTATCTTCGTGTTCGTTTTCTCCTTCCTGCGAGTTGCTTATTTCTTAGCGAGACCTGATCCTCCGAGATTTCACAGGCAGAGAGGATTTGGTAACCGCGCGACAGCAGCCATGTTCATAGTAACCATCATCAACTTCCTCCTCTTCACCCTGACCACTGGAGCTGAAATTGCCATGTTCATTGTGTTAATCCGAAAGGCTCTCATCTCGGATCTGCTGTCGGAGACGCAAGAGTTGGTTGACAACCCATTCCAGAACTTGACCTTAGCCATCTTCTGGTCAGCGAACCTTCCTGTGAGTCGCAATCTGTCGCTACTGCATTCCGTGTCTATTCACGCTCGGTGAAGATATTATTCAGCGACCTCGTTGTCATCTGGAGGGCTTGGGCCCTTTTCGGAAGCTTCCAAGATCGACAGCGGATAATCCTAATCCTCATACCATTTATGCTGTGGATTGGAGCCATGGGTGAATAGATATTTTCCAGAAGCTGTTTCCTTCGGCTGAATCTATACACTCCAAGGGTTGACCGTCGGCCAGCTCATATGGATATCGACCCGTCATGGTTTCGATCATTATGCATCGTACACATATTATGCCATAATTAATTCAAGCCGTGCGCTCTCCATTGCAACGAACGCCGTCACGACAATGATGATTGCATATAAATTGTGGAATGTGTGGTATGTTGCTATGAACGAGACTCGTGGATCCAGCGGAGCTCACCGTGAAGGGATATTGCAGGCCTCACTGTACATTCATCCAGAATACTTGCGGGTCGAGTAGACGAAGGAGTCCGGTGCAAACGATATTGATTCTTCTCGTAGAATCGGGCCTTGTTTTCCTCGGAATTCAGGTCAGTTATGCTTCCTGATATGCCCGCGCAAGATCCACAAAGTTCACACCCTTCTAACAGATAGCGTTCTTGATCAGCGTGCGCAGTGGGACCGGTAAGACTCTTCAATTCGGACAGTATGGCTTTGGTTCCTTGTATCTTTCTCTTTCCGTAAGTGTTGGGCAGACTGAAGATTTCCACTATGTGTAATCATCTAATCTACATCTGCTATTGTAGGCAATGTACCCGACTGTCGTGGTGGTCCTGGCCGAAACTCAGCGTTCGATGACGGATATTTGTGAGATTAGCCGACCAGACCCAAGCAAAATCGCAGATCCGGCGGCATCTGAAGCTCCCTCGTCTCTGGTCGGGCCAATCAATAGTACGATGGATAACGAAGCTAAATCTTCGCCCTCCCGTGCGCTGCAGAGCCAAGAAGCGCAGGAACATGGCTTGGAGAAGGTCATTTTTGAAGTAAATTTGAAAGAGAGTCGGGTTAGCACGAGTGGCTGACTGGGAACATCACTTGCTAGCGCTCCAACTTTACTAGTAACTGCTATGCGTATCAATAGGTCTCTCACTGCCCGGGGCCCCACCCACTGAGAAGTATGATCTGATGAAGGTAATGTGCCGTTCGGAATCTGGACAGGTACATTCAACTACACGTCGGATAGAACGTTGGCCATGAGGCCAGTCGTTCCCCACACCACCGATGATCGCGTCGATGCAAGCCGCGCTTTAGCCTGTCCTACTCAAGTGTAAGGTTACGAACTTGAAAGTGCGCGGGCTCCTTCGCAAAACGACTAGAAAGCAACGAGTCTAATTTGAACTTTTGGAAGATCACTTTGCAATTTCACGCTCCCGATGCGGTTCCGTCAATGGAAATATGGGACATAAATGTGTTCGAACAGCTCGAACACGATCAAACTGAATTTATTCGAAAAAGACGGTCCCATATTGGCTTGGGTATTGAAGACATCACAGCAGCCATCATAATACCGCCGAAGACGTACGTCCCCATGGCCATCGTTTGCACTGGTGCGGCTTCGTGGGGAGGCGGGTACCGTTCAACGCTGTAAGTTTTCCAGCGAACGAGAACATTGTTCGGTATATTTGAGTCCATCTGCAACACACCACACAGGTGAATATAACTAATAAAACTATGATAACCTTGAAGACTGACCTCCAACCATCTTATCACATGTTCCACATCTTTCTTACAGGCATTATTAAGAGTAAAATCGCGAAGTCGACATATCAAGTCCTTGTTGCCTGGGACACACTTGGACAAGATCCGGCTCCAGGTAGCCAACACAATCTTGCGGCATATCTTGTGATCTAGTGAACCTGACCCCTCTAGATCCGGAGGGGCTTCTAGAAAAAGCAGCCAGCAGTTTATGATACGGGTGTAGCACTTGGCCCGCTCGTTATACAGGAGGCCGCAGCGTCTGGGGTCACGCAAATATTCCCAATAACACTTCCTAATCCAATAATCGTCAAACAAGCAGGTCGTGTCGACTGTCTTCCGGTTGTCGTTGGCGGCGGAGCAGTCATTCGGTGACCAAGATATCCGGAGCATTGCCTGTACAGTAGAGTCCTCAGGTAATAGCAGTTCTTTCCTAATGATCAAGGTTGATATGATCGCGGTAGGATGTATGGATATTTGACATTGACAGGCAAGATCTATAAACCTGGAGACCCGCTTGGTTAACTTGGCCCGGTTATGTCTATGGACCTATTGTTCGCGAAAATCAGTAACAATTATGATGGCAATACGAAGTAATTACCCGCAGGTAACTATTGAGACAGGTAAGCATTGAAACTAAAGAGTCTCGATCCTGGCTAGACCACTCGCCGGACGCCAGGATACATGGCTCCCATGCACGGGAACTCTCGTCAAGGTATTCAATAAGGGCTTTCTCGCTCAACGGGTTGGCTACTAAGGCCCTCCACCAGGCAACAAATCATCAGGCCTATTTCTAGGTCACTGGAAAGGTTGACAGATATAACGGTGGGTCTTATTTGAGTGATGATGGCTTACCCGAGGAAGGATTTCCGTTTGTCATAATCTCGCATGAGATCCGCCGTGCCTCGGACAATGTCTGCATTGATGTTCTGCTCGTCAATGTGGTACCTTCCTGCTCGGGTCTTGTCAAAAAGAAATTGAGGAAAGGAGGCATGGAATGGTATGACTTGTAGGGTGTGATCGACAGAAACTTGGACATCTAGGACAGAGTGCAAGCCACGCAAAATATGCTCGACTTGTCCAGGATGCAAACCCAGGATGGCTTGTAGATATTCTACGCTTTCTATGGTCAGGAGACATCCGAGTACGCGCAAAAGGAGGTCGGTATCAGGATAGCTCGAGAGGACTTGGATGTACAACTTGTCAAGTTCCGCGAACGCTGACAAGCCAGGTTTGGATAGTTCGAGTATTTCTCGCAGCCGATCAATGCATGAGGAATATTCTTCGTCAACATACTTCAGGACGGTGGAAGCATAGATGAAGTAACCATCAGATCGATCGGTGAGCAGCTGGACAACCTCGTCGGAAGGCCACGGTTTGGGAATATGCTTCATGATGGCAGCATGCCTTTCCGAGTTGTGGATTGTATTGAATTCGGTCCGAAGGAATAAACGAACATCCTCTCGTGCTTGGTGGTCTCCGTAGATCGATATTCCCGTGCTGGCCTTCATTGCGACTGTGTTGAAAAAGTGACATATTTGGGGTTCAGGTCGACTGAAAACGAGGAATCGGAGGGGAAGGGAATGTGTTGCGACAAGCTCGAGGATATGCAGCAGAAGCTTAGACTGATCCCCATCGCATTCATCCAGACCATCGACAATCACTAGAGAGGGTGGACTCGGAGATGAGGAGAATGACGAGTGCGACAAAAGCGGTAGAATGAGCAGTTGCTTCGACTGTGCTGAATGTCGTTTGTGGAGGATTTGCAGATCATCCTCGACCGCTTTACAAATGCCTTGCCTGATTTGTGGCATGGAGTGAGCAATTTGAAGAGCAATCGTCGTAAAGAACCACTGAACATGGCTGCGTGATGGAGCTGAGCGAGAGAAGAAAAAGCTGGCAGCCAACTGCCCTCGTGCTGAGCACGTTTCCGACACCGTCTGCGCTATTGCAGATTTTCCAGCACCGGCAGGGCCATGAATCCAACAGATCTTGGTCTGCTCCAGATCAATCCAGCGTTGAACCGAGTCCAAGAGTTCCTTTCGTGTTCCAGGTAGGCACTTGGGCCGATCGGCAGAATCGAAAGCTGCGCCCTGCGACGATGCACGAAACAGTTCGAGGAGTCCTGTGGGTGTTCGGTGTTATGAGAACGAATTGGGCTCAGCCTCCGCCGACTGACCTGTCTCCGATTGTTGTATGGATATGGTCTGGGCATTGTAATGGGTATGCAAGTCGCCTTGGACATCAGTGAATGTGCCGTTCGAGATATGGACGTGGACAGCCGACGATGGGCTGGGATGTACCATGACTGCACGTCAGATAGAGCATCGGCCCGAGGCCAGCTGACTATCCACAGTTCCGCACCCCCATACATTGGGTCAGGCTCTCCGAATGTTGTTGGTCCTCTCGGGGATTCGTAGTGACCATGTGGCGGGTGTGATGTATATCCAAGCTGGTGGTGACCGCGGAAACAGGTTGACCCCAATTTCCCAAATGACCCGCGACTTTAATACCGCTTATGTAGTTAATTATGGACCCGCTAGCTCACCCCTTACCTGGTAGCACCTTGTCTCCTCTAGTAGCATCCTCCCATATATAAATACATTTTTCGTATTAGAATCAACTGTTACCAGTATACAACACATTCGTGCTCCTGCTCTGGTGTGCCCCAAAGGAACCACCCACACCTAAGTCATCTGGCCAATAAAATTATAAAACTGCGACATCTGCAGCACCACATTCTGACAACTAGAAAGCGAATAATGTGGGCTAGTAGCGATGGGGGAGTACACGATATCCACGCGCCCCCCTGCAGTGGTATTCGTACACAGCGCCCATTTGTCTGTGTGCCCGGAAACGGATAACGCTGGGAAGCCGATGAAGGGGCCATCCGGAGAGATAGGGTTGGGCTGAGTGTATTTAATGAGAGACATGAAGGAAAAAAGGAGGTCAAAGGCGTACCTTTGCGCAGAATCCGGCGTACGGGGTGAAGGGAGTAGAGGGGAAGCCAAGGAAGATCTGCGAACTGCCAACGACAGGTGGGATTGACTGGGGGTTGCCAAAGAGTCCGAAAGGAAAAATAAACCCATCCTCTATTGCAAAGTTGTAAAACGAGAATGGGCAATTGGTACATGTCTAGGCAAAACCCGAGGAATTCATATTAATGCAGGAAGGGGGAGGACTCCGAAAAGTCACGAAGCGGATTCGAACACTTACCGTCAAAATTACATTCTGATCCGTATTCGAGTTCGAGTTCAAGATAAGAGAATAAATTTGCTTTGTTACCCCTCCAACTAATGTCCCCCCTGCAGAATTTATCGGGACAGCTTGAAGTTGGAAGTTTAGGAAGTCAAATTTTCTGCCCCCAGTTATGCAGGCATCAGGGTTGAGGGGGAGGGCACTTGAGTCTTGATACACTGCTAATCTGTTGCTTGCACCACAGAGCTCCGAGCCGTTCGCATCACAGGGCTTGTTGCATTCGGAATCGGAGGCAGGCTGGCCGTAGGCTAGGTAGTTGTCACACCCTAATCGAGACCATGATGAGAGTAGGGAACGCAAGGGAGGTCTGAACGAATGAACTTACAGCACTCTTTACCATATTCAAGTCCTGCAAGGCCATACCCCGCAGATTTGCATGCTGCGGTACAGCTCTCAGCGGTGGCACCACCAGCGACGTCGAGTAATTTCGAAAGGACTCGAGGACCGATATCGCTGTTCGGAATATGGTCATGGATTGGAATACAATGGTTGTGAAAGAAAAAGATGAACGAGCTCACACACGACATCCTTTATAATCCCAGGTACCGAGATGACGTACGATAGTGGGGGCCGGAGTCGTGATCACTGTCGTGGAATTCCTGCACCAAGTCCAATAAAAATAGTCAGATTCTCGGCGTTGGGACTCTAATTGGATTAATCATCACTTACAGCGCGAAAATGTTGAGTCTATTACCAGCGCCACAAAATTCCGCTGCGTTTCCTGTACAATGCATGTTACAATCGAGTGCATTCGCTGGGGCGCCTGGATTGTGAATCACGTTGTCGCAATCTACGATCATTATTCTCAGGAATCAATTGGCCATAAAAGGAGGGATGGACATACAGCATTCCTGGTGAAGGAAGCATGAATCAACAATTAGAAAAGATGAAAGAAGGCAGCTCACGCTTCCATATTCAACACCGGCGATTGGATACCCCCCAGTGGTGCAGAAAGCGGTACAGGACTCAATGCTCATACTATCAGTACTCTTGTAGGATGCGGTCTGGAGCGTACGGAGCGTGGTAGAATCGCTAGTGGGTCAAAGGTGTTGAAAATCGGCATCACTGAAAAGTGTTGCGCACGACGAACGTATAACATCCGAGGGAATTCCACCCAGCCGGGAGCGATACCGTGGGGTTTGCCTGCGAGAAGAGGTTGATCCGTTTGCCCGCGCCACAAATTTCAGCTGCGTTTCCTGTACATTGCATGTTACAATCAGTCGCATTGGCTGGAGCGCCTGGACTGTTGATCGTGTTGTCGCAATCTAGAATAAAATTTCTCAGAGGAACTAATTCGAAACGAGGGATAGACTTACAGCACTCCTACAGGAAGGGAGGCAGTAATGAAACAACAATTGGAGCAAGTGGAAACGAAAAGCAGGTAGCTCACTCTTCCATATTCGACACCAGCGTACTTATACCCCTGAGGAGTGCAAAAAGCGAGGCAGGATTCAATAGTCATGCTGCTAACACTGGTGTAGGATGCGGTACGCAGCGTGCGGAGCGCGGTAGAATCACTAGTGGGTTGAAGATGTTGAAAATCAGCATCACCGAAAAGTGTTGGGCATGACGAACGTATAACATCCCAAGGAGGACCATCCGGGCGGGAGCGATGCCTGTCTTGCATTCAAGTGGTTTGACGGAGATGCCAAAGCGGGGGTGATCTGTTGTATTGTTGAAAAAGGGAAGAAGTCTCGAAATCAAACTGGAAGCGTACCTCGATGGAAAACGCGGCGGAAAGTAATAAGGCTTTGGAGAGAAGCCTTACTTCTGAACTGAACATTTTTTCTTTGGGGTGGAGACGCGCTGCTAAGCCAAAAGCGAGATGGTGGGACTTTATACGAAGAATGAACACCAGGCACATTCCTCAGCGCCTCAGCATCCCCAGCGTGGGTACGGCGGACAAGGGCGGACAGCGATCCCCTTGAGTTCCTGGGGCTCCGGGCAGCTCTGAGCCCCCAAGGGGACAGAAACTGCCGGGAGTCCAAAACGTTCTGTGCCACGCTCGCTTTAGGGACTTTTAGGGACCTGAATCAGACAAGCGCGCATGATGGTCGACAGATCTGAATACGCCGAAAAGGCAATATTGAGGGGAAAAACAAGAGGTCAAGAACCCGACATGACATGGAATAATCCAGTGATGCCACGCAAAGCTTGGAGGTTTCGAGGTGCTGATAAGGCGAGAATCAAGAATGTCCTAAGCCAACCTAGTCAGTAGTAAATGATGTACCGTAAACAGGAGTTGTCTATTGTATGTAGTTACAGTACGCTGGCACCTATATATTGCTCTGATATCTCAATGCCGTATATCCTCCGGAGCCGTCCCCCAAGTGCCGTCCTAGGGGTGGTGCCCGAGGACCAGGGAGTGATTGGTTGATGCCGGGGGGCGGGGATAGTGGGGCGGCTGACAAGTTGAGACGTGGGTCGTCGACACCCGAGGACAGCGGCGACAGGGCGGGGCCGCGTCAGGCCCAGGGGACCAAGGGACAGGTTGGTTAATTGGATGCCTTGCATCTCACGCCGATGGCCGAGTGTTGCGGCAGTTCTAATTAGAATTATCGCAAACAGTCGCAAACGAAGGACCTTGACAAGCAGGTAATATCTCTCTATTTCTACTCTATTTCTAAACCGAATTGCATAGGTAACGATTTTCCCGAGGCGTGCACTACTATCTTTCCCTGCGAGTAGCAAGTTCCGAGCCAAAACCATGGACACTCCAGGGGGACGATAGTTTACGCATCATCTTCCCAGTCATCCGGAACGACACCAGGACTAGGAGGAATGACGTCCAACGATGCAGGAAGAGCTGGCGCAGGTGTCGAGACTCGGGAGCCGCCCGCGCTCGCACTCTCTGGCAAGAGTCTATGCGAGGTTGCGTTGGTATTAGGAACAAGCTGATCTGAAAGTCTGGCGGGGGTAGAAGCACCCGAGTTGGGCTTAGCTGCTTGGACCCAGGAAAGGTTGCGCTGGCTCAATGTAATGGTCGTAGGGTTCGTCTGGGCAGGTGAAGGTGAACGCCAAGACAGTGGTGTTGTTGAGGAGGACCCGGACCCACTCCTCAAGTCCGCCAATTTACCGAGGTTGGACTGAGTCATGGAACCAGTGGTGATGCTGCTGGAGAGCAGTTGTGTCGGTATACGTGTGTCGGGACGTCGCAGAAGTCTGACACTGAGGTGTTGTTACTTCTTTACATGGGCTTGGACGAGAATGATATAATGAACACACCTTCGATGAGGCTCTTGATCGATCATCTCAGTATCTATTCTGTACACGACCGCGAGCTGGAGTTATAGGAAAGTTGTGAGAAATTGAGTGTCACAGAGGAGGGAGAAAAGATAACCAAACGCGTACATCATGCACAAACTTCCTCCTCTCCACGGGCATATGCGGTAACAACTGCGTCTTCTTACCCGACCTGAAAAAGTCCTCCAACGCCTTCTCGACGACGGCCATGAACTTGCCATGAACCCGCGCACTTGTTATTAACTCCTCAGTCCAAACGACCTGTCCCTGGGTCTTTTCCCTAGTTTCAGCAGTGATACCCAATGCTTCCGCCAGTCGCGCGTTCCTCTTCGCAAGAGCACACTCGTTGTTGCATTTCGGCGTGAGTTGTTGGTGCCCAGCGGGGTTGGTAGCACTCCGTCCACAAGTAACAGATTGCTTAAGACGTCCACAGGGACAGGACAGGGTGACAAGTGACTCGCAGGGCCCGTCTTCGGAACAAGTGGAAGGGGCATGGCATGGCAGAGGGCAGGGGTGGTTCAAGGGCAAACTGAACCAACAAGGATAAGTAAGTTCTTATGAGGTCGCCTTCTAAAAGGAAACGTACCAATGTTTGCGAAGCTTTCCACAAGTTGCGGTACACGCGCCACAATCGCCAGCATGACAAAGGCGGTCACAATGGTGGAATCCGCACGGCAGCATCCTATCATAAGAATTCTTTTAGGTATAGACTCTGCTTGGAGGAAAAGGATCTCGTACGCACTTTCGACAAACCGTTCCACAACTGACCTTCTCCTTTTCAAGGGAGCATCGGATGTTCCCCATCTTCTTCTTCCCACAGGCGCACTCCCTCGTTGCCAAAGAAGGACAAGGCGGGCATGGGGAAGATGGATCTTTATGACAAGAATGCGGCGTAACTGGATGTCCACATGGTGGAGGCGGTCGTGTACATAGGTAATTGCATTCGATCTGAGTTCCGCAAGGGACCGGAGGTTCGAGGACAGTGCGACCACAGTGACAGAACATCTGATTTGAAAACAATTAGGTTTCATGAAATCCTGGAGATGCCAAAAAACACACCTCCTCGAAAGAACTCCTCAGACAAGGCGGGCACGGCCCTTTATGGTCCCTCTCTTCACACTTATGTAGCCCACATCCAAGCGTCTTTGCGCAGACCAAATCGCATTCATGCAGCCCGCCCGTTTCCTCTCCAACCACCAGACTCATCTCCGCCATACCCTCCGCCAATCGGCGCTGCTTTCCCTTTTTCGCACTTGCGAGGCCTGCAAGGGGACAACAAATCCTTCTGCACTGATGGCGACCACATGCGCGGAGTGTCGTACATGGTTTGTCGCAGATGATCTCTCCTTCATCACTGCCTTGATCTCCGTTGGACGAAGAGCCAAGCTCGAAACAAGAAATCTTCTTCGTAATCGCGCCACATCTGCAGGGCCGCGTCAAAACAACACTACAGGGCGGGCATAGGCCCGTATGACACGTAGCCCCGCAAGAATGATCGCATCCCGATTGGGGCTTTCCGCAGGGGGACGTGCAAGTTGGGATTGGAGAGCTGCAGTCCTGGCGAGGTGGAAAGGGCGCTGCCCTTGTAAGGTGGGGTGTTGCCAAATAGGATGTGGACATGATTGGAAGCCTGCCACAAGGACAGTGTGTGACAACTGCAGGTGAGAGTGGACACAATGTTGGTTTATGCGGCGGGTGGCATTGCAGGTCGCATCTGTGAATGCCACAGTCGTGGAGCCTTGATGAAAAGTGTTAGTGACATTTTGTGCGGATAGGTAGAAATAAAATGTACTTCTGGCACGGATTGGGACATCGGAACCTCCCAATCCAATTATTGTCGGCTCCTCCATCGATACATGTCACCTGTTCGCCTTCCCCGCATCCAACTTCCTTCTCTATACTTCCACAATAACACTTTGCAATTTCCCGCACGCTACATCCTTTACACGGTCCTTCATGGCACACAGTCTCACACATATGCTTCCCACAGTCAAGTTTTCGGCCGCATACACTCCCACAAGATAGATCTTTGGACTTGCCGCCGGCCGTCGCTTTTCCTTCTTGATCAATCCCACACCGGAACGACATAACCTTCTTGCGTGGACAATAGCATTCCAGCCTGGTTATTATCTGGCACGGCGGACAGGGTCCTGGATGGCAAGCAAGAGGACAAGGATGGCCACAATGGGTATCGCGCACACGTGAGCATGGGTTCCCGCATGAATGGGGTGTTGCGAGGCGTGGGGGCTTGGGGTCTGGTGTAGAATTACAGAAACACCTAGGATGGGAATGGATAAAGTATTCTGCGAGACAGACGAGGAAACGCACCAATATCCCGAGGGAACTGTCTCCCTTTTAGCCTGGCAACCGGGGCATCTCCAGTCTCCCTTTCTTCCAGTCTCGCCTCTTGCTCTCCAGGCCTCAGCCACCTCCTTTGCGCTCTTCATAGCCCATTCACCGATGCATTTGACATGGAATGTGGTCCAACAGTACTGTAGCTCGTCTGTCGAGGGATCGGGGGGTCTGATGATGGGGATGGAAGGAGAACAAGACCATGTCCGTTGAGCCGGGTGGATCGCAGAGAAGCAAATAGGACAATCAGGATATGGGGGAGTCCTAAGAGCACGAGCGAGAGTTGTAGCGAGATCTGTTGCAAGCTCTTCAGGTCTAGGGTTGATTTTGGGCCGGCTTGATGGTTTACCACCCCTTTTGGATGACGACGAAGGTTGAGCTATGGAATCATTTTCTGTAAGACCAGCGTTGAAGCGC